>Ga0102953_1000503_pt1 | contig 26813 bp, 27 predicted proteins | sample SalPon2A_C_D2_MG_FD_78509 | JGI IMG/M metagenome (GOLD analysis project Ga0102953, IMG submission 78509) | Soil microbial communities from South San Francisco under conditions of wetland restoration - Salt Pond MetaG R2A_C_D2_MG | ecosystem: Environmental > Terrestrial > Soil > Wetlands | place... | reverse complement strand
GCCGGGCCTTCCTTGACCCCGAGCCGCTTCGCCTCCTCGGGGTCGAAGCGCCCGGGGCGCTCGGCCTCGACCAAGGAGTAGCCGTGGGCGCGCACGCTGTGCTCGACGCCGAAGGCGCGCACCTCGCCGGCCTCGCAGGGGATCGCGTCGCCGGGCTCGATCTCGACCAGCTCGAGCTTGTAGCCGACCCGACCGACCACCCGGCCGAGGCTGCCGATCAGGTCGCGCAGCCCGCGCGGCCCGTAGATCGTCAGCGGTCGCTCGCGCTCGGTCAGGTCGTACGTTTTCAGCAGCCCCGGCAGGCCGAGGAAGTGGTCGGCGTGGAAGTGGGTGAAGTAGATCGCGTCGACCTGGACCAGCCCGAGCGAGCGCTGCATCTGCCGCTGAGTCCCCTCGCCGCAGTCGAACAGCAGCCGTTCGCCCCCCCGCGCGACGAGCACGCTCGCCGTATTGCGCCGCGCCGAGGGCACAGCGCCACCCGTGCCGAGAAAGGCGACCGAGAGATCCATGGCCCGCGAGGATAAGCTGGATGCCGAGCGCCCGTAGCTCAGCTGGATAGAGCGCTTCCCTCCGGAGGAAGAGGCCGCAGGTTCGAATCCTGCCGGGCGCGTCGATGTTGAGCGTTCTCACCGAGACCCGGCCGCCGCGGGGGGCGATCGCTGTGGTCTTGGTCGGCCTGGTCGCGACGATCGCGGCGGCTCTGCTGGCGACCGAATCCGCCGGGGGCTCTTCCGTGCAGATCGAATGGGAAAAGGGCGGCGCGATACCGCCGTCGCGTCCCGCCGCGATTCCGGGCGGTGGCTCGATGCGGCTCGGCGACGCCGGCCTGCAGGCGACCGAAGAGAACGTCAACGGCGAATACGTCTACCGGACCAGCGCGGTGCTGACTATCGCCGCCGGCTCGGCCGTCGGCCAGGCGCGGGTGCGCTGCAAGATGCGCGGCGGGCCGCGCTCGGAACTGGGCCGCACGGTCAACAGCCGCGGCGCCTTCCCCCGCTCGAGCGGCGAATACAACCTGACCAAGCAGGACGTTCCCGGCAGCGTCGGCATCAGGCTGCCGATCCGCGGCGCCGAATACGCCTCGCTCGAATTCAAAGACGCCTTCGAAGCGTTCACCGAACTGCCCGGCGTCGTCGTCAGCTGGGCGCCCCATAGGGAGAAATCACAGGAATGGCAGTGGGGCCTGCCGGAAGGGCGCCCGACGAGGCCGCTCGCGCTCGGCTTCGCCGCCTTCTGGCGCGCCACGGGGCCGCCGCTCGCCCACATCTCCTGCACGCTGGAAAACAACGGCGGCGCCGCGACCGTGCGGACCGGCGGCGACCTGAATCGCTAGGAGCCCGGCGCGACCAGCAGCTCGGGCCCCTCGATTCCCTTGCCGACCTTGTTCAGCTTCGGGTTCGCCGGCTCACCGCGCATCCGTTCGGCCGGCAGCGGGCCGCAGATCGCGATCGCGTCCTCGGCGCTCAGGTCGGGGCGCAGCCAGGCGGCCTCGGCCTCGGCGCTCGGCAGGATCGCCGGCATCCGGTCGTGGACCGGCGCGACGACCTCGTTCGGCGTCGTGGTGACGATCGTGCAGCTGTAGAGCCAGCCGTCCGCGGCGCCGCGGTCCTCCTCGTCCTGCCACTCCTTGCGCGTGCAGAGCCCGGCGAAGGCGAAGAGCTCGCCGCCGTCGACCGTGAAGCGCCAGGGCTGGCGCGGCTGCTTCGGGTCCTCGGCCTTCATCCACTCGTAGAAGCCGTCGGCGAGGATCAGGCAGCGGTGGCGGAACTTGCCGACCAGCGGCGCGTAGGCGCGACTCGAGTCGAGGTTCTCGGCTTTCGCGTTGATCATCCGGTAGCCGACCTTGAGGTCCTTCGCCCAGCGCGGCACCAGGCCCCAGCGCATCAGCCGCGCCTCGCGCTCCCCCTGCGCTGCCTCCTCCGGGTCGGGCGAGGAGCGCACCGTCAGCACCTCCTGGGTCGGCGCGACGTTGAACCGCTCCAGCCCGCCCTTGCTGCGCTCCAGCGAGCGTTCGAGCTCGACCTGGAAGCGGTCGGCTACCGTCTTCGTGTCCTTCGTCGTGACCGTGAAGCGCCCGCACATGGTCAGGCGGCCAGCTTCGCCGGCCGCGCCTCGGAGTGCTCGCGGTACCACTCGAGCGTCCGCCGCAGGCCGTCCTCGAGCGGCACCTCGGGGCGCCAGCCGGTCAGCTCGCGCAGCTTGCCCGAGTCGACGAACTGGCGGTCGATCTCGCCGTCGGGGTTGCCGGCGCCCTGGAAGTCGGGCTCGACGCTGCCGCCCGCCGCGGCGGTGATCGCCTCGACCACCTCGCGCACCGAGTGCGGCCGTTCGCCGCCGGCGTTGAAGGCCTCGCCCGCCGCGCCGCGTTCGAGCGCCGCGGAAATCGCCAGGTAGGCCGAGACGGCGTCATCGACATGCAGGAAGTCGCGCTCCGGGCTGCCGTCGGAGCGGATGACAGGGGCGCGGCCGTCGAGCACGGCGACGACCGTCTCCGGGATCAGGCGGGAGAAGTTGAGGTCGCCGCCGCCGTAGACGTTGGCGAAGCGGGTGACCGCCAGCGGCAGGCCGTAGGCGTTGGCGTAGCTGCGCGCGATCGTGTCGGCCGCCGCCTTGCCGGCGTCGTAGATGTTGATCCCGCGCAGCGGGAAGTCCTCGCGGTAGGGCAGCTCGGGGCTCGATCCGTAGGCCTTGTCCGAGGAGGCGAAGACGACCCGCGCGACCCCGTGCGCCCGGCAGGCCTCGAAGACGTTCCAGGCGCCCTGCACGTTGACCTCGAAGGTCTCCAGCGGCGATTCCCGCGCCACCCCGACGATCGTCTGCGCGGCGAGGTGGAAGACCGACTCGGCGCCGGCGACGGCCGCGGCGACCGCCGCGGCGTCGCGCAGATCGCCCTCGACCAGCTCGACCTCGCCGCGGATGCCGAGCAGGTCGAGGCCCGAGAGACGCTCGCCGCCGACATCGGCGAGCCGTGGCGCCGGCCGGTCGAGCACCCGCACCTCCTCCCCGCTCGCGAGCAGCGCCCGCGCCAGATGCGAGCCGACGAACCCGTGGGCGCCGCTGACCAGCGCCGTCACCAGGGGGCCTTCCCGGATTCCCAGAGGTCGTTGAGGGCGACCGCGTCCTTGTAGGTGTCCATGCAGTCCCAGAATCCCTCGTGCCGGTGGGCGGAGAGCTGGCCGTCCGCAGCGAGCCGAGTCAGCGGCTCGCGCTCCAGCACGCTGTCGGGACCAAGGTAGCCAAGCGCCGCCGGCTCGAGAACGAAGAAGCCGCCGTTGATCCAGTGCTCGCTGCGCGGCTTCTCGACAAACCCGTCAACCGCATCGTCCTCGCCCAGTTCGGCGACACCCCACTGAAGATCGGGACGCACGACCGTCATCGTGGCCAAGCGACCACGCTCGGCGTGGAAGTCCAGTAGCTCGCCGAGGTTCACATCGGCGACGCCGTCGGCGTAGGTCGCACAGAACGTGCCGCCGTCCAAGCGATCGGCGAGCGCCGCGATTCGCCCACCGGTCGGCGTGTCCACGCCCGTGTCCACGCACTCGACGGAGATGTCCCCCGACCAGGCCGCCCCCTGCACGAATTCTTCGATCGCTTCACCGAGATATCCCGTCGCGAGCAGAAACCGTTCAAATCCCTGGGCCAGGTAAATCCCGATCACATGCCAGAGGATGGGCTTCCCGCCGATCTCAACGAGCGCCTTCGGCACAGTCTCCGTGCGCTCGCGCAACCGCGTGCCGCGCCCTCCGCAGAGAATGACGACCGGCGGTTTCAGCGCATCCGACATTGACCCCACCCCACTGTGGTCAATATCGGATACGCGGCTCAGCCACCCGCCACCGCGGGCAAAATGGTTACCTCGTCGCCCTCTGAGATCGCCGTGTCGAGGCCCTGCTGGAAGCGGATGTCCTCGCCGCTGACGTAGACGTTGACGAAGCGGCGCAGGTCGCCGTCCTGGGTGATCCGCTCGCGCAGGTCGCCGTGGGCGTCGAAGACGGCGTCGAGCACCTCGCCGACGGTCGCGCCGGCAACCTCCACCTCGGCGTCGCCGCCGGTCGCGGCGCGCAGCTGGGTCGGGATCTTCACGGTGACGGGCATCAGGCTGCTACCTCCTGCGGCTCGAACTCGGACTCGAAGCTCTCCAGATCGGGATCGATCTCGTGCATGTGGAAACTATCGCGCGCCGCGTCGAGCGTCTTCAGACCCTCGCCGGTGATGTAGACGACGACCCGCTCGCCGTCGGCGATCGCCCCGCGCTCGGCCAGCTTGGCGAGCACGCCGACGGTCACCCCGCCCGCGGTCTCGGTGAAGATCCCGGTCGTCTCCGCGAGCAGGCGGATGCCGGCGCGGATCTCGTCGTCGTCGACCGAGTCGATGGCGCCGCCGCTGCGGCGCGCCTGCTCCAGCGCGTAGGGCCCGTCGGCCGGGTCGCCGATCGCCAGGCTCTTGGCGATCGTCTCCGGCTTCTGCGGCTTGCAGAGGTCCCAGCCCTCGGCGAAGGCGGTGGCGACCGGGCTGCAGCCGACCGCCTGGGCGCCGTTGAAGACCGGCTGATCGCCGGAGATCAGGCCGAGGTCGGTCCACTCCTCGAAGCCGCGTGCGACCTTGGTGAACAGCGAACCCGAGGCGATCGGGCAGACGACCCGGTCGGGCAGCTCCCAGCCGAGCTGCTCGGCGGTCTCGTAGGCGAGCGTCTTCGAGCCCTCGGCGTAGTAGGGGCGCAGGTTGACGTTGACGAAGGCCCACGGCCGCGTTTCGGCGAGCTCGGTGCAGAGCCGGTTGACCGCGTCGTAGTTGCCGCGCACGCCGACCAGGTTGGTGCCGTAGATGCCGGTCGCGAGCAGCTTCTGCTCCTCCAGGTTGGCCGGGACGAGCACGTAGGACTCGAGCCCGGCGGCGGCGGCGTGGGCGGCGACGGCGTTGGCGAGGTTGCCGGTCGAGGCGCAGGCGACCGTCTCGAAGCCGAGCTCGCGCGCCTTCGCCACGGCGACCGCGACGACCCGGTCCTTGAACGAGTGGGTCGGGTTGGCGGCGTCGTTCTTGATCCAGAGCTCGGCGTCGAGTCCGAGCCGCTCGGCGAGCCGGTCGGCCTTGACCAGCGGCGTCAGGCCGGGCTCGAGCGGGTCGCGCGGCGGTCCGGTGAAGGGCAGGAAATCGACGTAGCGCCAGATCCCCTGCGAGCCGGCCTGGATGCGGCGCTTGACCTCGGCGGCGTCGAGGCCGGAGAAGTCATAGGCGACTTCGAGCGGGCCGAAGCAGCGCTCGCAGGCGAAGTTGGCGCCCAGTTCGTAGGTCTCCCCGCACTCCTTGCACTTCAAGTTCTCTACTGACATCCGATCTCACTTCTCCTTTGCCTAAAAGAAAACCTCCGCCTGTGGGGCAGAGGTCCGATCGGACGCCTCCCCACATCTTCCAGATCCAAAGACCTGCTGGAGTTGGCACCTCTCCCGGACCAATGGTCCGGGGCGGTTGCCGGGGCTTCTGCGGGCCAGTCCCTCCACCCCTCTAGATGTGGCGCTTATGTGCCAGGAACCTTACCAGGGGCGATCCCGTGCAGGGCGAAAGCGCGCTTGCGTTTAACCTTCCGTTCACCGTGAACGCCAAGCACGCCGAGACGATGGGCCCGAACGATGCCGAACCTTCCGAAACCACGGCTAAGACGGGCTGCCCGGCGCGACCCCCTCGCGGGCGCGGCGAGCGCGCCTGAGCCGCAGGCGCCGAACGTCGAGCAGATCGACTCCTCCGGCCTGCGCTGGGTCAACATCGAGCACCCCGGGGCGCCCGAGCGCGTCTGGCTGGAAGAGCACTTCGACTTCCACGCGCTCGACCTCGAGGATGTGCTCTCGCGCAACCAGCGGCCGAAGATCGACGTCTACGACGACTACCTGTTCATCGTCCTCCACTTCCCGATCTTCGACCCGGCGGCCGGCCGGCTCGGCGCCGGCGAGCTCGACCTCTTCGTCGGGCCCGGCTACGTGGTGACGATCCCCAACCAGCCGCTGCAGCCGGTCGAGTACCTGTTCGAGCGCTGCCGGGCGAAGGAGGAGCTGCGCGAGCAGCTCTTCTCGCGCGGCTCCGGCTACCTGCTCTACCGACTGGTCGACGACAGCTTCGACTACTGCTTCCCGATGCTGCGCAAGATCGGCAACAAGCTCGACGCGCTCGAGGACGGCATCTTCGAGGGCCGCTCGGAGGAGGTCGTGCGCGACATCTCCAACGTCAAGCAGGAGATCATCAACTTCCGCAAGGTGATCCGCCCGCAGCGGCCGGTGCTGCGCGACCTGGAGAAGGTCAAGCAGCGCTACCTGGCGACCGACCTCAACCTGGAGATCTACTTCGACGACATCGTCGACGCCCACGAGCGGATCTGGGACATGCTGGAGAACTACAAGGAGGTGGTCGAGGCGCTGGCCGAGACCAACGAGTCGGTGATCTCCCACCGGGTCAACGACATCCTCCGCGTGCTCACCTCGATCAGCGTCATCGTCCTGCCGCTGACCCTGCTGGCCAGCCTCTGGGGCGTCAACGTCGGCGTGCCCGGCGAACACGACCAGACCGGCTTCTGGATCCTGCTCGGCGGCATGCTCGCGATCCTCGTCGGCCTGGTCGCCTACTTCCGCCGTCGCGGCTGGCTGTAGCCTGCGGCACCTGTGGCCAACTTTCGGATCTGGGCGCCCTGGCGCCTCGCCTACGTGAAGGACGCGTCAAAGGACAACGAGGAGGAGTGCATCTTCTGCGCCAAGCCGGCGGAGGACGATGACGAGGCGAGCCTGATCGTCCACCGCGGCGAGCGCAGCTTCGTGATCCTCAACCTCTTCCCCTACACCAACGGGCACCTGATGGTGGCGCCCTACGAGCACATCGGCCGCATCCAGGACCTGCCCGCCGAGACGGTGGCCGAGATGATGGCGCTGGCCCAGCGGGCGATGAGCCGGCTCGAAGACGTCTATGACCCGCACGGCTACAACGTCGGCTTCAACCAGGGCCGCGTCGCCGGCGCCGGGGTCGAGCACCACATCCACCTGCATGTCGTGCCCCGTTGGGGCGGCGACACGAACTTCATGCCGGTGATCGCCGACACGAAAGTGATGCCGCAGACGCTCGAGCAGAGCTACGCGGCGCTGAAAGGAGCGTTTTGAGCGAGCAGCCGGTTCTGGCGCCGGAGGGAATCTTCAAGGCCTACGACATCCGCGGCGTCTACGGCGAGCAGATGGACGAGACGACGGCGCTGGCGATCGGCCGCGCCTTCGCCCGCGTGCTGGCGCGGCTGCGCGGCAAGCAGCCGAGCGAGCTGCGGGTCGGCCTCGGCCGCGACATGCGGCTCACCGCCCCCGCGATGGCGGCGCAGCTGCGCGACGGGCTGATCTTCGAGGGAGCGACGGTGCTCGACGCCGGGATGGTCCCGACCGAGATGCTCTACTTCCTCGTCGGCTCGCGCGAGCTCGACGGTGGCGCGATGGTCACCGCCTCGCACAACCCGAAGGCCTACACCGGGGTGAAGCTGATCCGCGAGGGGGCGCTGGCGCTCTCCGGCGACGCCGGGATCGGCGACGTCGCCCGCGAGATCGAGGCCGGCCTCGGCTCCGGCCCGGGCGGCGGCTCATTCGAAGAGGTCGACGTCTGGGAGGAGTACCGCGCCCACGCGCTCTCCTTCATCGACCCGCAGGCGGTCAGGCCGCTGAAGGTCGTCGTCGACGGCGGCAACGGGATGGCCGGGCCGATGGTCGGCCCGATCCTGCGCCAGCTCGGGCTCGAGCTCGACGAGCTCTACTTCGAGCCCGACGGCGAGTTCCCCGACCACGAGCCGAACCCGCTGCTGCCCGAGAACCGCGAGCTGATCGAAGGGCGGGTGCGCGCGGCCGGCGCCGACCTCGGGATCGCCTGGGACGGCGACGCCGACCGCTGCTTCTTCATCGACGGCGAGGGCAGCTTCTGCGACGGCGACTTCATCTGCGCGCTGCTGGCGCGCTCGGCGCTCGCGACCCACCCCGGCGCGACGATCCTCTACGACCCGCGTTCGAGCCGCGCCGTCCCCGACCTGGTCGCCGCCGAGGGCGGGCGCTCCGACCTCTCGCGGGTCGGCCACGCCTTCTTCAAGCAGCGGATGCGCGAGGAGGGCGCCGTGTTCGGCGGCGAGGTCTCCGGCCACTACTACTTCCGCGACTTCTGGTGCGCCGACTCGGGCACGATCCCGGCGCTCCTGATCCTCGAGCTGCTGGGCGTGGACGGGCGCTCGCTGGCAGAGCTGATGGCCGAGTTCCGCTCGCGCTACTTCATCTCCGGCGAGATCAACTCCGAGGTCGACGACCAGGAGGCGAAGATGGCGGCGATCGCCGAGCGCTTCTCCGACGGCGAGCTGACGCGGCTCGACGGAATCTCGATCGACTACCCCGACTGGCACTTCAACGTCCGCCCCTCCAACACCGAGCCGCTGCTGCGGCTCAACCTCGAGTCGCTGGCCTCGCGCGAGGACATGGAGGCGAAGCGCGACGAGGTGCTGGGGCTGATCCGCGCGTGACCCTGACGCCGGAGGGAGCGCTCGAGCAGGCGGCGCTGGCCGGCATCCATCAGCTCCGCATCCCCACCCCCTTCGCGGTCGGCAGAGTCAACTGCTACCTGCTCGAGGACGAGCCGCTGACCCTGATCGACACCGGCCCGAACTCGGGCAAGGCGCTCGACGAGCTGCAGTCCCAGCTCGCGGCGCGCGGCCACTCGATCGACGACCTCGAGCTGGTGATCCTCACCCACCAGCACATCGACCACCTCGGCCTGGTCGAGATCGTCGTCGAGCACTCCGGCGCCGAGGTCGCGGCGCTCGGCCTCGCCGCCGAGCGGCTGGCGGGCTTCGGCGAGGAAGCCGAGCGCGAGGACGAGTTCGCGGTCGAGCTGATGCTGCGCAACGGCATCCCGCAGGAGGTCGCCTTCGCCCTGCAGAGCGTCTCGCGCAGCTTCCGCGGCTGGGGCTCGCGAGCGCAGGTGACGCGGCCACTCGCGGACGGCCAGTCGCTGCCCTTCCGCGACCGCGTCCTGCAGGCCTTCCACCGGCCCGGCCACAGCCCCTCCGACACCGTCTTCTGGGACGAGGAGCGCCGCATCCTGATCGCCGCCGACCACCTGATCGCCCATATCTCCTCCAACCCGCTGATCGCCCGCCCGCTCGACGGCTCGGCGCAGCGCCCGCAGGCGCTCGTCACCTACATCGAGTCGATGAAGAAGACCCGGGAGATGCCGGCCGAGATCGTCCTCTCCGGCCACGGCGAGCCGATCGTCGACCACGTCGCATTGATCGACGACCGCCTCGCCAAGCACGCGCGGCGCAAGGAGAAGATCTACGACCTGATCGCCGAGCGCCCCCGCAGCGGCTACGAGATCGCCCAGGCGATCTGGGGCAACGTCGCCGTCACCCAGGCCTTCCTAACCCTCTCCGAGGTGATCGGCCACGCCGACCTGCTGCTCAACGAGGGCCGCGTGCGCGAAGCCCGCGACGGCGACGTGGTCCGCTACGAGGCGACTACCTAGGACGTTGCGGCTTCGGCAGGACGGTGGCGCGCGAGCGGAAGCCGGGGCATTCGCTGGGGGCGTAGGGCGCGGTCGGGATCTTCGCTTCGAAGACGACGTAGTAGCGGCCCGTCGGGACGCGCCTGCGCTCGAACTTCCACACCAGGGCGCCGCTCTCCGGCTTCGCCCCGGCGGCGATGTCGGGTGAGATCGCGCGGTCGGCGCCGGGCCGGACGCGGTAGATCCGCAACAGCCGCGGGCCGTCGGGGAAGTGGCGGTTGCCCGTCAGACAGGCGAAGCCTCCGGAGCCGTCGCCCTTGCGCGGCATCCTGGCCGTCCCGTAGAAGAAGTCGTGCGCGCGGTTGTAGCCGAGCGTCACCTGGCTGGGCTGCGGGCCGCGCGGCTGCGCTGCGCCGGCGGCGGCCAACCAGCAGCAGGCGAGCGCGGCGACCAGCGTCCCGACGGCAAGGATCCGTGTCGATCGGGTGGCGATAGCCCGCACGATACCCAGGCCGCATAGATTGCAGCGCTCGATGGTCAGGCTGAGCTCCGGAAGATCGCGCAGGTCCGCGAAGAAGCGGATGCTGCTGATCGTCAACCCCTACGCGACGACGGTCTCCGACCGGTTGAAGAACCTCGTCGTCTACGCCCTGCAGGGGCGCTACGAGGTCGAGACGGTGGCGACCGAGGCGCAGAACCACGCCACCGAGATCGGCCGCGAGGTGCGCGACCACGGCTACGACGTCGTCGTCGCCTTCGGCGGCGACGGGACGCTGAACGAGGTCGCCAATGGGCTCGCCGGGACCGACGTTCCGGTCTCCGTCCTGCCCGGCGGCTCGACCAACGTCGTCAGCCGCACGCTCGGCATTCCCAACGACGTCGTCGACGCGACCGAGCACCTGCTGGCGCTGGTCGACGAGTGGCAGCCGCGCCGGATCGACCTCGGCCGGGTCGACGAGCGCCACTTCGTCTTCTCCTGCGGCGCCGGCATCGACGCGACCGTGGTCAAGCGCGTCGACGCCCATCCGCGGCTCAAGTCCGCCGCCGGGCCCTACTACTTCACCTGGGCGGCGATCTCGGCCTTCTACCGCCAGTACATCGTCAATCCCGTGCGGCTGCGGGTCGACGTCGAAGGGAAGACGAGCGAGGGCGTCACCGCGCTGGCCCAGAACTCCGACCCCTTCACCTACTTCGCCAGCCGCCCGATCCGCGTCTGCGAGGGCGTCGCGATCGACGACGGCAGCCTCTCGCTCGCCGTCCTGCAGCGGGCCGCGCAGCGCGACATGCCGACCCTGATCCCACGCCTGTTCAGCGAGCAGCGCCCCGCCGCCCGCCACCGCCAGGTCGAGCACTTCGAGGACATCGCCGCCGCGACCGTCGCCTCGGTCTCCGAGACCAGCGACGGCATAGCCCGGCCCTTCCCGATCCAGGTCGACGGCGACTACATCGGCGAGCGCACGCGGATCGAGCTCAGCGTCGCCCCGGGCGCGCTGACGATCGTCGCCTGATCAGTTGGTCGGCGTGATCCGGTAGGCGTCGAAGACCGACTCGACGTTGCGCAGGCGGGAGATGCACTGCTTGAGCTGCTCGGTGTCGCCGACCTCGACCACGAAGCGGTTCTTCACCATCGGGTGCTTGGTCATGCAGCTTGCGCCGAGGATGTTGATCCCCGCCTCCGAGAAGGTGCGCGAGAGGTCCTCGAGCAGGCGAGTGCGATCGTAGGCGTCGATCTGCAGCTCGACCCGGTAGGAGGACTCGTTCTCGCCCTCCCAGGCGACCTCGACGAAGCGTTCGGGCGACTTCATCAGCGCCTTCACGTTCTTGCAGTCGGCGCGGTGGATCGTGATCCCGCGGCCGAGCGAGACGTAGCCGGCGATCGTGTCGCCCGGCACCGGCCGGCAGCACTTGGCCAGCCGCACGGCGACGTTGTCGGCGCCCTTCACCCGGATGCCGTAGTCGGAGGCGTCCTTGGTCCGCCGCGCGGCGTCCTCGCGCGGGGCCTCGAGCCCGATCGGCGGCTGCTCCTCCACCGACTCGCCCTCCTTGAGCCGCTGCATCAGCTTGTTGGCGACCGCCTTGGTGGCGATCTTGCCCTGGCCGAGCGCGATGTAGAACTCGGTCGCCTTGTGAAAGCCCATCTCGCGGATCACCTGCGCGAGCAGCGGCGACATGACCAGCTTCTGCATCGGCAGGCCACGCTTGCGCAGCGCCTCCTCGAGCGCGTCGCGGCCCTTCTTCTCGGCGTCCTCGCGCCGTTCCTGTTTGAAGAAGGCGCGGATCTTGTTGCGCGCGCGGCTCGTCCGCACGAGCTTCAGCCAGTCGCGCGAGGGGCCGCGGTTCTGCTTCGCCGTCAGCACCTCGACGATGTCGCCAGAGCGCAGCTGGTAGTGCAGCGGCACGATGTTGCCGTTGACCTTGGCGCCGACGCAGCGGTGGCCGACGTCGGTGTGGACCGCGTAGGCGAAGTCGAGCGGGGTCGATCCGGCCGAGAGGTTCTTCACCTCGCCCTTCGGCGTGAAGACGAAGACCTCGTCCTCGAACAGGTCGACCTTCAGCGACTCGAGGAACTCGGCCGGGTCCTGCTCGCCCTCGGCCTCGACCAGCTGCCGCAGCCAGGTCATCTTCTCGCGCCGCGGATCGGCCGTGCCGCCCTCTTTGTAGGCGACATGGGCGGCGATCCCGTACTCGGCCAGGTCGTGCATCTCACGCGTCCGGATCTGGATCTCCAGCGGCTTGCCCTCGGGCCCGATCACCGTCGTGTGCAGCGCCTGGTACATGTTGGCCTTCGGCATCGCGACGAAGTCCTTGAAGCGGCCGGGCAGCGGCTTCCAGAGCGAGTGGATGACGCCGATCGCGCCGTAGCAGTCCTTGACCGAGCCGACGATCACCCGCATCGCGGTGAGATCGAAGATCTCGTTGAACTCGCGCCCCTTCTTGGTCATCTTGGTGTAGATCGAGTAGAAGTGCTTGGCGCGGCCGGAGATCTCGGCCTCGATGCCGACCTCCCCCAGCTCCCGCGAGAGGAAGTCGCCCGCCTGGTTGACATAGACCTCGCGCTCGTCGCGCTGCTGGGCGACGAGCTGTTTGATCTCCTTGTACTTGCGCGGGTGCAGGGTCGCGAAGGCGAGATCCTCGAGCTCCCATTTGATCGCGTGGATCCCCAGCCGGTGGGCGAGCGGCGCGTAGATCTCGATCGTCTCGCGCGCCTTCGACATCTGCTTCTGCTTGGGCAGCGCGCCGAGCGTGCGCATGTTGTGCAGGCGATCGGCCAGCTTGATCAGGATCACCCTGACGTCGGTGGCCATCGCCACCATCATCTTGCGGTAGTTCTCGGCCTGCCGCTCGTCGCGGCTCTCGAAGGTCATCCCGGTCAACTTGGTGACGCCGTCGACCAGCTGGGCGACCTCCTCGCCGAACTCCGTCCGGATCTCCTCGAGGCTGGCGCTGGTGTCCTCGACCGTGTCGTGCAGCAGCGCCGCGCAGAGGGTCTCGGTGTCGAGCCGCATGCCGGCGCAGATCTGGGCGACGCCGACCGGGTGGGTGATGAACTCGTCGCCGGAATGGCGCCGCTGGTCGGCGTGGTGGTCGCAGGCGAACTCGAAGGCGCGCGTGAGCGCGGGCCGCTCGACGTCAGCGCCCGAGTCGAACTCCTCGACCACCGCGAAGAGGTCGGCGAGGAGCCCGTGCTGCTCTAGGGATTCTTTCGTCGTTCGAGGTATCGCAGAGCCTCCTGGTGACGGGCGCCGTAGGCGCGGTAGGCCGGCGAGCGCTCGAGTTCTGTCCCCTCGGAGGATACGACGCCGACGCGACCGCCTCCTCCATCGGCCGTTCCCTGCACCAGCTCGAGCTCGCCGAGGACGCGCAGGCAGCGGGCGGCGGTCACGGGAGAGCGGGGAAAGCGACCGCTGCCGCGCAGCGCCGCGAGCAGCTCCTCGCCGCCCGCCTCGCCGGCGTCGCGCAGGTCGCGGAAGGCGGCGATCAGGGTCTCGCGGCGGGCCAGCTGCTCGGCCAGCATCGCGCAGGCGAAGCGATGCTCGGCCTCGCCCCAGGCCAGGTGGACATAACCCTCCCCCGCCGTCGCCAGCTGCTCGACATGTTCGAACTGCGGCGGGTCGACGAAGACCACGTGCTCGAAGCGCGCGGCAAGCTCGGGTTCGCCCTCGAGCACGGCGGCGTCGGCCAGCGTCACCCGCTCGCCGGCGAGCGCCACCCGCCGCTCCGCGCAGGCGACCACCGCCAGCACCTCCCCACCCCCGGCCGAGGCCAACTCCCCCACCACCGCCGCAGCCGAGCTACGAGGCCGCACCACCTCGCGACCACCGGGCGCGGTAGAGGTTTGAGCCGCTATGCGGTCGAAAGCTCGACCGCGCTCGGGGGTGGTGGCGGGGTCGGCGGCGGGGTCGGCGGCGAGCTCGGCCTCGAAGCGGCGCCACCAGGCCTCGTCGGCGGCTTCGGCCGCGGCCGACTCGCGCGGGTAGAGCTCGCGCAGGACGAGGCGGGGCTCGACCGAGCCGTTCCAGCGGTTGACCTCGAGCCGCACGGCGGCGTCGACCGGGTCGTCCTCGCCGACGCCGAGGCTCGCGCGGCCGAAGGCGACGCCGAGCGCCCGGTGGGCGCCGCTGTGCAGGCTGAAACGCGCATGCTTTCCTTCGCCCATCGTGCGCACATCGCGCACCCGCGCCGAGGGCACCAGCAGCCGCACACCCGGGTTGCCCATGCCGAACGGCGCCAGCTGCTGAAGCTCTTCCGCCAGGTCGAGGCCCAGCCCGGCGCCGCCGACCACGGCGTCGATCCGCTCCGTGCGCCGCAGGTCCTCCGGGCCGAGCACGGCGGTGGCGTGGGCGGCGAACGCCGCCTGGAACGCCGCCAGGTTCTCCGCCCGCAGCTGCAAGCCAGCCGCCGCCCTATGCCCGCCGAATCCCTCGAGATGCTCTGCGCATACCTCCAGCCCGGCGAGCAGGTCGAAGCCGGGGATGCTCCGCCCCGACCCTCGCCCGCCGCCCTCGCCGTCGAGCGAGACGACGACCACCGGCCGGTGGTGCCGCTCGACCAGCCGCGAGGCGACGATCCCGATCACGCCCGGGTGCCACCCATCCCCCGCGAGCACCAGTCCCGGCGCCTCGCGCAGCTCGTCGGGCAGCTCCCGCCGCGCCGCCTCGGCGGCCGTATCGACCTCGCGCTCCCTCGCCCGCCGCTCGCTGTTCGCCCGGCTCAACTCGGCCGCGATCTCCTGCGCCCGCGCCTCGTCCTCGGTCAGAAAGAGCTCCACCCCCGCGTCAGCCCGGTACAACCGCCCCGCAGCGTTGATCCGCGGCGCCAACCGAAACGCCAGATCGCCCTCGTCGAGCTGCGTCGGCTCGCATTTCGCCGCCTCCAGCAGCGCCCGGATTCCGGGTCTGCGCGCCCGCCGCACCTCCTCGAGTCCGCGCCGGACAAGCGACCTGTTCTCGCCCACCAGCGGGACCACATCCGCGACGGTGGCGAGGGCAACGAGATCGAGGTCGGCGTCTGATCGTCCTAGGCCTTGAGCGAGCTTCCAGGCGACTGCAGTGCCGCATAGGGACTCGAACGGGTAGCCATCGACGCTCGGGTGAAGAATCGGACAGTCCGGCAAGACCTCGCCGGGCTGGTGATGGTCCGTCACGACCACCTCCATCCCGAGCTCGCGCGCCAGCTTCACCTCCTCGACCGAGGTGATGCCGCAGTCGACGGTGATCAGGAGCTCGGTCCCACGCTCGGCGAGCTTCTGGACGTTGTCGACAGATAAGCCGTAGCCGTCCTCGATCCGGTCGGGGATCAGCCAGTCGCACTCGGCGCCCAGCTCGCGCAGCGTGCTGACCAGGATCGTCGTCGCGCAGACGCCGTCGACGTCGAAGTCGCCGTGGACCGTGATCCGGCTGCCCGCGTCGATCGCCAACGTCACGAGCTCGACAACCGCCGCCATCGACCCGAACGCTCCCGGCGGGTGCGACTCCTCGGCGGCGAGAAACTCGCGCGCCGCCGCGGGCGTCCGGTAGCCGCGCCGCACCAGCGTCACCGCGACCGGCTCGCTCAGTCCGAGCTCGTCGGCGAGCGCCCGCGCCTCCGCGTAGGAGTACGGCTCGGCCTCATATGCATGGGCAGCATCCGCCACGCAGCCCAGGCTAGGCAGCGCCCGGGACGGATTCGGGCGCGAATCAGGCCGCTTGTTCCGAGCGAATGCCGATCGCCCAGACCACGGCCAGGCCGAGCGCCACGCCCGGGATCGCCGTCAGCGCGGTCAGCACATCGGTGTTGCCCAGCCCGCGGCCGGAGACGAGCTCGACGATCGCGCCGAAGACGACCGCGCCGATCACCGAGCCGAGAAAGGCGCCGACGATGCCCTGCCAGAAGCGATCCGGCAGGAAGACGGTGAAGTGCCAGAGCGCGATACCCATCGTGAACCAGACGAGCAGTGCCATCAGCGATTCCTCCCGTGCTTGCGGCGCTGTTTACGGCGTTCGCGGCGCCGCTCGTCGCGAACGCGGCGCTTCTCGTCCGCCGGGTCGCTCGCCGGCGGGGCCGGCTCGTCCTCGGCCGCCGGCGCCGGATCGCCGCCGTTGTCGCCGCCGCGCTCGGCGAGCGCGACCGCGGTGAGCTCTTCGGCCCGCTGCTCGTCGGTCTCGTCGTCGTCGCTCAGCTTCGCCAGGGCGACGTCGTCGGCGAAGGCCGGCACGCTTCCCTCCACCTCGGCGATCCGCTCGCGGCGGCGGGCGAAGCCCTGCTCGCGTTCCTTCCACGCGGTCAGCACCGGCGAGGCGATGAAGATCGACGAGTAGGTTCCGGAGACGATCCCGACCAGCATCGCAAAGGCGAACGCCTGCAGCGTCGCGCCGCCGAAGACGAGCAGCGAGACGACCGCCAGCAGGGTGGTGAAGCTGGTCGCCAGCGAGCGGGTCAGCACCTCGCTCATCGAGCGGTTGACGATCTGCGAGAACGCCGCCCGCGGCATCCGCGGCATGTTCTCGCGTATTCGGTCGAAGACGATGATCGTGTCGTAGAGCGAGTAGCCCAAGATCGTCAGGAAGGCGGCGACCGTGCCGCTGGTCACCTCTTTTCCGGTCAGCGAGTAGACGCCGGCGGTGATCAGGATGTCGTGGAACAGCGCGATCAGCACCGGCACGGCGAATTTGGGGTCGAAGCGGAAGGCGATGTAGGCGCAGATCACCAGCAGCGAGAAGATCAGCGCGTTGCGGGCGCTCTTCGCCACGGTGGCGCCGAAGGTGGGGCCGACGCTGGTGCTGTCGAAGCCGTTTTCGACGATCCCGAATTCCTTGTCGAGCTCCTTCTGCATCTTGTTGATCTGGCTCGGCTTCAACGTGCTCGACTGGATCAGGAAGGCGTTGTCGCCGAGACCCGGGTTGCTCTCGCGCTGCACCTCGCCGCCTGAGATCCCCGCCTTGTCGAGCGCTTCGCGCACCCCGTCCTCGTCGGTCTTCTTGGTCAGCGCCACCTCGACCCGGGTGCCCGACTCGAAGTCGATCCCGAGGTTGAGCTGGTCGGTCGCCAGGGCCAGGGCGCCGACGATCAGGATGCAGCCGGAGGCGGTGAAGAACCAGCGGCTCGCGCCCATGAAGTCGAAGTGCCAGCGCACCCGCTGCCCGCCGGCGGCGCCGAGCACGCTGGGCGAGCGCAGGAGGCGCGAACGGCTCATGCTGAGCAGCAGCGCCTGGGTGAAGACGACCGCGGTCAGCAGCGAAACGATCGTGCCGACGCCGAGCGTGAAGGCGAAGCCCTTGACCCCGGCGGTCGCGAGGACGAAGAGGATGAAGGCGGTCAGCAGGGTGACGACGTTGGCGTCGACGATCGTCGCGATCCCGCGCCGGTAGCCGGCCGCGATCGCGCTGGCCATCGGTCTGCCGGCGCGCACCTCCTCCTTGATCCGCTCGAAGATCACGATATTCGAGTCGGCCGCGACGCCGATCGTCAGGATCAGGCCCGCGATCCCCGGCAGCGTCAGCGTGATCGGGATCAGTTTGATCAGGGCGAAGAAGATCACCCCGTAGGCGCCGAGCGCCAGCGCCGCGATCAGCCCGAGGAAGCGGTAGAAGAGGAGCAGGAAGATGACGACGAGGGAGAGGCCGATGATCCCGGCCTTGATCCCCTGGTGCAGGGCTTCGCTGCCGAGCGTCGCCGAGACCTGGGTCTGGCTGATCAGGTTGAGGTTGATCGGCAGCGCGCCGCGCTGCAGGTAGGTGGCCAGGTTCTGGGCGTCGGATATGCCGTTGAAGCCGCCGGAGATCTGCGCCCCCGTGCGGCCGTCGATCCCGTCGGGGTTTTCGCCGAAGTTGATGATCGGCCGCGTTTTGACTTCGTTGTCGAGGACCGCGGCGAAGTGGCCGGAGAGCGCTTCCGCCTGTTCGCCCGAGGCCGGCCCGATCGCCCGCGCCTGGCCGCGCTGGGCGATCTGGCGGGTGACTTCCTGGAAGGCCTTGCGGCCACCGCCGCTGAACTGGAAGGTGACCGCCGGGCCGAATTCCTGCTGTTCGGCCTTCGGGTTGCTGATTTCGGTCCCCGAGAGCGCCGGGTCGTCCTTGAACGCGTACCAGCCGGGCTGCGCGTCTTCGATCGTCTGGCCCTTTTTGTCGCTGGGCTTCTCGGAGATCAGGATCGTCCCCTGCGGCACCTTCACGACCTCGCCGACGTTGTGCGGCCGTTTCTCCCCGTTGGGGTCGATGTAGAGGTCTTCCCGGCTGTACTCCGGCCCGGAGATCAGCTTGTGCGGCGGCGCCTTCTGGAACAGGTAATAGGTCGTCGGCTGGCTGCAGTTTTCGCAGTCGGGGACCGGCTTCTGTTCGGCGGCGAGCTTCGCCGCGTTGTACTCGCTGGCATAGGCCCCGGAGGCGACCAGCTGGCCGTTTTCCTGTTTCGAGGGGCTGCGGCCGGCGGCGTTCCATTCCTTTTCCGCTTCTTCGAGCACCGCTTTCGGCGGTTCCCGCCCCGGCGTGCCGCCGATCGCCTTCTCGCGGCCGATCAGGTTCGGTTCCCAGTCGAAGAAATAGAGGCGGGCGGGCTTGGTCGCGCATTCGGTCGCCTGGCCGACGCTGGTCGCGCCGGGGATCCCGACCTGGATCTGGTCGTTGCCGACCCGCGCGACTTCGATCTCCGAGACGCCGAGCTGGTCGCAGCCCGAGCGGATGATGTCCACCGCCCTTTCCATCGAGGCGCTGTCGATCGTCGGCTGCTGCGGCGTCGGCCGCCCCTGCAGGACGAGCTGCACGCCGCCCTTCAGGTCGAGCCCGAGCTGCGTCTGCTTGTTGGCGATGACGATTCCGGAGACCGCGATCAGCGCCAGGACGAAGAGCAGGACGAAGATGTTGCGGCGCCGTTTCATCCCCTCATCCCTCCGGCGTCAGGACGATCAGCAGGCCGCCGTCGTCGTCGTAGGCCGGGAACACATCGGCGACCGCCTCGGCGGGCAGGTCGCCCTCGGCGTTGACCGAGACCTTCTTGCCAAGCGAGCGCACGCCCCACTCGAGCGAGGTCTCGATCGGGTCGGTGACGCCGTCGCCGTCGCGGTCGGCCTGCTCGCCGCCGTCGCCGCGGTCGACCCACTGCAGGCCGAGAACGTCCTTCACCGGCCGGCCGATCACATCCTCGTCGGTCAGCCCGGTGAGCTCGAAGCTGCCGCGCCCGGCGTCGATCACCCGGGCCTCCTGGTCGCAGACGAAGAAGGCCGCGTTGGGCGCCGGGTAGTAGTCGTCGAGCAGCTCGAAGACGAAGCCGAAGCCGCATTTCGAGCAGCCCTTCGGGCGGCTGCTGAAGCCCGCCGTCCGATCGCTGCTCAGCTCCCTGTTCCCGCAGTTGGGGCAGATGAAGAAAGGCATCCCGGGCTCAGGTTACTGAGAGTGCGCTCAGAACAGGCTGTGCGTTCGTTTGGGCACCGGCAGGCCGAGGTGATCGTAGGCCCGCTCGGTCAGCACGCGACCCCGCGGAGTGCGCTTCAGCAAGCCCTGTTGGAGCAGATACGGCTCGAGCACATCCTCGATCGTGTCCTGCTCCTCGCCGATCGCCACCGCCAGGGTCGAGAGCCCCACCGGGCCGCCGGCGAACTTCTCGGCGATCATGTCGAGCAGCATGCGATCGCTGCGGTCGAGCCCGCCCGCGTCGACCTCGAGCATCTCCAGGCCGGCGGCGGCGACCGCGGCGTCGACATGGCCGCTGCCCTTCACCTGGGCGAAGTCGCGCACCCGCTTGAGCAGCCGGTTGGCGACCCGCGGCGTGCCGCGCGAGCGCTCGGCGATCGCCTGCGCCCCGGCGGCGTCGATCTCGACCTCGAGGATGCCGGCCGAGCGCTCGACGATCCGCGCCAGATGCTCGGGGCTGTAGTGCTCGAGCCGGTGACAGACGCCGAAGCGGTCGCGCAGCGGCGTCGTCAGCAGCCCGGCCCGGGTCGTCGCGCCGACCAGGGTGAAGGGCGGCAGCGGCAGGGTGACGGTGCGCGCGCCGGCCCCCTGGCCGAGCACGACCGGCAGCTCGCCGTCCTCCATCGCCGGGTAGAGCGTCTCCTCCACCGCCCGCCCCAGCCGGTGGATCTCGTCGACGAAGAAGACGCTGCCGGGCTCGAGCGAGGTGAGGAAGGAGGCGACGTCGGCCTTGCGCTCCAGCGCCGGGCCGGCGGTCTGCACCAGCGGCACCTCCATCTCGGCGGCGACGATGTGGGCGAGCGAGGTCTTGCCGAGCCCGGGCGGGCCGGCGAGCAGGACGTGGTCGAGCGGCTCGCCGCGCCGCCGCGCCGCCTCGATGAAGATCGCGAGCTGCTCGGTGGCCTGCTCCTGGTTGACGAAGTCGGTCAGCGTCGGCGGGCGCAGCGAGCGGTCGAGGTCCTCGTCGGGCGCCTCGGCGCGGGCGTCATGGACGCGCACCTCCTCGTCCACCGGAATGTCCTCGCCGTCGATCCCCGGCGTGCGGATGCGCTTGCTCAAGCCGCCTTCCTCCCGCCGGCCTTGCGCAGCGCCAGCGCCAGCAGCTCCTCGGCGTCGCCGCCGTCGACTCCGTCGAGCAGCTGCTCGGCCTCCAGCGGCGCGTAGCCGAGGTTGACCAGGCCGTCGCGGGCGAGCGCCCGTGGATCGCCCTCCTCGGCCTCTCCCAGCGCGACCTCTTCCTCCAGCGCGCCGGCGACCTTCTCGCGCAGCTCGACGATGATCCGCTCGGCCGTGCGCTTGCCGATTCCGGGCGCCGCCTGGAAGCGTTTCGCGTCGCCGGCGGCGATCGCCCGCAGCAGCTCGCGCGCCGGGCCGCCGGAGAGCACAGCGACCGCGACCTTCGGACCGACGCCGCTGACCGAGACGAGCTGGCCGAACAGGTCGCGCTCCTCCTCGGAGGCGAAGCCGAACAGCGCCAGCGAGTCCTCGCGCGCGACCAGCTCGGCGTGCAGGAAGGCCTCGCGGCCGGTCGCCGGCACCGCTTTCAGCGTTTCCGCGGAGACGGTCAGCCGGTAGCCGACCCCACCCGCGTCGATCACGACATGGTCGGGGCGCCGCACCATCACCTCACCGCGCACCGCGGCGATCATCGCGTCGCTCCCTGCGCCAGCGCGACCGCCTCGCGCCGGCCGGCGCCGCCGCCGTGGCAGATCGCCACGGCCAGCGCGTCGGCCGCGTGGTCGGGGCTCGGCAGCTCGGGCAGCCCGAGCAGCGTGCCGACCATCCGCTGCACCTGCTTCTTGCCGGCGGCGCCGCTGCCGCAGACGGCCATCTTGATCGCCTGCGGGGTGTAGGAGAAGCACTCGACGCCGGCCTCGGCGGCGGCCAGCATCACCACGCCGCTGGCCCGTCCGACGGTCATCGCGGTCTGCACGTTCTTGCCGAAGAAGACCTCCTCGACCGCCATCGCGGCCGGCTGGTGCCAGGCGAGCAGCTCGCCGAGCTCGGCGTGGATCCGCTGCAGGCGCTGCTCGATCGGCACGCCGGCGGCCGTTTCGACCACGCCGCCGTCGAGCGCGACCATGCGGTTGCCCTCGACCCGGACGATGCCGAAGCCGAGGTTGGCTGCCCCGGGGTCGATCCCCATCACGACTTGCATGGGAGGTGATTCTGGGAGTAAGCCCGGATGCCTTTACGCGGCGAGTTTCTCCAGGACGTCGTCGGGGATGTCGAAGTTCGCGTGGACCTCGTTCACATCGTCGTCGTCTTCGAGGTCTTCGATCAGGCCGAGCAGCGATTTGGCCTCGTTGCCCTTGACCTCGACCGTGCTCTTCGGCTCCATCGCGACTTCGGCGGACTGGATCTCGACGCCGCCGCTCTCCAGCGCCTCGCGCACCGCGCCGAGGCTGGCCGGGTCGCAGAGCACCCGCAGCAGCTCGTCCTCCTCGCTGACGTCGTCGGCGCCGGCGTCGATCGCGGCGATCAGGTCGTCCTCGTCATAGCGGGCGCCGTCGATCGCGAGCACGCCGCGTTTCTCGAAGATCCAGGCGACCGAGCCCGGCTCGCCGAGGCTGCCGCCGCGTTTGCTGAAGGCGTGGCGCACTTCGGCGCTGGTGCGGTTGCGGTTGTCGGTCAGCGCCTCGACCAGAACGGCGGCGCCGCCCGGCCCGTAGCCCTCGAAGACGACCCGCTCGATCGCCGCCGCGTCGCTGCCGACGCCGGAGCCGCGGTCGACCGCCCGCTGGATGTTGTCCTTGGGCATCGAGGCGTCGCGCGCCTTCTGGATCGCCGTCGCCAGCGCCGCGTTGCCCTCGGGGTCGGGACCGCCGTCACGCGCGGCGACCGTGATCGCCCGCGCCAGCTTGGTGAAGAGCTTGCCGCGTTTGGCGTCGGCCGCGCCCTTCTTGTGTTTGATCGAGGACCACTTGGAGTGACCAGACATAGGTTTGCCATTCTATGAACCAGGGAGATGAGCCCGCAGACGGCCACCCGGCAGCGCGCGATCGGCCCAGTTCGGGGGATGACCGCGAGCGCGATCTTCGTCGCGATGCTGCTCGCCGCGCTGGCGCTGTGGACGGCGATCCCGGTCGGCTGGATCTGGATCGGCTCGCAGGTCGCCAGCACGCAGTTCCCGGCCGAGGGGCCCTACGCGATCGTCGCGGTCGGCATCGTGCTGACGATCCTCTTCGACGCCTGGCTGATCGGCCGCCTCAACGCGCTCTACGTCCATGTCACCGGCACCAACCGGCTGGCGCCGATGCGGCCGAGCTGGCTGAAGAGCATGCGCGACACCGACGCCGCCCCCGGCACGACCAGCGTGGTCGAGGCGGTGGTGATGGGCTCGGTGCTGCTCGCCTGCGCCGTCTTCGCCGCCTGGTTCTTCCTGCTCGCGGGCTCGCCGCTGCCCAACCAGTGATCAGACGACGAACGTGCCGTCTTCCTGCATGACCTCGCCGTCGACTTCCAGCTTGCCGCCGAGGCGCAGGTCGCAGACCAGGTCGGTGTGTACCGCGGACTCGTTGACCCCGCCGGACTCCGGATAGCTCCTGCCGACGGCCAGGTGGACCGTGCCGCCGAGCTTCTCGTCGAGCAGCACCTCGCGGGTGCCGCGGTCGATCGCGTAGTTGGTGCCGATTCCCAGCTCGCCGAGGCGGCGGGCGCCCTCGTCGGTGTCGAGTAGCCCGATCAGGAACTCCTCGCCGCGCTCGGCGCTCGCGTCGACGACCTTGCCGGCCTCGAAGCGCAGCCGCACGCCGGCCACCTCTCGGCCGCCGATCGTCGCCGGCAGGTGGAAGCTGACCTCGCCCTCGACCGAGTCCTCGACCGGGCCGGTGAAGAACTCGCCGTCGGGCATGTTGTGCCGCCCGTTGCAGGGGATGAAGGTGCGCCCGGCGATGCCAAGCCTGATGTCGGTCCCCGGCGCGGTCACGCGGACCTCCTCGTGGCCCTGGATCCACTCGGCGAGCCGCGTGGTCTCCGCCGAAGCGCGCTGCCAGGCGGTCAGCGGATCGTCGTCGTCGGCGAGGCAGGCGCCGTAGTAGAAGTCCTCGTAGTCGGCCAGGCTCATCTCCGCCTCGGCGGCGTAGGCGTTGGTCGGGAAGAGCGTGTAGACCCAGCGGAACTCGCCCTTGGCGCTGCGCTCCATCGCCCGGCCGAGCAGCTCGCCGGTCGCCTGCTGGCGGCGCATCTGGCGCTCCGGCGGCACGCCGGAGAGCTCGCGCGTGTTGGTCGAGGCGCCGACGGCGATCCGCACATCGACGTTGTCGAGCAGCCATTCGGAGGTCGGCGCGATCCAGTCGAGCTGCGCGTCGGAGGCGTGCTTGTAATAGGCGGCTCCCTGGCCGGGGAGCGAGACGTTCATGACCGGCTGGGCGCCCGCCTTCAGCACCTCCTCGTAGACCGCCAGCAGCAGCGGCGCCGCAGCGCTCTCGCCGTCGATCGAGACGACCTCGCCCTGCTTGACCTCGGTCGAGTAGCCGACCAGGATCTTCGCCAGCCCTTGCGCTCTCGAATCCCTCACGTCCCCGCCCCCTCCGGTGCGCCCTCGCGCGCCTTCGTCGTCATTGCCATGAACAGCGCGTGCAGCCTCGGGTCCTCGGTCAACTCCGGGTGGAAGGCGCAGGCGAGGACCGAGCCCTCGCGCAGCGCCACCGGATGCCCGTCGTAAGAGGCGATCACCTCGACCCCGGGACCGTAGCGGTCGACCCAAGGGGCGCGGATGAAGACCGCCCGCAGCGGCTCGACGCCGATTCCCTCGACCGCCAGGTCGGCTTCGAAGCTCTGCAGCTGGCGGCCGAAGGCGTTGCGCCGCGCCGTCGCGTCGAGCAGGCCGAGGTGCTCGTCGTCGCAGACGATCATCCCGGCGCAGGTCCCGAACACCGGCCGGCCGGCCTCGTGATGCGCGCGGATCGGCTCCGCCAGCCCCGCCGACTCGATCCCCTTGACGATCGTCGTGCTCTCACCGCCCGGGATCACCAGCCCGTCGAGGCCGATCAGATCGGCCGGGGACCGCACCTGCTCGACCTCGGCGCCGAGTCCGCGCAGCATCGCCAGGTGACGTTCGAAGCCGCCCTGGATCGCAAGGACGCCGATGCGCAGCGCCGGGCGCTCAGGCACCGCGGTCCTGCAAGAGCGCGTCGGCGGCGACCAGCTCGGAGATCTCCAGCCCCGGCATCGCCTCGCCGAGCCCGACCGAGGCGGCGGCGACCCGCTCGGGGTCCTCGAAGTGCGTGGTCGCCTCGACGATCGCCCGAGCGCGGCGCTCGGGGTCGCCGCTCTTGAAGATGCCCGAGCCGACGAAGTTCCCTTCGGCGCCGAGCTGCATCATCAGCGCCGCGTCGGCCGGCGTGGCGATCCCGCCGGCGCAGAAGAGCGGCACCGGCAGGCGGCCCTGCGCGGCCACCTCGTGTATGACTTCGAGCGGCGCCCGGTGCTCTTTCGCCGCCGCCGAGAGCTCCTCGGGGCCGAGCTGGGCGAGCCGCTTGATCCCGCCGACGATCTCGCGCATGTGGCGCACCGCCTCGACCACGTTGCCGGTCCCGGCCTCGCCCTTGGAGCGGATCATCGCGGCGCCCTCGCCGATCCGCCGCAGCGCCTCGCCGAGCGTCGTCGCGCCGCAGACGAACGGCACTTCGAAGGCGAGCTTGTCGATGTGGTTGCGCTCGTCGGCCGGAGTCAGCACCTCGGACTCGTCGATGTAGTCGACCTCGAGCGCCTGCAGCACCTGGGCCTCGGCGAAGTGGCCGATCCGCGCCTTGGCCATCACCGGGATCGTCACCGCCTCCTGGATCCCCTTGATCATCTGCGGGTCCGACATCCGGGCGACGCCGCCGTCGCGGCGGATGTCCGCCGGCACGCGCTCCAGCGCCATCACCGCGCAGGCGCCCGCCGCCTCGGCGATCCGCGCCTGCTCCGGAGTGACCACATCCATGATCACCCCGCCCTTGAGCATCTCGGCGAGGCCGGTCTTCACCCTGAAGGTAGCTCTCTCGGCCATGAGGGCATTATTACCGGACGCTCCGCACGACCAATTAGCGAGCGTCACGATCTGGTTCTTCGCGAGCGGCGCCGATGTGGCGCGCAGCCGCCATCCCCGGACGCGAAGCGGAGGAGATGGCGGTTTATGTCCGCTACTTGAGTTTGTAAGCGCGTATGCGGTCTTTGTGCGCCGCTTCGTCGCGCGCGTACAACCCGTGCGCCAGGCCCTGTATCAGCGCCATCAGCGCCGTGTTCGAGCGCGCGAAGGAGGGGCTGTTGGAGGAGAAGTAGAGGGTCTGCTCGGCGTGCTCGCCGACCTCCGACATCGAGGCGTCGGAGACCGCCAGGGTGCGCGCGCGGCGGTGCAGGGCGAGCTTCATCGCCCGCAGCAGCAGCGGGTGCGCACGGCCGCAGGAGAGCACGATCACCAGCGTCTCCTCGTCGATCCGGCCGAGCCGCTGCAACGACTCGCCGCCGGTGCTGGCGACGATTTCGGCGCGGATGTCGAGCAGGCTGAGCATGTGGCGGAAGTAGCTGGCGAAGAAGGCCATCTGGTCGACGCCGACGATCACCACGCGCTGTGCCTCGGCCAGCGCCGCGACGGCGCCCTCGACCTGCTCGCGGGTGAGGTTGCGCGCGGTTTCCTCCAGGTTCGTGTAGTCGGCGCTCAGCGAGCCCTCGAGCTCGGAGTGGTCGAAGGAGAAGAGCGCGGCGCCGCCGGCGCTCGGGCCGGCGCCGGCGACCGTCGCGTTGCGGTACTCCTCGATCGCCGCCTGCTGAAGCTCTGGATAGCCCTCGAAGCCGAGGGCCTGGGAGAAGCGCACCACCGTCGATGAGGAGGTGCTCGCTCTCCTGGCCAGCTCCTCGGCGGTGAGGAAGGCCGCCTCGTCGAGATGGTCGACGATGTAGCGGGCTACGTCTTTCTGGGAGCGCGAAAACTCGTCGAAGCGCTCCTGGATGTACTCGGACAGGCTCTTGAGCTGAGGTGATTTCGTCGCAGTCTTGGTCACGGCGGTCCATTTCGCCGATCCGCATGCTTTCCCTTCCGATCTGGTTGGATGGGTTGTGAAAATGACCGTTGAGCAGGCGCTTCGCCTCACCAACCGCAACATGATCGCCTTCGACCTGCTGCTCGGGTCGGCGGCGATCGCCGCCCCCGAGGCGACCCTGCGGGTGCTCGGCCACGACGAGCCCTCACCCGACGCCGCCCACCTGTTCCGCCGCTGCGGGCCGATCTGGCTGACCTTCGCCGCCGCCCACGCGGTCGCCGAGCGCCGCGGCGAGCCGCGCGACTGGTGGGCGCTGGCCTGGCTGCGCGGGACCGAGATCGCGACCGACGCGCTCTGGGCCGGCTCCCCCGCGGTCTCCCGTCCCGGCGCCAAGCTCGGCCTGCGGCTCGCCGGCGTCGCCAACCTGGCGATGGCGGCCGGCTTCGCCTGGCTCTCGGAGCGATGAGCG
>Ga0102953_1000502_pt1 | contig 26889 bp, 24 predicted proteins | sample SalPon2A_C_D2_MG_FD_78509 | JGI IMG/M metagenome (GOLD analysis project Ga0102953, IMG submission 78509) | Soil microbial communities from South San Francisco under conditions of wetland restoration - Salt Pond MetaG R2A_C_D2_MG | ecosystem: Environmental > Terrestrial > Soil > Wetlands | place... | reverse complement strand
GGTGCCCGAATCGATCATCGTGCCCCGCATCCCGTCAACCAACGGCAGTTGATACTTCCCGTTCACGTGGCAGTTTTCGCAGTCGTTCAGCAGGTTCCCCGGAGGGAACTCGCCTTCGAACTTGTTCTTGCTGCCGCCATAACCGAATATCTCCACGAATCCCGTGGTCGTATCGCGACCCGCGTGGATGCGGTGGATCATGCGTTTGAAGTCGATGGACTCCTCTTTCTTGCGGTCGTCCGCCGTCGTCGTGGCGTCAGCCGGTCGCATGGCGAGGTCGGAGTTCGACGAGTTGTGGCACACCGTGCACACCACCACATCCGTCGCGGCACTGATGTTGCGGTTGTTGCCGTGCATCGACAACGTGGCACCCGCAGCGCCACCGCCGTGGCAGTTATTGCACTTGGCCTGGGCCACGACACCCGTCCGTCGCGTAGCAGGCGCGGAATCACGGATGCCGAACTCCCGGTACACGGTGGTCACCGGGATGCGGATATCCGCCGCCGCATTCTTCGCGCCGTCGATGGTGCCCCGCGGGTGACCGTCGATCATCGCGATGCCCGTGCCAGCGCTTGTCGCGTTGCTGGGCAGCGTGGTGGTCAACACGTACACACCGGCCGAAGGACTTTGCATCAGGTAGTCGCTTTGGCAGGTGGAGGAAGGCTTGCCTTCCCACGGGCAGAGCAGGTCGAAGTCGAGCGGTTTGCCCGGCGTCTTATCCGAACCGGTATGCTGAGCCTGCGCACCCTCGTTCGTATAGTCCACCGCGCCGCTGGACTTCCAGCCCACCGACATATTGAGGCGGCTGGAGCGGCTGGAACCGCTGCCGTGGTCCGCCCACGGCCCCGTTTCCGCCGTGATGGCAGTCGCACCCGAGGCGAGGGTTGCATTGGCCACGGTCGCATTCGACTTCATGGTGTACGTGGCGGTGGTCGAAGTGACGTTATCGACCGAGAACGTGCCGTTGAACTCCGACTGCGCGGCACCTTCCACGGTGATGCGGCTCATGTTCGATGGGGAACCCGCCGTCCAGGCGGTGAGACCAGCAGCCGTCGGGTCACCGCTAAACGTGATGATCGCGGTCTTACTGCCAACGGTTGCGGAAATCCCCGTCACCGTAGGCAACGATCCGCCGATGAGCGAGGCGTTGGTGCCGGTGATGTGGAACTGCACCTGCAACTCACCGGACTTCCGCTTTGCGCTGAATGATGTACTCGTCGTAGCGGCACCACCCGGATCGCTCGTCATTGTGTATGTGGCGGTGCTCCCTGAAACGCCCGTCACGCGGAAAGTGCCGTTGTACGGTGCTTCGTTGGCACCCGAGACGGTGATCGTCGCACCCTGCAGCATCAGGTGTGCGGAGGCGAAGGTGATCGTCGCCGTCGTGGTGCTGTTGGTGATGGACGTCACAGCCGGCAACGTCGTGCCCACGCGATACGTCGGCCCAGACATGCCCGCCGGGAACAGACCGGTCACGTTGGTTACGACATTCACCGAGTCAACGTTGTAGGTGTAGCCGGACGCAGCCGCGAACTGAAGTGCTGTCGGGTGCGCGCTGGCAATCGAGATGCCCGGGTTTTTCGGGCCGCTCGCCGGATGGCAGCCAGCGCAGCTACCGTTGGTGTACGGGCCGCCACCGCCGTGGTTCGTGAAGCCCGCCGGCGTGGCCGTCGGCGCACCCCACCACGTGCGGTCGTGGCACGTGCCGCAGGCGTCGATGGATGGGTCGTTCTGCCACGCGGTCGCCAGTGTACTCGCCTGGTGGCACTTCTCGCAGTTCGTGACCGGTTGCGGGAAGGCGCCCTTGGAGAAGTCCACCGGCCCCCTATAACCAGGCGTCACGTAGGCACCACCGGCTTCCACGCTGGGCAGGTCCTTGCCCATGTGGATCTTGTGCACGACCGTTTTCAGGTCCAGGTTTTCCCCACCCGTCACCTGCGTGTTTGTCAGTTCGGTGTTGGGGTTATCCGGGTTGTGACAGGTCAGGCAGTACTGCACGTCACGCCGGTCGCCACCGTGCATCGCGAGCCCGGTGCCGTTGCTGGCCGCACCCTGGTCGCCGTGGCAGGCGTTGCAGGTCTGCGTACGCACGATGTCGTTGGCCGGCGTGCCGGTGATGACATCCGTGACGTCGTTATACGCGTCGAAGTTGCCTGTGTTGAAGGTGGCTGGGCTGCCAGTAGGCGTGAAGTCCGCCCAGCCGTTCTGCACTCCATCCGGCACCTGCACGCCTATGCGGTGCGGAACGGTATCGCCGTTCAGACCCGTGTAGGTGTTGGTCAGCGTGTAGGTATAGTCTCCACCTCCCACGTTGACAAAGCTGGTGTTGTCGTTGGCCCGCTCGTAGGTGGGCACGCTGGAGCTGTTGGTAATCAGGGCCGTCCACTGAGGAAATCCGCTGGCGCCCGCCGCCACCAGCTTGGCGAACGTGAAGCGGAGGTCCTGTGACGTCAGCGTGGTGACGGCAGCGCCGGCAGCTGCATCGTCGGTCACGTGCACCGTGATCGCCACGTTGTTGCCGTTGGTAATGACCTGCGTGATAACGGGACGGAGTTGCGCCGCCTGGGCGACCGGCACGTGCACGCCGGTCGAGGCCGCGTCGACGTCCACCGGCCCACCGTTACCGTGACAGGCCCAACACGCTTCCTGGGCCGTGGAAATGGTCGCGCTGCCGCCGGGGGGGATGATGTAGCCCGGGGGCTCGCCGCTGCTTCCGCCACCGCCGCCGCCGCAGCCCGCAACCAGCAGGGCCATCGCGCCGAGCAGCATTATGATCCAGGTCGGGATCTTCATGACTCCTCTCTTGTCTGTGGTTGGTGACGGCTCCAGGGATCACGCCGGCTCGCGGCCTCCGCTGCACCGCGCCGGATCGGTTGCCCTGGTGCAAGGGACGTACGCCCCCTAGTCCAACTGCCTGCCACCACCCCCTTTCTGTGACACTTCGATTCGTTCGCCCGGGGGCGAACGCTGTCACGGCATTCATCCACGCTGGGTGCCGTGCGGGTTATTTCTCCTCCCCAAACCGTGAGTCCTACCGGCGGCTGTGCGGCCGGCCGCTGCCCGTGGAGAGCAGCGCGTCAATAAATCAGGTGCACCTCTGCAAACACGGTGGTGCCGTTGGCGCCCGGGGTCTGCCGCGGGCCGGCCCAGCGGCGCACCCCACCGCGGAATTGCAGGTAGGGCGTGATGAAGGGTTCGTAGATGAGGCTGTTGCGATCCCGGATGTCCTTCTCCGCACTGGTATTCGGGTCGAACGCCTCGTACTGCCACTTGATGTTCTGGCCACGGCTGAGCAGGAAATTGACCTCCGCCAGCAGCGCCTGTTGGTCCGTGGAAGAGCCCAGTCCCACGTTGGGGGTGTTGATCTGGTCCACCTCCACCAGGCCGGTAACGCGGCCGATGCTGGCCCCGCCATAGAGGCCCATGAAGGTGCGGTTTTCCGTCTGCGTGCGGGGATCGACGTAGTACATCAACCCCACCAGGCCCAGGCGGCCCACGGCATAGGCGTTCAGCACCTCGCGCTTGCCCTTCAGCACCGCGGCGTAGTCGGCCGGGTTGGTGATGGACAGGCTGACCGAATACGGCCCGGGCTCGATGCCCATCTCCAGCCCATCTCCCCGCACGGCCTCCAACCCCACCTCGTCCGTGGAGCCCACGTCCACCGCGCCGTGGTAGAAGGGATCGTCGAACGTGTTGTGCAGCGCGGTCGGCATGCGGAACTTCCCGACCTTGAGGTAGCCGTTCAGGCGGTCGAACTCCAACAGCCCGTAGACTTCACGGGTGGAAGGCTGCGGAAGCAGGTTCTCCGTCATCACGATGCTGGCCTTGCCCGGCAGCGGCTGGAACTGGGCGTAGATCTCCGCGCGCTTGCCGCCGCCGCTGTTGGCCGTATGGCAGCTCTCGCAGGAAGATGGCCGGCCGAACTGCCATTGCGTGGCCTCGGTGTTGTTGTGCTCGGACTGGGCCACGGCGCGCAGATCGGCGCTCAGCGAGAATGCGTCGCTGAGCCGCCCGTGCCCGTAGTCCACGCCCGTGCTGCCCGCGCCCCCGGAGGACATGGAGTTGCGCGTCTCCATGTACACCTTGGCGTAGTCCGTGCGGGCGTGCCCGCCGGTCTTGTTCACGTGGCACTTGGAGCACTTATAGCCATCGCGCACGGTGAAGTAGGGCTCGGCGTGCAGGCTGCCCGCCCACAACAGGCACACGGCAGCCAGTGCACCGACCATCGCCACCGCGAAGCGCCACCCTCGGTTCCGTCTTTCGTGCCTGCCAAGCGATGTGTGCATGGAATTCAACCTTCTCGGTTCAGATTGCGGCGCCACGTTCGGTGGCGCATCGGTGCGATTGTCGGCCTCGGCTCTCGCCATGCCTCGTGGTCCTTGTTGCTTTTGGCCGCCGGATCAGGAGCAGGAAGCCCCGCCGGCGATCCAGTTGCCCAGGGTGTCGATGTCCGACTGCAAGCCGAACGTCATGTTGGTGGGCGGTGCCGGGCTCGGATCGGCTCCCGTCGCTACCGCGAACAGCACGCTAGTTGACGTGTCGCCCGGCACCACGAGAATTCCGCCCAGAGGCGCAGCCACGTTCACAAGGTCAGCACAATTGGTGCTCTTCAGCCCGGGCATGATCGAAACCCCGTCGTGGCAGCCCGTGCAGCCCTCGTTCGTGAAGGTCTGCGCGGCCTGGGTCCAGGTCACGGGGCCAGAACCGGCAGGCACGCCTTCCTCGGCCAGACAGCCGCCCAGCGCCAACGCGAGCAGCAGCAGGGCGATCCCCATCATCAGCACGGCAGCGCGCGGCCGGGGTGCCGCAAGGCCCTGCGCAGCATTCTCTCGAAGCGAAGTCATGGCTTTGCCACGTCGTAGTTGGAGTAGTCGAATCCGCTGGGCCGCGTGCGGAGGAAGAAGTCCATCGTCCTGCCAATGAGGCCCTGGCGTTCGCTGGCGGAGAGCGAGCGGATGTAATCCACCAGCTTCCAGATGTTCTGCGAGCTGACCTCGCCCTCGTACGCGTCCATCGAGGTGCCGGTCATGCCGGTGGCGATGCTGCGGTACAGGTCGCTGTCCTTCGGCCCGCTCTTGTAGTAGCCGTCCTGGAACGGCACCATCACGACCCGCAGGCCGGTGCTGTCGGTCTCGTCCGGATTGCCCTCGCCCTCGTCGCCATGGCAGTCGGAGCAGCTGTTGTCCTCCCAGACCTGCTGGCCCTGCTCGATGGTCTGCTCGGTGCGCGGGAAGGGCCGCGGGGGCACCTTCACGATGGTATCCTCGTCGGGCACGGCCTCCGGATCGGCCAGGTCGGGCGAGAATGCCCGGACGTAAGCCGCCACGGCCGCGATGCTGCGCTCGCTGAGCACATGGCCGAAGGGCACCATCTCGGTACCGGACATGCCCTCACGGATGGTGCGCTCCAGGTCGCCCGGAGCAGGGACGTCATCCGTGGTGGAGCGCAGTACGTACTCGCCCTTGGTGAAGTCGGTGGGGTGCTGCGCGAATCCCACGGACTGTGGGCCCTTGCCGTCGCCCTTCAGGCCGTGGCAGGTGGCGCACGCGGCCACATAGACCGCCTTGCCCAGGGCAGCGGGATCCTGTGTTTTCGCCTGCTCGTTGTCGCGGCCCTGGGCGGCCGCAGGGACGGGCGCCAGGCCCGCAATCAACGCGGCCAACCCCATCCCGAGCAATGCCATGGCAATTCGTTTCATTTCGAACCGGCTGCTATCGGTGATCCTGTGACACTGGAATGAAGCGCGACTGACTTGCCGTCTGCCTGCTGCCATCCGCGCGACGCCCCCCATGCAGCGCCTCCGTTTAGTGAAATGGCGGAGCTTCCTTTTCTGTTTCGGACTGAGCCTAACAGGGGGTCCCCGGCCTCTCATTGACCCGCATCAAGCTATTTCTTGACCTGGGTCAAGCTTTGTCTGGAGCCCGCTCGGCAGGCCCTCTCAGACGAGTCGGATCGGGGAAAATTGGATGTCAAGATGATCTTTTTGCCCCCCTTGGGCTTGATTCAGGTCAATTCCTGGATTGATACCCGTCAAGGCCCCAGCCCCTCAGCGCGTTAGAGTGTGGACCAGTTCGGGGCGCGATCGATGCCGGCGGCTCATTGTCCGGGCATTGTTGCGTTCCACCGATTATCTTCCCCGGGCCCTCGCCAGCATTGCGACGACGCCCGGCAATACGGACACAGCCACGGGCCGGGCAGAGCAGCCCATGGCGCGATGGAGGCTCTGCGCCCACAGGGGACCGGCCATGCGACGTCCGACCGCACTACCGCTCTTATTGCTGCTGGCGACGCTGGTCGCTTTGCTCGGCTTGCCGAGCCTGCTAGGCCACCAGGTCGCGGCCCAATCACCCGCAGCGCCGGGCGCCAAGCCCGCGGGCAAGTCCATGACCGCCCAGGCTGCCAAGGCAGCCGACGACGACGCTAAAGACGATGAGAAGGATGAGGACGCGGAGGAGCTGACACCCGAGCAGGTGCTGCAACGGCTCATGGCGCGCCCCGAAGCCGTGCAAGGGCGCACGGTGCGCGGGCAAACGATCCAGGACGCGCCGCCCTTCACGGCCACCAAGCGCATCGACCAACTGGACTATTACCCATGCGACGACTGCCACGGGGACCAGGAACCCAACCCCAAGCCCCGCGTGCTGAAGGACGAGCACGTGGACCTGGATTTCCAGCATGGGGGCGGGCGCTTCTGGTGCTACACCTGCCACAACGCCAAGGACATGAACCACCTGAAGTCCCTGGATGGCACTCCGATCAGCTTCGACGAGTCGTACAAGCTTTGCGGCGAGTGCCACTTCCAGCGCCAGAAGGACTGGTACTTCGGCGGACATGGCAAGCGGGCCGGGACGTTCGCCGATCCCCGCAAGGTGCCGCTGGTGCACTCCAAGATCGACTTTTCGGACCGGGAGAAGATTGGGACGTGGCGTGGCCCAAGGGTGCTTCTGAACTGCACCGCCTGCCACAATGCCCATTCGCCGTCCATCAAACCCTACGAGCCCAGCCCACCGCCGGAAGTGCGCAAGGGGCTGCAGCGGTTCGGCGTCGTCGTGCCTGAGCCACAGCCTCTGTGGCAAAAGCTGAACAGTGAGCGGGGGGCAGCACAATGACAGAGAAGCATCCAGTGCCCGGAGAAGGCGCGCCGCAGGTCTCGCGGCGCTCGCTGCTGAAGAAGGGCGGCCTGCTGGGCGCCATCGCAACGTTCTTCGGCGCGGGCGGCGCGGTGGCCGCCAGCAATGCATTGCAGGAGGACGGCGCGGTGGCCGATGCCGTGGGCGACTTCTTCCAGCAGCACTACAAGAAGATGTCCCCCGAGGAAATCCAGGCCGCCATCGGGCGCATCGAGCGCGAGGCCAAACGCACCTATGGCGCGGACATCACCGTGGGCAATGACCCGCCGCTGGAAGGCGTGGTCTTCGGTTATGCGCTGAACCTTTCCAAGTGCAAGGGCACACGGCGCTGCGTCGAGGCCTGCATGGCCGAGAACAACCAGAGCCGCGACTCGCAGATCCAGTACATCCGCGTGCTGGAACTGGAGCACGGGCACATGGACCTGAACGAGTCCGACCCGTACTACGACGAGAAATCGGTGCCGCAGCAGGGCAAAGTGTACATGCCCATCCAGTGCATGCAGTGCAACAATCCGCCGTGTGTGAAAGCGTGCCCGGTGGAGGCGACCTGGAAGGAGCCGGACGGCGTGGTGGTGATCGACTACAACTGGTGCATCGGCTGCCGCTACTGCATGACGGCCTGCCCCTACTGGGCGCGGCACTTCAACTGGACGCCGCCCACGATTCCCAAGGAGCAGATCAACAAGGACACGCACTACCTGAGCAATCGACCGCGCATGAAGGGCGTGATGGAAAAGTGCACGTTCTGCCTGCAGCGTTCGCGCCGTGGCCGGCTGCCCGCCTGCCTGGAGGCTTGCCCAACGGGTGCGCGGGTGTTCGGCAACCTGCTCGATCCCAACAGCGACATTCGCTACGTGCTGGAAAACAAGAACGTGTTCCGACTGAAGGAAGATCTCGGGACCGAACCCAAGTTCTGGTACTACACCGACTGAGTGCTCATGAACCCGCTTGCCAGATTTTTCGTCGATGCGGTGAAACAGGTCCTCACCGGTTCCCGTCTGTACTGGGGCTGGCTGGCTGCGCTGGTGGCGCTCACGGTGGTGGGCGTGCTCCTCTACAGCCAGCAGTTGCAGCACGGCATGGTCGTCACCGGGATGAGCGACCAGGTATCCTGGGGCGCCTACATCGCCAACTTCACCTATATGGTGGGCGTCGCCGCCGCGGCGGTGATGCTCGTCATCCCCGCGTACATCTTCGATCGCAAAGACATCAAGCACGTGGTGCTGATCGGCGAAGGCATCGCGGTGGCCGCTGTGGTGATGTGCATCCTGTTCGTGACGGTGGACCTGGGCCGACCGGACCGCATCTGGCACCTGCTGCCCCTGCTGGGCCGCTTCCACTTCCCGGAATCCATGCTGGCCTGGGACGTGCTGGTGCTCTCCGGCTATCTGTTCCTGAACCTCTCGATTCCCTTCTATGTCCTGTTCAGCCGCTACCAAGGCCGCGAGCCGAACCTGAAGGTGTATTTCCCGGGGGTGGTGATCGCCATCTTGTGGGCCATCTCCATCCACACGGTCACTGCGTTCCTGTTCTCCTCCAACGTCGCGCGGCCGTTCTGGCACACGGCGCTGCTGGGGCCACGCTTCCTGGCCTCGGCATTCACGGCCGGGCCCGCGCTGATCATTCTGGCCCTGCAACTGATCCATCGCTTCACCGATTTCAAGGTGCCCAAGAGTTCGGTGGACTTCATGGCGCTGGTCACCACGGTGGCGTTGCAGGTCAACCTGTTCTTCGTGTTCGTGGAGATGTTCACGGAGTTCTACTTCATCACCGAGCACGCATCGGGGGCGCAGTACCTCTTCCTGGGTTTCCACGGCTACAACGCGCTGGTGCCCTGGATCTGGTCCGCTCTCGCCATGAATCTGACGGCCGTGACGATTCTCACCGTGCACCGATGGCGGCAGAGCCGTGCATTGCTGAACACGGCGTGCCTGCTGGCCATCGTGGGCGTGTGGATCGAGAAGGGCATGGGCTTGATCATTCCGGGCTTCCTGCCCACGCCGATCGGGGAAATGTTCACCTACACACCGACCACCGTGGAGATCGGCGTCAGCTTGGCCATCTGGAGCATTGGGCTGCTGGTGTTCACGGTGCTGGCCAAGGTGGCCATCCCCATCGAGCTGGGCACGCTGACCTACGGCAGCGGGAGCGCACACCCCCGGGGTGCACATCACGGCCTTCACACCCCGGCGCACGCCCCGCAGGGGCCGTCGCAGGCATGAACCCATCAGCCACGCGCAATGCGTGAGGGCGAGGAACGATGTTGACCCGATCGGATGCCCGTCTGTGGCAGGCGGCTCGAGCCGCCGGGATCGCGCTGCTATTGTTCGGCTTCGCGTTCGCCTCCGGCGCGAGCGCACAGACCAAGAAGCCGGCCACACCGGCCATGAACAAGGCGAAAAGCACGTGCGTGGATTGCCATAGCGATCCCAAATTCCTGGTGCAGAACAAGAAGCTGTACGACTACTACCAAGCCTACAAGGACTCCATCCATGCGCAGTCGGGCGTGACCTGCTCGGATTGCCACGGCGGCAACCCTAAGGCTGCCACCGAGGCCGCCGCTCACGGCACCGAGGCCCTGAGTTCGGCCAACAAGGCCAGCCCGATCAACTACCGCAACATCCCGGCCACCTGTGCCAAGTGCCACAAGAAGATCTACCAGATGTACCGGCAGAGCGCGCACTTCGAGCACCTCAAGGCAGCCGCGCCGGACGAGCAGGGCCCCAACTGCGTGACCTGCCATGGCTCGCTGAACGTCTCCGTGCTGACGGTGAACAACGTCCGCACCACCTGCCAGCAGTGCCACAACGAGAAGACGGGCAACAACCCGGATATCCCGGCCCACGCGCAGGCGGTGCTCAACAACTTCCTGTCCATCGACCGCTACTACCGCTTCATCGCGCGGCACAGCAAACCGGAGGATGCGAAGCCGTTCTTCGATGTGGTGGACCCGGTGATCAAGCAGCTCACGGCCGAGTGGCACACATTCGATATCGATAGTATTGACGAGAAGACCCACGATCTAGTGCAGTTTATGAAGGTGCGACGCAACGACCTGCTGAACCAGGAGCGCCGCAAGCGCCAGTAGGGCAGACCGACGTCGCGACGGAAACGCTCGGCGCCGGGCGCTGGCCCGGCTCCGAGCGAACCGACCGGCAGGGCGCGGGCCGCCCTGACTTGCAATCGCCCGACACCATGGCCTCGCAACTCCGCGGGCCCGGGCCGGGTGCATACGTGTGGAGGGATGCAACATGAGACGTCTGCTTGCAGTCATCGGCGTCGTGGTGGCAGCCGCCTTCCTCGTCGGGCTGGCCTCCCAGGCGAAGGCCAAGGAAGCCAGGTACGTCGGCGCGGAGAGCTGTTCACGGTGCCACAAGAAGGACAAAGATGGGAGCCAATACAAAATCTGGCAGGGCACCAAGCACGCGAAGGCCTACGAGACCCTGGGCACCGCCAAGGCCAAGGAAGCCGCCAAGAAGGTGGGCGTGACGAGCGACCCGCAGAAGAGCGAGGCCTGCCTGGTCTGCCACACCACCGGCTACGGCCAGCCCGAATCGGCGTTCGAGCACAAGTTCGAAGTGAAGGACGGTGTGCAATGCGAGGCCTGCCATGGTGCCGGCAGCTTGTACAAGAGCCGCAAGACCATGAAGAAGATCCGCGAGGAGTTGGGGCCCAACAAGAAAGGCAAAAGCGCTACGGCGGAGAAGACCGGGTTCGTCCTCCCCAACGAGAAGACGTGCCAAGTCTGCCACTCGCAAGAGGTCAAGCACAACGGCAAGACCTACAAGAACCCTGAGTACAAACCGTTCGACTTCAAGAAATTCTACGACAAGATCAAACACCCCATTCCTTCCTAAACCAGGCGCTGTACCGTTCGCGCAGACTGCCAGGGATAGCCGATTGAGGAGACCATGAGCGAGAAGGAAGGAGGAGGAACCCCGCAAGGGACTACCCCTGAGGCCGGAGCCGCACCTGAATCGGAATCCAGAGTGCCCAGCCTGTTCTTCAACTACATGAGCCTGCTGGGCGCCTTGCTGATCCTGGTCGGGCTCGGCTCCGGTGTCTTGACGCTGCTCCTGGACATTACGTCACTGCAGGCCAAGGCCTACACGGGCGTTCTGTTCATTGTGTACCTGTTCCTGATCCTGGTGGGGGGGATGGTCATCCCCATCGGGATGCTGCGCGAACGAGCCCGTCGTCGGCCAGGGGGTGCGCCCAGCCTGACGGCGGATCTGGTGATCGACCTGCGACGGCCGTCGCACCGCAATACCATCCTGGCCTTCATGGTGGCCGGGGCGGTCGTCGCATTGGCCATGACGGTGGGCTCATACCAGACCTACCAAGCCACCGAATCGAACCTGTTCTGCGGGCAGGTGTGCCACCAGGTGATGAAGCCGGAGGCCACCGCCTATCAGTACTCCTCCCATGCCCGCGTGAAATGCGTGGAATGCCACATCGGTTCGGGCGCCGGCTGGTACGTGCGCTCGAAGATCTCGGGGATCCGTCAGGTGTTCGCGGTGACGTTCAACACCTATCCGCGGCCCATCCCCACACCGATCAGCAACCTGCGCCCGGCGCGGGAGACGTGCGAGGAGTGCCACTGGCCACAGAAGTTCATCGGCTACAAAGAGATCCTGCGCACCTATTTCCTCGGCGATGAGAAATCCACGCCCTACCGCATCCGCATGCTGATGAAGATCGGAGGCGAGGAGAACTCGCTCATGCGCGGATCGGGCATCCACTACCACATGCTGCTGGCCAACAAGGTGGAGTACATCGCCCGCGACGAGGACCGCCAGGACATCGCTTGGGTGCGCATCACGCACTCGGACGGCACCGTCGAAGTGTACAACGACCAGGACAACCCGCTTACCGACGCACAGCGGGCAAAGCTGAACGTGCGGCGGATGGACTGCATGGACTGCCATAACCGGCCGTCCCACAAGTTCCCCACGCCCATGCACATCGTCGACCAGGCCCTGGACGTGGGGGCGATCCCCCGCGACCTGCCCTACATCAAGGTCGAATCGGTGAAGGCGCTGGACGAGAACTACGCCAACACGCCGGCCGCGATGCAGGGTATCGACGACTACCTCCGCGATTACTACAAGGACGAGTACCCCGAAGTGCTGAAGGACAAGTCCAAGGACCTGGACAAGGCAGTGAGCGAGTTGCAGGCGATCTACAAACGCACCGTGTTCCCGGAGATGAAAGCAAGCTGGGCCAAGTATCCGGACAACATCGGGCACCGGGACTTCCCGGGCTGCTTCCGCTGCCACAACGACCGGCTCGCAACCGAGGACGACAAGACCATCTTCACCGCCTGCAATAAGTGCCACCTGATCATCGCGCAGGGGCAGGACGTGGACGAGGTGAAGGCGGACTTCACCGAAGGCCTGCCCTTCAAGCACCCCGGCGACGACGGTGACACGATCGAGGACTACACGGACTGCACGGAGTGCCACTCGGGCGGCAAGGCCGTCTACGACTAGACGCGGCCACGCCCGACTGACACCAGCCAGAAACCCCGGCCGTCCCAATTGCGGGGCGGCCGCCGTGCTGCGAACCCCAACACAGGGAGTCCACCCTATCCGCTAATCCCACGACCCGCCCCACCAAATCCCTGGCGTGCACACGTCCTGCTGTTTCCTTTCTCTGGATAAAAGGAGGCGCAAATGGCCAAGCGCTTATTCGGGGGGGGATTGGTTTGGGTCAGTCTTCTGCTCTTCTTGATGGTGCTGCTGGCCGGCTGTGAGCGCCGCCCGGTGAACCAGACAAGCCCTCAGGTATCCTCCGCGTCCGACTACGTCGGCGCCGAGGCCTGCAAGGCCTGTCACGAGGAGATCTACAACGGCTGGAAGGCCACCTTCCATGCCTACAAGTTTCAGCCCGCCTCGCCCGACGTCATCGTGGGCGACTTCCAGCACCACAACACGCTGAAGGCCGGCGGTAGCGAATCTCGCATGCACCGCAACGACAAGGGATTCGTCGTCACCACCATCGGGCCGGACGGCCAGTTGCACGACTATCCCGTGCGCTACGTGGTGGGCAGCGTGTGGAAGCAGCGCTACATCACCGAGTTCCCCAACGGCGGTCTGTTTGTGCTGCCGGTGCAGTGGAACGTGAAGTCCCAGGAGTGGGTGGACTACTTCGGCCTGAAGTTGCGCAAGCCGGGGGATGGCCTGTTCTGGAGCGACGCGGGCCGCGAGTTCCAGTACCAGTGCATGGGCTGCCACACCACCAACTCGCACGTGGACTACGACGCAGCCACACAGAAGTTCAACACCCAGTGGACCGATCTGGGCGTGACCTGCGAGGCCTGCCACGGGCCCGGCCGCCAGCACATCGCGGCCAAAATCCAGGACAAGGCCAGCACGATCATCAACCCGGCCAAGATGGCCGACCCCAAGCGCGCCGCGATGATCTGCGGCGCCTGCCACACGCGGGGCACCTCGCAGAACGGCAAGTTTGCCTATGCCACATCGTACAAGCCGGGCGGCCAGCTCAACTTTGCCTTCGACGAGAAGCCGGCGGTCTATCCCGACGGCAGCCCCAAGGAGCACCACCAGCAGTACAACGACTGGGAGGCCAGCGGCCACGCCACGTCCGGCGTGATGTGCTGGGACTGCCATTCGCCCCATGCGCGTGGCAAGTCGAACCGCTTCCAGCTCAAGCTGCCGGGCTCGATGCTGTGCACCACCTGCCACCAAGTGAAGCACACCGGCTACCATGGGCTGCACAGCGTCAACAACTGCATCGGCTGCCACATGCCGTCCACCGTGCAGAGCGCGACGCCCAACGACCTGCGCAGCCATCGCATGACGGTTGTGCGTCCGGAGCTGACGGTCGAGGCGGGGGGTGACGTCAACGAGCAGCCCAACTCGTGCAACCTGTGCCACTACCACAAGGACTACGATCCCGAAGACCTTGTGCACATGATGAAAGCGGCGCAGAAGCCCATGCTCTGCAAGAGCTGTCACGACAAGGAGGAGCCGGGTGATTGACCTGCGGCGCGAGGCTCACCGCCTCGTCGCCGCAACGGACGGGCGCTCGCTGCGCTGGGCGTCCGGCCGTGCACGGTGGCGGGGTACCAGAGGGCTGCTGGCTGTGCTGGCCCTGCTGCTGGCCGCGGGTGTGGCCTGGGCGGACGACCCAACCCACGTACCCGTTGCCGGGGGCCTGCAGGGCAAGACCTGCTACGAGTGCCACATTCAGGGGGTGTCGGCGCTGTCGCCAGTGCAGGAGCACTCCCGACGCTACAGCTTGGCCGGGGCCTTCGAGACATACATGGAATCGCCCCACGGCCGTCTGCGGCAACTGGGCGACATGCGGGCGCCCATGTGCGAGGACTGCCACTTCACGCGGGAGTGGAAGGACATTCTGCCCGCGGACAATCCGGAATCGCCCATCAACCCCCGCAACCTGCCCCGCGTCTGCGCTCGGTGCCACGGCACGGCCATGCTCACAGCCAAGGTGGCCGAGGGCTCCATGCACCTGGAACTGCGCCATCGCTCTCTGGTGCCGGGAGCCCCCCTGGAGGTGAAGTACGGGTTCCTGCCCGGGCTCACCAAGCGCGAGTGGGCCTACTACATCGGCCCATTCGACGTCACGGCCTACGTGAGCGCGTTCTTTCTGCTCATCACCGTGGGCACGCTGGGCGCGTTCGGGCTGTACATGGTCGTGGACCTGCTCCGCAAACTGAAGGAACGCCACGCGGCGCAGGACGCCGCATCGCACCATGAAGAATGAACGCTACGCCTATCGGCGCTTCGGCCTATTCTTCCGCATCCAGCACGGGCTGCTGTTCAGCTCCGTGATCATCGCGGTCATCACCGGGCTGCCCATGAAGTATCCGGACGCCTGGCTCTCCCGCGTCACGGTGATGCTGATGGGGGGCGTGCAGATGCGCGCCTTTCTGCACCACGCGGCGGGACTGACGATGGTCGTGCTGGGCATCGTACACATCGTCTACTACGTCTTCATCGACCGCCGCGTGCCGTTCTACAAGCGGCCGGTGCTATTCCGTTTGAAGGATCTGCGCGACATGGTGCAGCACCAGCAGTACAACCTGGGGCTGCGCAAGGACTTCCCGCGCATGGGCCGCTACACGTGGTTCGAGAAGTTCGACTACATTGGCGTCATCTGGGGCATCGCGGTGATGGCCCTCACGGGGCTGCCCATGCTGTACATGAACACCGCGCTCAAGTTCATCCCGCTCTCCTGGCTGCAGGCCCTATGGGCCGCACACAGCGATGAGGCAATGCTGGCGACGCTGTTCCTGCTCGTGATCCACATGTATCACGTGCACTTCAGTCCCGAGCGCTTCCCCATGACCCTCACCTGGTGGCACGGCCGCGTCACCCGCGAAGATATGGAGAAGTACCATCCGCTGGAACTGGAGGCGTGGGAGCGCAAGCAGCGCGAAGCGGAGGAACGCGAGCGGCGCGAGGCCGAGGCGCGTGCCCGGGCTGCCGCGGAGGCCGCTGCACAGAGCGAAAGCCCGGCACCCGAGAGCGCGCCGCCCTCCACGGAGTGAGGCCACGATGGGCTCCTTTCAACAATGGCTGGACCGCACCAATGCGCGCTACGGCGGCATCGGCGCCGTGATTACGGCGACCATCTGCCTGGCCGTGCTTGTGTACGCCCTGCTGGTCATACTGGGTGACTTCTGGTGAGCCGACACAGGCTCCTGGGGCCCCGCTGCGCCCGTCCCCCGGCTTGATCCCGGCCAAGCGATCGCTTGACGCAGGTCAAGGTGCATCCCCACATTGCCGTTCACTATTGAAGCATCGAGGAAAGGAGGATGCGCCATGAGCAAATCCAGTCGTGAGCGCACGCCGGCGCGTGCGCGCAAGTCCAAGGCCAGCCGTTGGGGCTGGCTGGCGGCCCTGATCGCGATAGCGGTGGCCGCCTACGTAGTGGGTGTTCCTGGCCTGTTCGGCTCCAGCAGCTCCCACGGCCGTTCGTTCCACCACATGGGTGGCGAACGGCGGCCCGTGATGGAACCGCTGCTCTTCACCCAGGCCAGCGCGCGGCACGCCTACATGGCGGCCATGCAACATCCGGAGGTGATGGACCAGGTCTGGTGCTACTGCGGCTGCGACGGGGCCACGCTGTATCACAAGAGCCTGCTGAGCTGCTTCACGGACTATCACGGCGCGGGCTGCGACATCTGCCAGCAGGAAGCCACCACCGCCGGGCGGCTCAAGGATGCCGGCAAGTCGATGGAGCAGATCCAGGACGCCATCGACGCTCGCTTTGGCTAGCAGCAGTTGCCGGGACCGCAGTCCCGGAGCCCCCTGCGGGGGGAGTGCATGGCGGCACGCCCATGGGCCGGAGCGGAGCCAATGGCGCGCCACCTGGGGTGTGGAGGCACTGCACTGAGCGGGGAAAGCATCAAGACAGCGCCCCCGCACCTACCTTTCATCGCTTGGCTGTCGCACGAACATTGGGCGGCGATCCGCGCGGGGCAGCGCCACACCGCTTACGGTGGGTCATTCCAGGGCTTATCTGCTGTGAAATCCCACCCGCAGCCAATTTGATATGAATCATGCGGAAATTTGATGCGGATCAAGGAACTCTGCAAATAGCACGGCTAGTATAGACTCAACCACGCGGGAATGGCTGTGCAGACCGCATGGTGCAGTAGTGGCCTTCGCCTTCGGCGGGGGCCGCCGGGTTTCCACGGATCCCTCCGGCAAGGCGCTTTCTCCCCCCCAACCCACGCCGCGGGGGATCCGTGCGAAGCCTACAGCCACCTCACGAATGCGCCCGGGTCGGTTGCCTGCAACCACCCGGGTTCTTTTTTGCCCTCCCACGATAGATCAATGACCGCGGCGCCACCGGAACCGGGGCTGCCGGGAATACCTGCGCAACTGCCGGGGTCGGGACGAAATACAAACGCCCCGGCCGCGGTGCATCGCCGTGGGCCGGGGCGTGAGAGGAGCGATCAGGCGGCGAGCTTCTTGGCGGCCTCGATCACGTCGTCGATAGTGCCCACCATGTAAAATGCCTGTTCGGGCAGCTCGTCGTGCTTGCCCTCCAGGATCTCCGCAAAGGAGCGCACCGTGTCCTTCACGTCCACGTACACGCCTGGACGGCCGGTGAACTGCTCGGCCACGTGGAAGGGCTGGGAGAGGAAACGCTGGATCTTGCGGGCGCGCTCCACCAGCAGCTTGTCGTCCTCGGAGAGCTCGTCCATGCCCAGAATGGCGATGATGTCCTGCAAGTCCTTGTAGCGCTGCAGCACCCGCTGCACCTCGCGCGCCACCCGGAAGTGCTCGTCGCCCACGATGCGCGGATCGAGGATGCGCGAGGTGGAGTCCAGCGGGTCCACGGCCGGGTAGATGCCCAACTCGGCGATCTGCCGCGAGAGCACCGTGGTGGCGTCCAGGTGCGCGAACGTCGTGGCCGGCGCGGGGTCGGTCAGGTCGTCCGCGGGCACGTAGATGGCCTGCACGGAGGTGATCGAGCCGTTCTTGGTGGTGGTGATCCGTTCCTGCAGCGTGCCCATCTCCGTGCCCAGCGTGGGCTGGTAGCCCACGGCCGACGGAATGCGGCCCAGCAGCGCGGACACCTCGGAGCCGGCCTGCGCGAAGCGGAAGATGTTGTCGATGAACATCAGCACGTCCGCGTTCATGTTGTCGCGGAAGTACTCCGCCACCGTCAGCCCCGTGAGGGCGACCCGGGCGCGGGCACCGGGCGGCTCGTTCATCTGGCCGTAGATGAGGGCCGTTTTGTCGAGCACGCCGGATTCCTTCATCTCCAGGTACAGGTCGTTGCCCTCGCGGGTACGCTCGCCCACCCCCGCGAACACGGAGTAGCCGCCGTGCTCCTGGGCGATGTTGCGGATCAGTTCCTGGATGATCACGGTCTTGCCCACCCCGGCGCCACCGAACAGGCCGATCTTGCCGCCACGGGCGTAGGGGCACAGCAGGTCCACCACCTTGATGCCCGTGTTGAACATCTGGGTGCCGGTCTCCTGCTCCTCGAAGGTGGGGGGCGTGGCGTGAATGGGGCGGAAGTCATCCGCCTTGACCGGCCCGGCGTCGTCCACCGGCTCGCCGATCACGTTGAGGATGCGGCCCAACACCGCATTGCCCACCGGCACGGAGATAGGCGCCTCCATATCCACCGCCTCCACGCCGCGGGAGAGCCCCTCCGTGGCGGACATGGCGATGGTGCGCACCATGGCTTCGCCCAGGTGTTGCTGCACTTCGCAGATGATCGGTTGGGCCTTGCCATCCACGGTCACGTTGATCTTGACCGCATTGAGAATGGCAGGCAGGTGACCCGGATCGAACGCTACGTCCACCACCGGACCCATCACCTGCACCACGTGTCCTTTTGCCATCGATCACAACCTCGAAGAGAGGGGTCTTGCGACCATCAAAGGGCCTGCGCCCCGTTTACGATTTCAATCAGTTCTTTGGTAATTGCTGCTTGGCGCGCCTTGTTCATCTGCAGCGTGAGGCGCTTGATCATCTCGCCGGCGTTGCGGGTGGCCCCATCCATGGAAACCATGCGCGCTCCGTGCTCCCCCGCCTCGGTGTTCAGGTGGGCCAGGAAGCACTGATTCTCCAGGTAGTTGGGCAGCAGCTGATCCAGCACCGCCTCGCGGGAGGGCTCGAACAGTGTCTCCCGCTGATCGCGCGACGCTGCGGCGGCCGGCTCGCCCTCCGCTGCAGCGGGCGGCTCGATGGGCAGCAGCTGCACCACGCGCGGCTCCTGGTTGATCGCGCTGTTGAAGTGATTGTACGCCAGGAACACGCGCCCCACGTCGCCCGCGATAAACTGCTCGCGCGACGCGCTGAGAACCTTGCGGATGTGCCCCGCCTTCTCTGCCTCCACCGCGTTCAGGATCGACTGGCGGATGGTATAGCCACGGCGCCGGAAGAACTCGTTGCCCTGTCGCCCAAACACGATCAGCTCCGGGTCGGTCATCTGGGCGTTGCCCATCAACTGGCGCAGCAGCAGCTTGTTGAGGTTCGCATTGAACGCACCGCACAAGCCGCGGTCGGAGGTGAAGAGCACGACGAGGGTCTTGCCGCCCTCGCGCCGCGTCAAGAGCGGATGGTCATCGCCGGTAAGGCCGGCGGAAATGGAGGTCACCATCTGCCGCAGCACCTCGGCATAGGGCTGCGCCGCGCGCACAGCCGTTTGCGCACGGTTCAGCTTGGCCGTGGACACCATTTTCATGGCGTTGGTGATCTGCATCGTGTTGCCGACGCTGCCAATGCGCCGGCGGATGTCTCGCAGGGTCGCCATGGGTCGGGGGCTGCGCTCGCGTTACGGGGTGAAGGTTTTCTTGAATTCGCCCAGGGCGGTCTTCAGCTCCTGGGTATCCTCGGCGCTCAGGTCTTTTGCCTCCGCGACGCGCTTGCGCAGTTCGCCGTGGCGGCTGCGCATGAAGGCAAGCCACTCGGACTCGAACTTGTTCACCGCGGCCACGGGGAAGTCATCCAGCCCGCCGTTGGTGCCGGCGAAGATGGAGAGCACCTGGTCCACCACGTCCATGGGCTGATACTGGCCCTGCTTCAGCAGCTCGGTGAGCCGTTCGCCACGCGCAAGCTGGGCCTGGGTGGCCTTGTCCAGGTCGGACCCGAATTGTGCGAAGGCCGCCTTCTCGCGGTACTGGGCCAGGTCGAGCCGCAGAGTGCCGGCCACCTTCTTCATTGCCTTCACCTGGGCCGCGCCCCCCACGCGGGAAACGGACAGGCCCACGTTGATGGCCGGACGGATGCCAGAGTTGAACAGGTCGGTGCTGAGGAAGATCTGCCCGTCGGTGATGGAGATCACGTTGGTCGGGATGTAGGCCGAGATGTCGTTGGCCTGCGTCTCGATGATCGGCAGTGCCGTCAACGAGCCCCCGCCGTTCGCCTTGCTCAGCTTGGCCGAGCGCTCCAGCAGCCGGCTGTGCAGGTAGAACACGTCGCCCGGGTACGCCTCGCGGCCCGGCGGGCGGCGCAGCAGCAGGGAGAGCTGGCGGTAGGCCACGGCCTGCTTGGACAGGTCGTCATAGATGCACAGCACGTGGCGGCCGTTGCCCATGAAGTACTCGCCGATGCTGCAGCCGGACATGGGAGCGAGGTACTGCAGCGGCGCCGGATCGGCCGCGGAGGCGGACACGACGACGGTGTAGTCCATGGCGCCTTCTTCTTCCAGGCGCTTGACCACGTTGGCCACCGAGGAGTTCTTCTGCCCAATCGCCACGTACACGCAGATCAGGTCACCGCCCTTCTGGTTGATGATCGTGTCGATGGCGATGGCCGTCTTGCCCGTCTGCCGGTCGCCGATGATCAGCTCGCGCTGGCCGCGCCCGATGGGAATCATCGAGTCGATGGCCTTCAGCCCCGTCTGCATGGGCTCGTTCACCGGCTGCCGCATGATGATGCCGGGCGCCACGATGTCCAGCAGGCGCGTGCCCGTGGAGGTCAGCGGCCCCTTGCCATCGATGGGCACCCCCAGCGGATTGATCACGCGGCCCAGCAGCCCCTCGCCCACGGGAATCTCGGCGATGCGGTCCGTGCGCCGCACCTCGTCGCCTTCCTTGAGGTGGCGCTCGTCACCCATCAGCACGGCACCGACGTTGTCCTCCTCCAGGTTCAGCGCGATACCCGTGATGCCGCCGGGAAACTCGAGCAGCTCACCCGCGCGCACGGAGTCCAGTCCGTGGATGCGGGCGATCCCGTCGCCCACGGTGAGGATCGTGCCCACCTCGCGGCGGTCCACGGCCTGTTCGAACGAGGCGATCTGTTGTTCGATGATGGAGCTGATCTCTTCGGCACGCAGTTTCATTGCGGATCCGTTGTCTCTGGCTGATGCCGGGGATTACCCCTGGGCGATGGATTGATGAATCTGGGTCAGCTGGTTGCGCAGGCTGCCATCCCATACGGTGCTGCCAATGCGCGCCACGACGCCCCCCAGGATACCCGGGTCGATCTGTACCCGCAGCTTGATCTCCTTGCCGGAGAGCGCCTGCAGACGCTCACGCAGGGCCTGTTCCTGATCGGTGCTGAGGGCCGAGGCCACCGTCACGTCCGCGCTGGCGCGGCCCATGCGCTCGTCGGCAAGGTCGTGGAATTCGCTGCGGATATCGTCCAGCAGGCCGGCGCGGCGCTTGCGCGTGATGAAGCGCACGAAGGTGGCCACCAGGGTCGGCGCCTGGGTCTTGTCCAGCAGGGCCACGATCACCGCTTCCTTGTCCGCCAGCGCCACCTTGGGCTCTTCCAGCAGGGCCTGCAGCTCGGGCGAGCCGGCCACGCTGTCCGCCACCTCGTCCAGACCGGCGGCGGTGGGCTCCACGGCCTTGGCCTTGACGGCCAGGTTCATCAGCGCCTGGGCATACCTTCGTGCGATAACGCTCATCGGGCGGCCCCCAGCTGATCGATGGCCTGGGACGTAAGGCGTTGTCGGCTGCCGTCATCCAGGCGCTGGCCGATCATCTGCTCGGCAAGGCGCACGGTCTGCTCGGCCAATTCCACCTGCAGTTCCTTGCGGGCCTTGTTCATCTCGTGCTCGGTCTGCATCTGCACGGCGCCTTTGATGCGCTCGGCATGGACACGGGCTTCCTCGATCAAGCGGGCGTGCTCCTGGCGCGCCTCATCCCGGGCTTCCCCGAGCATGCGTTCCAGTTCGGACTGAAGCTGCTCAATGCGGCTGCGCTGCTCGGTGAGCGCTTCTTCGGCTTCCCGCGCGATGCGGCGCTGCAGGTCCAGCTCGCCCCAGGTCTGCTGGGCGGCGTTGCTCAGCACGCTGCGCACCGGCTTGCGGCCGAAGTACCAGAGGATGACCACCAACGCGACGAAGTTGACCGCCTTCCACAACAGCGCCCGCCAGGGATCGCCGCCACCCGCACCTTCCTCCGCCGCCCAGGCCGTGCCGGCGACAAGCTGGGCCGCCAGGGCCGCGCCCACCCCCCACCCGGCCAGGGCGAGGGCGGTGCGGCTCCACCGCTTTGCAATCATACGTGCAGAATCCGATTGGTCGTCTGTTCCGCGAGGCGTTGGGACGCCGCGCTCAATTCGCGCTTGGCCGCTTCGACCTGCTGCTGCAGGTCCGCCAGGGCCGACTCGAAGTCGGCCTGGGCCTCCTTATGGGCCTGCTCGAGGATGGCATTCACTTCCCGCTGCGTCTCCCGGCTGCTCTCGGCCCGCACACGCGCGACCTCCGCCCGCACCTCGGCCAGCCGCGATTCATAGTCCTGGTTCAGCCGGTCCATCTGCTCGCGATGACCGACCGCGGCGTTCTGCAGGGACTGCATCAGCTTGGCGCGGTTCGCCAGCGTCTGCAGCACGGGGCGGAAGAGCAGCTTGTTCATCAGGAACATCACCACCAGCACCAGCGCCAGGGTGTACAGGGGCGTGTTCAGCTCCATGTGGAGCAGATCGAAATCGAAGAACCTGATGAGGTGCGGCGAGGCCTGATAATTCATGCGCGCTGCGAAGTCGTGTCGGAAACCATTGCACGACGGGAACCCGGCGGACAAACCAAGTCGGTGCGCGATGGCCCTCCGCGGGCCCCGGCTCCTCCCCGATCGGTCTGCAGCAGCGCCGATGGGTCAGCACCGGGCGCATGCGGTCTGTTCCAGCCGCATTAAGCTTAGGAAACATAGGGTCCTATCATGCGCCGTTTTGCACTGTCAATGCGCGGCTTGCACCGGTCGCCCGGCACGCCCGCCGTGCGGGCCGGGCCGGGCCTCGACGCACGGATGCGGTTTCTTGCCGCGCGCCAGTGCGCGTGTTATCCGTAGAGATTGGTACGAGCGGCGCACAGGCGCGGCGGGCATCACTCCGCCTCCTGGCCCGCCGGGAATTCACTTGCGGGATGCACGCCCGGGGCGCATACCATCGGTTGGCCGCGATGGCCGACGGTCTTGGATGGTGCGGCACCGGCCGGGCGATACGCCACTCCTTCTGCTGGCCTCACGGGCATGATCGACAAGAAATTCGAAGGCACCGAGCAATACATCGCCACCAAGGATTTGCAGGTGGCCGTCAATGCCGCCATCACGCTGCAGCGGCCGCTGCTGGTGAAGGGCGAGCCGGGCACCGGCAAGACCATGCTGGCCCACGAGGTGGCCAATGCCCTCGGACTGGACATCATCACCTGGCACGTCAAGTCCACCACCACGGCCCAGCAGGGGCTCTACGAGTACGACGCCGTATCGCGCCTGCGCGACAGCCAGTTGGGCGATGAGCGGGTGCACGGCATCGAGAACTACATCATCCCGGGCAAGCTGTGGGAGGCCTTCACGGCCACCAAGCCCACGGTGCTGCTGATCGACGAGATCGACAAGGCGGACATCGAGTTCCCCAACGACCTGCTGCTCGAGCTGGACCGGATGGAGTTCTACGTCTACGAGACGAAGAAGACGATCCAGGCCAAGGAGCGCCCGATCGTGATCATCACCAGCAACAACGAGAAGGAGCTGCCCGACGCCTTCCTGCGCCGCTGCTTTTTCCACTACATCCGCTTCCCGGACAAAGAGACCATGCAGCAGATCGTGAATGTCCACTACCCGGACCTGCACGAGGAGCTGCTCAAGGAAAGCCTGGAGGTGTTCTTCCAGTTCCGCGAGGTGCAGGGCCTGAAGAAGAAGCCTTCCACCAGCGAGCTGATCGACTGGATCAAGCTGCTGATGGCGGAGAACATCCCCGCGGAATACCTGGCCAACCTGGACCTCTCCAAAGAACTGCCCCCGCTCTATGGGGCCATGCTCAAGAACGAGCAGGACATTCACGCCTTCGAGCGGCTGCGCTTCATGCAGCGGCGGCTCTAGGCGCACCGGCTTCGCCCCCACCGGGTGCGTGCATGTTCGTCGACTTCTTCTACATCCTGCGCGAGGCGGGCGTGCCCGTCTCCACCAAGGAGTTCCTGAGCTTCCTGGCGGCGATGGATCAGCGCGTGATCCACCCGGACGTGGAGGAGTTCTACTTCCTGGCGCGCTCCACGCTGGTGAAGGACGAGCGCTTCTTCGACCCGTTCGACAAAGCCTTCGCCCACTTCTTTCAGGGCGCCGAGAAGTTCGTGGGGCTGACCGGGCTGGATATCCCGGAGGAGTGGCTCAAGGCCAACCTGGAGCGGATGTTCACGCCGGAAGAGATCGAGCAGATCAAGGCCCTGGGCGGCTGGGAGGAGATCCTCAAGCAGTTCCAGGAGCGCCTGGCCGAGCAGGATGGCGAGCACCACGGCGGCAACAAGTGGATCGGCACCGGCGGCAAGAGTCCCTACGGCAGCGGCGGCTACAATCCAGAGGGCATCCGCGTGGGCGATGCGGGCCAGCGCCAGCACCGCGCCATCAAGGTGTGGGAGCAGCGCCAGTACAAAAGCCTCGCCGGCAACGTGACGCTCAACACGCGCAACATCAAGATGGCGCTCAAGCGGCTGCGCACCTTCACCCGCGAGGGCGTGCCAGACGAGCTGGACGTGGACGGCACGATCCGCGAGACCTGCCGCAAGGGCGCCATGTTCGATGTGGAGATGCGCCCGCAGCGCCGCAACAACGTCAAAGTGCTGCTCTTCATCGATATCGGCGGCTCCATGACGCCTCACGTGAAGCGCTGCGAGCAGCTCTTCTCCTCGGCCCGCACCGAGTTCAAGCACCTGGAGACGTTCTACTTCCACAACTGCGTGTACGAGCACGTGTGGCGCGAGGAGCACCGCTGGGAGGGCAAGACCAAGACCTTCGAGGTGCTGCACAAGTATAACCGGGACTATCGCGTCATCTTCGTGGGCGATGCGTCCATGAGCCCCTACGAGCTGCTGCAGGTGGGGGGAAGCGTGGACCACTTCAACGACGAGCCCGGCGTGGTGTGGCTGACGCGCTTCAAGGAGGCCTTCCCGCACACGGTTTGGCTGAATCCGGAGCCGCAGGACGACTGGCAGTACACCGAATCCACGCGGCTGATCGGCTCACTGTTCGACAACCGCATGTACCCGCTTACGCTGGACGGTCTCAGCGCCGCCATGAACTTCCTGCGCCGCCAGGCGGCCCCGCCCCCGGCCGTGCAGCCGTTGTAACGGCACCACGCCGATCCGCTCGGCTTTGTGGCCATCATCAAGTAGCGCCTGTCCCCCCGCCTCTTTCCGGGCCCTCTATCGGTGGGGTGCGGGGCTCCGCCTCCGGGTTCTCCTCCACCCGGTCGTCCGCTCCGTCGTCCTCGTCGAACTCGCCCGGTACTGGCCGCAGCAGCGGGGCTTCCGGTGGTGGCGCGGGCCGCGGCAAGCTGAACGCGCTCCACAGCGCCACGCCCATGGCGGCGAACAGCAGCAACTGCTGCGCCGGGCCGTCCGTGAAGGCCAGCCCCACCAGCAGCAGGGCCAGCAGCGGCAGGCCAATCTTGAGCGGAAGCTTCATGGGGCGGTGGGCGCCGGCAGGCGGCGCATCAAGGGGGCACCACGGTGAGCTGCCGCCGGGCAGCCGCCCGCTGATAGATTGCGCGCCGCTGAGCAGCACCGCAGCGGTATACGCGGCCCAGCACGCGCCCGGATTGGAAGTCCTCGCGGAAGGTGGGCAGCAGCACCACGTTGCCACCCATCCAGCGGGCCTGCTCGGCCAGATCCAGGAACGCCCGCGCGCGGGCCTGTTCCGCCTCGGGCCGGATGGCGGCAGGCCCCTCGCCGGTCACCCGCTCGCCCACATACACGCAGTCGTCCAGACCTGCGTCCGCCTCGTGCAGGAAGTACACGCCCGGCGGCGCAGCCGCTTCCGGTGCCAGCCCGCCCGGCTCCGCGGCGGGTGGCTGCTGCTGCGGCACGGACGGCGGATAGGTCAGCTTGGCTTCCACGTGCCCCGTGCCCATGCAGGCGCTGAGCAGCAGCATCGCGGCGGCACCCGCCACGATCCAGTGGGTGCGGGACTGTCCCATACGGTCTCGGGGACCCCCGGTGGTGCATTGGCCGTGCGATTCGGCCGGACAGGCTCCAGCCTACCGGCATTCGACCGCGCAGGAAAGCCGGCCGGCAGCACACGCACTGCGAGGCGGCCCTCAGACGCGGGCCAGCACGAGCGCCTCCACGCGCTCCGCGCCCGCGGTACGCAGCACCTGCGCGCAGGCGCTCAGGGTGGCGCCCGTGGTCGTCACGTCGTCCACCAGCAGCACCCGTTGGCCACGGAGCGGCGCTTCGCGCCCCGCCAGCCTGCGGTGCAGGGAGAAGGCATCGGCCACGTTCGTGCGCCGCTCCGCCCCGGACATGTGCACCTGCGGGCGCGTGTAGCGGTGCCGCACCAGCACGTCAGGCGCCAGGCGCGCACCGGTCTCCCCGGCGGCGCGGCGCAGCCAGGCATGCGCGACGAGCAGGCACTGGTTGAAGCCCCGCCGCCACAGCCGCCATGGGTGCAGCGGCACGGGCACCAGCAACGGCCCGTCGGCCAGGGGCGCACGCCCCGCCGGAGCGGCGTCCAGCACGGCCGCCAGCAGGCGCACCAGCCCATCGCGCCGCTCGTACTTGAGGCGCTGAATCCAGCCGTCCATCGGCTCGGCATACCGGCAGGCGGCCCAGAGCCGGTCCACGCCCGCGATGGCCCCGGCATCGCCCCCAGCGCTGCTGCCGGCTTCCCCCGGCGCATCGGGCCACCAGGGGAGCGCCGCGTGACAGGCCGTGCAGAGAAAGGGGTGGGTCGGCGCCGGCGGAACCGTTGCACCCGCGGCGCGCGACACCGGGGCCAGCAGGCGACCACACTGGCGGCACGAGGGCGGGAACAGCCACAAGTGCGCCCGCAGCCATGCGTGCGGGCGGACAACGGCCTCGGGGGCCG
>Ga0102953_1000501_pt1 | contig 26890 bp, 26 predicted proteins | sample SalPon2A_C_D2_MG_FD_78509 | JGI IMG/M metagenome (GOLD analysis project Ga0102953, IMG submission 78509) | Soil microbial communities from South San Francisco under conditions of wetland restoration - Salt Pond MetaG R2A_C_D2_MG | ecosystem: Environmental > Terrestrial > Soil > Wetlands | place... | reverse complement strand
GATATGTTTTTGCATTCCCGCATCATGCCGGTCCCCGACAAAGATGTCCCTGAAAAAAGAAAACGCGATGTGGCTGTTTGTCACAAGGATTTTTGTGAATAGGGGGTATTTTTGCGCCAACCCTTTTTTCTTGATTGTATATAGCCTAACTAATTTCCAGGCGAACAGCAGGACCGCCATGGCCAACCCTCCAAGGAAAACAGCCGGGATCCATGGGACTGACCATCCTGTGCCACTGGTGGCGGCAGCGGAAACCGTAACCCCGTCCAGGGAATGGATGGCAGCCGCCGGCCAGATACGGCCAGCAGGGACAAAGGCGCGCATGGCCGGGATTTTTACCAGGGGCAACAGCAGGGAGATGGAATAGGCCCCGAGAAGGTAGGCCCTGTTCCACTGAAAAAAGGTCTCCCTCCTCAGGAACAGGTCGTAGACCAGCAGGAACAGGAGCTGGAATACCATGGTCTCCAGGACATATCGTATCATAACCCCTCTTTTTTGATTTCCTTCAGTACCTCCTCCAGCTCGTCCAGGCTCAGGTCCTCATGCTTCATAAAGAAGGAAACCATGCTTTTGTAAGAACCCTGAAAGTAGTTGTCCACCAGCCTGCGGAGGGAATGCTTGCTGTAATCCGCCTTTTGCACCACCGGGAAATATAGATGTCCCTTGCCCTCCTTTTCGTGACGAACAAAACCTTTGTTTTCCAGGATACGTATGACAGTGGATACCGTATTGTACGCCGGCCTGGGTTCAGGGAATTCCTCGAGGAGGGCCGATACATTGGCCTTCCCGAGATTCCAGAGGTGTTGCATGACCTCCTCTTCCGCTTTCGTAAGTCGCTTCACATGAATTGGTATTGGATTCCAAATATAACTAAATTTTTAGTTTAAACTAATTTTTTAGTTATAAATTTTATTGCCGCCGTAAAATCATCATGGAATCCGTGTATCTTTGGAGATTGACGATTGAAGAGCATGGACGAACTTTTCCTCTTTCTGGGTTTCCTGCTGATGCTGGCCGGCATCCTGGGGAGTTTGCTGCCCGTACTGCCCGGCCCCCCACTGAGTTGGTTGGGGTTGCTGCTGCTTTACCTGGCGCCCTCCGTCCCTATGGAAGCGTGGTTCCTTGGGATTACCGGGATCATTGCGCTGGGCGTCCTGGTGCTTGATTACCTCGTTCCGGCTATGGGCACCAAACGGTTTGGGGGAAGCAGGGCAGGCATGATCGGCGCCACCGTCGGGCTGCTCGTAGCCATCGTTTTCCCGGTGCTGGGGCTATTCGGGATCGTCATCTGGCCGTTCCTGGGGGCCGTCGCCGGGGAACTGGCCAATCGGTCAGACCACCGGTCGGCCCTGAAAGCGGCCTTCGGGTCCTTTGTGGGTTTCCTTACGGGAACCTTCCTGAAATTCCTGCTGGCGGTCATCTACTTCGGGCTCTTCCTGTTTAAGGCCTGGCAGTACCGGGACCTGCTCTTTCCGTATCTCTATTCCTGAATCCCCTCTTCCCTTCAACGGGAGCCCCCCAAATGCCGTTTACATCCAGGTTACCTTTTCCTCTATGGGCCCCCGGGTCACTTCGGGCAGATCTCCATCGTAATGCCCCATATAAAACAACCCCAGGCACTCCTCCCCTTCCTGCAGTTCCAGGAATTCGCCCATATACCGGATAAGCCCCGTTGAACTCCAGTAACACCCGATCCCCAGTTCGGTACAGCACAGCCACATATTCTGTACGGCCATGGCCGTGGCGGCCACTTCTTCCCATGCCGGGAGGCGTTCCTGCGGGTCGCGCTGCATGCAGATACAGAGAACAGCAGCCGCCATTTTGGGGTTTTCGAGTAATTTTTTAGCCTTGAACTCCTTGGGCCTGGATTCGGTTTCCAGGTATTTAAGGGAGAGGAAAAGCCCTAGTTTTTCCCTGGTCTCCCCGGTAAGGACCTTAAACCGCCAGGGCTCGGTTTTTTTATGGGTCGGGGCCCAGTTGGCCGCTTCCAGGATCCTCCGGATGTCGGCCTGGTCAATCGGGTCCCCGTTGTATTGTTCCGGGAATACCGATCGCCTTTTATGTATGAGTTCGAATATCATAAAGTCGTATGGATAAACCACAAAAGTAAGGGTTTCCCTCTTATTCCCCCGGGGTGTCGAGCAGGAGGGAAAGGCAATGGTCCAGCGCACGGTTCCGGTGTTCCTTTTTCCACACGACCGAGAGGACGGCCCGTTGCGGGATTTTTTCCAGGGGGATGAATTTTACCTCCATTTTAAACCCCCTCTGCAGGGACGTGGGGACGATGGCAATGCCCAGGTGGTTCTCCACCAGGCGGAAGATGGTCTGGGCGTGAACGGATTTATGGGATACCTTGGGGGTAAAGCCGGCATCTTCACAAATGCTCATCACCGTATCAAAATACAGCGGACTGTAGTCCTGGGCGAAAAGGATGAAATTTTCCTCCCGGAATTGCCAAAGGCTGTCGGCACTATCGGGACCTGCCGGATGATCAGCTGGCAACACCAGGGAAAAGGTATCCTCGAATACCGGTTGCAACTGCAGGCCCGGGGACACCCTGGCGAGGCGGACAAAGCCGATGTCGAGCGTGTCCTTCAGCAGGGCATTCACCTGTGCGGTATTGGACAATTCCTCCAGGCTGGTCTTGATCCCGGGATGTTTTTCCTTCAGCTCCACCAGCAGGCCCGGGATCACATTTTGCATGGCCGAACCCAGAAACCCCATCCGCACTTCCCCGTACTGTCCGTCTTCGATAAGCCTCACCTGCCGGCGGGTCACGTCCAGGTGGTTCAGGATAAACTCGATTTCCCCCTTGAGGTATTCCCCGGCCCTGGTAAGGCTAACCTTTTTCTTATCCCGGATCAGCAGGGGGGTCCCCAACAATTCCTCCAGTTGCCTGATCTGCCTGCTCAGCCCGGGCTGGGAGATAAACAGTTTCTCGGCAGCCTTCCTGAAATGCAGCTCCTCGGCCACAGCCAGGAAATATCGAAGGTGGCGTAATTCCATTTGATGCCTTAGAGTTATTAAATACCTAAGTAATTAGTATTGGATATTATCAAACATAATCAATATTTTTATACTGCCAAAAAACCTGAAATCATCATGGCCAGTTCAAAAAACAGCTTTTCCTTTGGAGAGGACCAACTCACGGCCGGGATGGCCCTGGAGCTTGCCAGGGGGCTGCGTAAAGGCGTGCTCTCTGCCGGAACCCGAAAGAAAATCAGGGCCAGCCAGCAAACCGTAGCCCGTATCGTGTCACAGGAAGTTCCTGTTTACGGCATCAATACGGGATTCGGGCCGCTTTGTACCACCCATATTTCAAAGGAAGAAACCAGGATCCTGCAGATGAATATCCTGAAAAGCCACAGTGTGGGGGTGGGGGAGGCAGTTTCTCCCGAAATATCCAGGTTGATGCTGCTCCTGAAGGTTCACGCCCTGGCCCGAGGCTATTCGGGCATAGCCGAAACCACTATCGACCGTATCCTCTGGCACCTGGAAGAGGACGCCATCCCCCTGGTGCCTTCACAGGGTTCCGTGGGAGCCTCCGGCGACCTCGCACCGCTCGCCCACCTGTTCCTGCCGCTGATCGGCCTGGGGAGTATCCTGCACCAGGGAGAAAAAATCCCGGCGGGGAATTTCCTTAAAAAAAGAGGGCTGAAGCCATTGGAACTGGGCCCGAAAGAAGGGCTTGCCCTCATCAACGGTACCCAGTTCATCGCCGCCCACGGGATCCTGGTCGTGGAAAAATTACACCATTGCCTGGCCCAGGCCGATATTATTGGGGCCATGATGCTGGAAGGCCTGCAGGGTTCCATCAAACCGTTCTATGACGAATTACACGCATTGCGCCCTTACCCGGCCAACCACCATGTGGCGCTCCGCATCCGTTCCCTGCTAAAGGATTCGGAGATCATGGAAGACCATATCGATTGCGATAGGGTACAGGATCCGTATTCCCTGCGCTGCATCCCCCAGGTGCACGGGGCATCCCGGACCGCCTGGCTGCACCTCAAGGAATTGCTGGAGATCGAGCTCAATTCGGTCACGGACAACCCTGTGATAATCAATGAAAACCTGACCATCAGCGGCGGGAATTTCCACGGGCAGCCCCTGGCCCTGGCCCTGGACTATGCCTGCCTGGCCGCATCCGAACTGGGCAACATCTCAGACCGCCGTACCTACCTGGCCCTGGAAGGGAACAGCCCGGGCGTCCCCAAACTCCTGATGCAGGATACCGGCATCAATTCTGGCTATATGATCCTGCAGTATACCACTGCAGCCCTGGCCAGCGAAAATAAGGGGCTTTGCTTCCCGGCCAGTGCAGACAGCATCCCAACCTCCCTGGGGCAGGAAGACCATGTGAGCATGGGCTCCATCAGTGGCCGCAAGGCGCTGCAGGTGATCGGGAACGTAGAAATGATCCTGGCCATAGAACTGCTGACGGCCGCCCAGGCCTTTGAATTCAGGAAACCCTTGAAATCAGGTAAATTACTGGACGAGGTGCACCGTACCCTCCGCAAAAAGGTTTCCTTTGCAAACAAGGACCGGGTCTTCTCGGAAGATATCGAGCAGGGCATCGCCCTGATCCGGGAGGCCGGGTTGCTTGCCATCGTGGAGCGGGCGTCCAAACGGGAGAAGCTATCCCTGCTTACCCCCTACTCGGAAACTTTTGAAACCTATTAAAACCAGGAGGGCGAATGACACTGATCGGACCATTCAGACAATTACTTCCCATGTCGGGTTTACCGCTGCGCGGACCGCTCCGGGATACCCGGCTTACCGTCCTGGAAAACGCGGGCCTGATGGAGCACAAAGGTCTGGTACACGAAGTTGGAAGTTTTGCAAATCTCGAAACCAGGGCCCGAAAACAGGGCATGGAAGTACAGCGACTGGAACAGGAAGTAACCGCCTTCCCAGGCTTCATCGATTCACATACCCATATTTGCTTTGCCGGCTCCAGGGCTGCAGACTATGCCATGAGGAACACAGGGTTGAGCTACCTGGAAATCGCCAGGGCCGGGGGCGGGATCATGGAAACCGTGGGCCGCACCCGTGAAGCTTCCGCCGCAGACCTTGTGGCCGGGGTCATACAACGAGCGACACGCCATTTGCTCGATGGGGTGACCACCGTGGAGGTAAAAAGCGGGTACGGGCTCTCTGTCCAAGAGGAATTAAAACTCCTGCGGGCCATACGGGAAGCGTCCAGGGCCGTTCCACCCGATCTTGTCCCTACCTGCCTGGCTGCCCATGTGGTCCCTTCAGACTTCCCGGGAAGGGCCGCCGAATACCTACAGTTGCTGGCAGAGGATCTGCTTCCCGCAATAAAAGTGGAAAACCTTTGCTCCCGGGTAGATGCCTTTGTAGAGGAATCGGCTTTTTCACCCGATGACATTGCCCCCTATTTCTCCAGGGCCAGGGAATTGGGATTCGACCTTACGGTGCACGCCGACCAGTTCACCAGCGGGGGAAGTGAACTGGCCGTCCGGTTCGGGGCCCTGAGCGCGGATCACCTGGAAGCCAGCACCCCCCGTGACATTGAAAGGCTCGGCAAAAGCCAGGTTATCGCCACCGCGCTTCCGGGAGCCAGCCTCGGCCTTGGGTGCGGGTACGCCCCCGCACGGGCCCTGCTTGATGCCGGGGCCTGCCTCGCCATCGCAAGCGATTGGAATCCCGGCTCCGCCCCCATGGGACGCCTCCTGCTCCAGGCTTCGCTTCTGGGCGCCGCAGAAAAACTTTCTCATACGGAGGTCCTGGCCGGGATTACCTGCCGGGCGGCTGCCGCCCTCGGGCTGTCAGACCGGGGTAGCCTGGCAACGGGAAACCTCGCAGACCTGGTCGCCTTCCCTGTCGGGGATTACCGGGAAGTCCTGTACCAGCAGGGTAGCCTCCGGCCGGCGATGGTTTGGAAAAAAGGCGTGCTGTGCGGCCAGGAATTGCCTGAATTAAAATGACCCGACAATGAAAAAAGAAGAATTTCGAAAAGCCATCCTGCAGGGCATTCCGGCCCGGTTGCCCGGAGCACGCCCATACCATACGGGGGTAAGCCATGCCCCAAAGCGGAAGGATATCCTTAATGTTGTAGAAAAGAAACTGGCCATCCGCAATGCCCTGCGTTATTTTCCCAAAGAGTGGCACCTGGAGCTGGGGCGTGAGTTCGCTCTGGAGCTGGAAAAATACGGGCGGATCTATATGTACCGATTTAAACCGGACTATCCCATGCACGCCCATCCTATTTCAGACTATCCGGCCAAAACCACGGAAGGGGCCGCCATCATGCTGATGATCCAGAACAACCTGGACCCGGCAGTCGCACAACACCCGGAAGAACTCATTACCTACGGCGGGAACGGGGCCGTCTTCCAGAACTGGGCGCAGTACCTGCTCACCATGAAATACCTGGCTGAAATGACCGGGGAACAGACCCTCCATATGTATTCCGGGCATCCCATGGGGCTTTTCCCATCCTCGGCCGGTGCCCCCAGGGTGGTGGTTACCAACGGGATGATGGTTCCCAATTACTCCCGTCCGGACGACCTGGAAAAATACAATGCCCTCGGGGTCACCCAATACGGGCAAATGACCGCCGGATCCTACATGTATATCGGGCCCCAGGGAATCGTGCACGGGACCACCATCACCGTAATGAATGCTTTCCGCAAGGTCCTGAAGGAGGGAGAAACGCCAGCCGGCAAGGTTTTCCTAACCTCGGGCCTCGGAGGGATGAGCGGGGCACAACCCAAGGCGGGTTCCATAGCAGGGGGCATTACGATATGTGCCGAAGTAAACCCGGCTGCCGCCAGGAAACGGCATATACAAGGCTGGGTGGATGAATTGCACGACGATCTGGATACCCTGGTGGCCCGGACCCGCAAAGCCATTGCCAAACAACAGTGTGTCTCCCTGGCTTATATCGGGAATGTGGTGGATGTATGGGAGCGGTTTGATACTGAAAATATTTTCGTCCACCTGGGCTCCGACCAAACTTCCCTGCACAATCCCTGGGCCGGAGGGTATTACCCGGCAGGCCTTGGGTTTGATGAAGCCAACACCCTGATGGCCGCAGACCCAGCTGCCTTCAGGAAGAAAGTACAGGCTTCCCTCCGAAGGCAGGTAAAAGCCATCAACCGGCATGCCCAAAAAGGCACCTATTTCTTTGATTATGGCAATGCCTTTCTGCTCGAAGCGTCCAGGGCGGGGGCGGATATCATGGATGCAGCCGGGACTTCGTTCCGGTATCCCTCCTATGTGGAGGACATCCTGGGGCCGCTGTGCTTCGACTACGGCTTCGGGCCTTTCCGATGGGTTTGTACCTCCGGGGATCCCGAAGATCTAAATACGACTGATGCTATTGCCCGGCAGGTTTTGGAAGAGATAGAAACCAAGGCCCCGCCTGAAATCAAAATGCAACTCCGGGACAACATCCGCTGGATACGGGAGGCGCAGGCCAACCGCCTGGTGGTGGGGTCACAGGCGCGCATCCTTTATGCGGATGCCGAAGGCCGGAGGGCTATCGCAGGCGCATTCAACGAGGCAATCCGAAAAGGCGACATCAGGGCGGCAGTGGTGCTGGGCAGGGACCACCACGACGTAAGCGGCACCGATTCCCCCTACCGCGAAACCAGCAACATCCGGGATGGCAGCCGGTTTACGGCCGATATGGCTATCCACAATGTCATTGGCGACAGTTTCCGCGGCGCCAGTTGGGTATCCATCCACAACGGAGGGGGTGTAGGCTGGGGCGAGGTGATCAATGGAGGATTCGGCCTCGTACTGGACGGGACTGAGGAGGCCGATGCGCGCCTGCAAAACATGCTATTCTTCGATGTGAATAATGGGATCGCCCGCCGGAGTTGGGCACGGAATCCCGAAGCCCTGTTTGCCATCCGCCGGGAAATGAAAAGAAGACCGGGCCTGAAGGTCACCCTGCCGGAAACGGTGGAAGACGATGTACTGCAAGCCTTGTTCACCACTCCTAATTGAAATTCGGAACCATGAAAAATTATCAATCCCCCCGGGCATCCAATTGGAAAGGGCGCGCATCCGGGGCCTCCCTCTACCTGCACGAAAAAGTGGCCCTGGCCGACCTGCAAGGCTTGCAGGGTGGTGGCAAAAGCCCAACCTTTGCCCTTCTCGGGTATGCCTGCGATGAAGGGGTAAAACGGAATCAGGGCAGGCCTGGTGCAGCCGGGGGACCAAAGGCCATCCGGGGCATGCTGGGACGGCTTCCCAACCACCTCGGTTCGGATGTGCAGGTATGTGACCTGGGCGATATCGTTTGCATGGATGGCCAAATGGAAGCCGCACAGGCCAGTCTCGGGGAAGCGGTATGTCAACTCCTGAAAAAAGGGGTCTGCCCCCTGGTCCTCGGGGGTGGCCATGACATGGCTTTCGGACACTACACCGGTATCCGTGAGTACTTGGGGTCCGGGAAACGGATTGGGATTGTCAATTTTGATGCACATTTCGATCTGCGCTCCAATACCAAAGGCAACCATTCGGGTACCCCATTTTACCAGATAGGGACCGAATCAGGCGGGAGGGGGGAAGCCTTTGATTACCTCTGCCTCGGGGTGCGGAAAGATGCCAATGATGCTACCCTTTACGTTACGGCAGAATCGCTGGGGGTCCATTATATTGAGAGGGACGATTTTACGATTCAGGAGCTAACCAGTGTACAGATGGGGCTATTGGCATTTATGGATCAGGTGGATGTCGTGTATGTGACTATCGACCTGGATGGGTTCTCTTCGGCCTTTGCCCCGGGGGTGAGTGCGCCCTCGCCGATGGGATTCTTCCCGGACATCGTCTGGGAGGCCCTGAAAATCATTGTCGATTCCGGGAAATTATGCAGCCTGGACATAGCCGAGCTCAATCCGGAATTTGACCAGGATCACCAAACCGCCCGCCTGGCGGCCTCCTTACTCCATGCCGTGATGCATCGCTGGAGTTTACTCTAGCCAGGATTTGTAATATTTGCCGTCATCAATATCCAGGGCCTGCCGGGTGAGTTGCAAAGGCCTGAAGGTATCGATCATCACGGCCAGTTCCTCCGTCCTGGTCTTGCCGATACTGGCCTCATAGGTGCCTGGGTGCGGGCCATGGGGAATCCCTGCCGGGTGCAGGGAAATATATCCCCGGTCTATATTCTTCCGGCTCATAAAATCCCCTTCCACATAGTATAACACCTCATCAGAATCAATATTGGAATGGTTGTAGGGGGCCGGGATCGACTGGGGGTGGTAATCGTATAGCCTGGGGCAGAACGAGCATACCACGAAAGCCCCGGTCTCGAATGTCTGGTGCACGGGAGGCGGCTGGTGTACCCGCCCGGTGATGGGTTCAAAGTCGTGGATGGAGAATGCATACGGGTAGTTGTACCCGTCCCACCCTACCACATCGAAGGGATGGGAGGCATAGATGAGTTCATGCAACAACCCTTCTTTTTTCACCTTGATGGTGAATTTCCCCTGCTTATCGTGGGTCTCCAGGTTGGCGGGGCGTTTCAGGTCGCGCTCGCAATAAGGCGCATGCTCCAGGAGTTGCCCGAACCAGTTGCGATACCGCTTGGGGGTATAGATGGGGTGATAGGATTCTGTGACCAGCAGGCGGTTAGCCGGGCCGTTAAAATGGATCTGGTAGATCATCCCCCTGGGGATAAGCACATAGTCGCCGGGCTCGAAGGGGATTTGCCCCAGCAGGCTTTTAACAGTGCCTGTCCCTTCGTGTATGAAGAGGAGCTCGTCCGCATCCGCATTTTTATAAAAATATTCGGTCTGGGACGTACGGGGGGCAGCCAGCCCGATATGGACATCCTTGTTGAACAAAACGGTCTTCCTGCTATCGAGAAAATCATCCTCCGGCTGAACTTCAAAACCCTTCAAAAGTCTGGATTTGATATTATGCGCGACGGCGGCCACGGGCCTCATATCCGTACTTTTGCCCACTTCCTTTACCTGGGTGGGCCGGTGAAGGTGGTACATTAAAGAGGACATCCCTTCGAAGCCGACGGTGCCGAACAACTGTTCGTAGTGCAGGCTTCCGTCCGGCTTTCGGAAGGTGGTGTGGCGCTTGTGCGGGATTTTTCCCAGGGTGTGGTAAATAGGCATAGCAGACGGTATTTTCCGGGGTTGGACCGTTGTAAAAACGCAAAAATACCCCGGTTCTAATTTCCCTTAAAAGTACGATAATTTAGGGGTTTTTTGAAATTCATACGGCCTGTTCTAATACTTCAATACCGGTAAAAATATTCCTCCCCTCAGGGAGGGGAGGTGTCCGCCTCTGGCGGACGGAGGGGTTTCAATATCCGCATTCGCCAATCCTCCCTCGACTCCGCTCGGGATGACCGTTAGGGAACATAGGCCGGAGGGCAGAAGTAATGTAAAACACCAACTACCTGGCATAAGATCTTTCTGTCATGTCGGGCGGAGTCGAGACAGGCAGTTAAAGCCGAAACCTAAAATCCGCCCGATGCTTTTTGTTTCTTGTTTACACAAAAAGATTCTCAGAATTTAAAATTCCTACTTCCCGGGTAATTTAAGAGCAGAAATAATCCTCCCCTGTTAGGGGGAGGTGGATCCCCGCATCGCGGGGAGACGGAGGGGGCTATCTCCCAAAACGCCAAAAAAACAGTAAAGAACCCTTTCTCTTTTCAAGAGGAGCCTGCCCCGACCGAGTAACACGAGCGTCGGGGGGATAAAATAAAAAAAAGCCTCCCAGATTGGAAAGCCTTTCATTGGTATTAACCGGTCTACCCGGTATTTACACCAGCATCAACCGGTGGCTGATGCACAACACAACGCTACAAATATAACAAAGCTTTTTTACTTTTAGCACTTTCCGGGCCGCTTTCCCTATTTTCTGTTGAACGGCCGTACGATGAGGCGTGCTGCCTTATCGTAATTGATGTAGTTGTAAGACCAGTTAAAAAACACCACCACCTTGTTCCTGAACCCGACGAGGAACATGAGGTGCACGAACATCCAGATAAACCAGGCGAAAAAGCCGCCGAACCTCAGGTGTTTCAGGTCGACCACCGCCTTGTTCCTTCCGATTGTGGCCATGGTTCCCTTATCCCTGTAGTGAAATGGCTCCATAGGTTTCCCGCCCAGGAGTCTCCTCAGGTTGCCGGCGAGATGCTCCCCTTGCTGTATGGCAGGCTGTGCAACCTGCGGGTGGCCCTCGGGATAGTCGTCAGTAACCATATAGGCTATATCTCCTATGGCAAAAATATTGTCATATCCGGATACCTGGTTAAACGCATTGACCTTGAACCGGTTTAGTTTTTCCATCAGGTGTTCCTTTTCAAACCCTTTTATCGCGGCCCCGGTTACCCCGGCCGTCCAGATAAAGTTCCTGGTCCGCATGGATCCCCCGCCCTTCAAGGAGATTACCTCCCCGTCATAGCCGCTCACAAGGGTGTTGAGGTGGATCTTAACACCAAAATCCTCCAGGAATTTACGGGCTTTATCGGAGGCATGCTGGCTCATAGGGGGCAGTACCCTGTCCAGTCCCTCGAAAAGGTGGATCTCCATTTCCTCCACATTGAGGTGCCGGTAGTCCGTAGGAAAGACATTCTTTTTGAGCTCCGCAAACGCCCCGGCCAGTTCCACCCCGGTGGGCCCCGCCCCGATGATGCAAATGTTCATCAGGGCCTTTCGCTCTTCCAGGGATTCGCAGTCGTCTGCCTTTTCGAAATTTTGTAGCATCAGGCTGCGGATATTCAGGGCTTGCGGTACATTTTTCATGGCCATGGCGTGTTCCTGTATGCTTTGATTCCCGAAGAAATTGGTGCGCGTCCCTGTGGCCATGACCAGATAGTCGTAAGACAAGGTGCCGATATTGGTATGCACTTCCTGTTTTTCGGGATCGATTTCCTCTACCTCAGCCCAGCGGAAATAAAAATTATTGAGCTTCCTGAGGATCTTGCGAATAGGGTACGCAATGGAATCCGGTTCGAGCCCGCCTGTGGAGACCTGGTACAGCAGGGGCTGGAACGTATGATAATTGTGCCGGTCGATCAAGACGATCTGCAGGTCGAGTTTCCCGATCTTCTTGGCCAGGGAAATGCCCGCAAAACCCCCACCTATGATCACAAGCCTCTTCTTACCATTAGCGCTGATATTCATACGATTTGTTTTCCACAAAAATAGGCAATCGGCATACCTTGCCGAAAGGGTTTATAAAGGAATATGGATGGAAACGCCACATACTTTGACGCTAGTGAAGAATTACCAATCCCTTAACGCAGAAACCGGCAAAGTATGCCTATATTCTGTTCTAAATCCCGGCTAATGAAAACGACTTCTATTTTCTGGTTGGGCCTTACCACCCTTTTGCTGGTGGCGCTCACCCTGGCGGCCGTCCTGGGTTCCCCGTTTCCCTGGATTTTCGCCCTCACGGTGCTGGGCCAGGTACTTCTGGGATATACGGTATACCGCGTGCTCACCGAACCTTATTCCACCAATAAGACCTTTGACGATTTCTATGAGGATTCCCCTTACGAATCCTAGCCATACCGTGATAATAGGATTCCATGCCATCCACACCTGACCAAAATCATTGGGCTTCAAGGCCTTTCTCCCCATCTTTGCCCGGAAACTGAATCTCCTACATGGAAGGAAACCCCTGCTACCACTGCGGTGACCCGATTGTGAATTCTGCTGTGGAATTTGATCAGAAGGCCTTTTGCTGCCATGGGTGCAAAACGGTCTATGAGCTCTTTAAGACCAGCGATCTCAGCTATTATTACGAACTTCAGGGAGGGGCCGGCGCCCGTCCCGGCAAGGCAGCCGGGCGTTACGACTTTCTGGACAACCTGGCCATCACGGAAAAATTGGTGGAATTTGACGATGGGAATTTCCAGGTTGTTACCCTCCACATCCCTCACATACATTGCAGTTCCTGCATCTGGGTACTCGAAAACCTGCACCGCCTGCATCCGGGGATCCGCGATGCCCAGGTGGATTTTCCCAAAAAAACACTGCGCGTCGCCTTTGAAACCCAAAGCCTGTCGCTGAAATCCCTGGTGGCCCTGCTCGCTTCCATCGGGTACGAACCCTATATTTCCCTGGACAACCTGGACGGCCCCAAACGACCGAAATCCCGTCGGCTGCTCTATCAGATGGGCATAGCGGGCTTTGCATTCGGAAACGTTATGTTCCTCTCGTTTCCAGAATATTTTGTGGGAGCCATTGCCGAAGGAAAGGTGGATTTTTGGCTAGACCAGTACAGCACGCTTTTCAGGTGGCTGATGTTTTCCTTTTCTCTTCCCGTACTGCTCTATGCCGCCAGGGATTACCTGTTCGCGGCTTACAGGGCCATCCGGGGCGGGATTCTGAATATAGACGTCCCCATCACCCTGGGGATCCTGGCCCTGTTCATAAGAAGTACCGTCGACATTGCCCTCAACAGTGGACCCGGCTATTTCGACAGTTTTACCGGGCTGGTTTTCTTCCTGCTGGTCGGACGCTATTTCCAACAGAAGACCTATGAATTCCTCTCGTTCGAACGGGATTACAAATCCTATTTCCCCATCGCGGCCACCCGGGTTGATCAGAACGGAAAAGAGGAAAACGTGCCGGTTTATGATGTAAACAAGGGCGATGTCCTGCTGATCCGGCATCAGGAATTGATCCCCGCAGACGGCATCCTCCGTTCGGAAAAGGCCCGCATCGATTATAGTTTTGTAACCGGGGAATCAGAGCCCGTAGCCCGAATGGAAGGGGAGCTCCTCCATGCAGGCGGGAGGCAGCTGGAAGGCTCCCTGGTAATGGAGGTACTGCGCCCCGTCTCCCAAAGCTACCTCACCCAACTCTGGGGCCACACGGCTTTCAGTACAAACAAATCAGCATCCCTGCGCCGGCTGACGGATCGTATCGCGGAGCGTTTTACTTTGTCGGTACTCACTATCGCCTGTCTGGCAGCCGGCTTCTGGGTATTCACCGATGCTTCCAGGGCAGCCAACGTCTTTACGGCCGTGCTCATTATCGCCTGCCCCTGCGCCCTGGCCCTGGCCGCCCCTTTTACGTTAGGTAATTTGTTGCGCATCTTCGGGCGGAAAAAGTTCTACCTGAAAAATACGGATACCATCGAACAAATGGCACATGTAGACTCGGTTATCTTTGATAAGACGGGCACAATGACCATTCCCGGTGACAGCAGGGTGAACTATGAAGGCGAGAGCCTGAGCGAAACAGAGGAAAGCCTCCTGAAAAATACCCTGCGGGCCTCCAATCATCCCCTGAGCAGGAAACTGTATTCCCTCCTGAAGGAATATGACATTGTGCCCCTGGATACCTATCTGGAAGAACCGGGAAAAGGCATAGAGGGGGGCATGCAAAAAAACAAGATCAAACTGGGTGCGCCAGACTTTACCGGGGGCCGGCAACCGGGCCCGGAGGGGCCTACGGAAGTGCATGTCAGCGCCAATAATGCCTACAAAGGGCGCTTTGTGTTTACAAACAAATACCGGGACGGGCTGCCCGAAGTCTTCAGCTCTCTGGCCAAAAACCACCTCCTGGCCGTAGTATCCGGGGATAATGACGGGGAGCGACCCAGGCTTGAAGCCATGCTGCCTGCCGGGACTGCCCTGCATTTTAGCCAGAAACCGGAAGATAAACTCCGTTTTATTGGCCGGTTGCAGGCCGAAGCACATAAGGTAATGATGGTTGGCGACGGATTAAACGATGCCGGTGCCCTGGCACAAAGCGAAGTGGGAATCGCACTTTCTGAAAATGTTAATGTGTTTTCACCGGCATGTGATGGCATCCTGGACGCTTCCAAATTTCGCTACCTGCCAGACTACCTCCGGGCCGCCCGAAAGGCTATGGGGATCATCAGGATCAGCTTTGTCCTTTCCCTTTTATATAATGTGATCGGGCTATATTTCGCATGTACCGGACAGCTGCAGCCCGTAGTTGCGGCCATCCTGATGCCTCTCAGCTCGGTCAGCGTGGTCGCATTTACCACCATAGCCACAAATTATATGGCCCGGAAACTGCCATAATCAACCAACATGATCACAATCATTTCACAGGCTGGCATCGGCATGTAGTTTTGACCAAAATTCAACAATCCATGAGCGTAATTTATGTGTTGTTGGCCATAAGTATCAGTGTGGCCGTGCTTTTTTTTGTCGCCTTCATCATCTCAGTGCGAAGCGGACAATACGACGATTCCTACACCCCATCAGTACGCATGTTATTTGAAGACGAGATAGTGAAGGATCCGGCGGATCCGGCTGCTGACGACCCGAATAAAACCCATCCATCCAAATAATCATCCCTATGGAAATTCAACAGTTCCACTACGATAACAAGATCGTTCAGAAATTCCTGTACGCCACCCTCTTTTGGGGGATTATCGGCATGCTGGTAGGATTGCTGCTGGCCTTTTTATTTTTGTTTCCCAATCTAACCGATGGCATCTCATGGCTAAGTTTCGGGAGGTTAAGGCCGCTGCATACCAACGCGGTGATCTTTGCCTTTGTGGGCAACGCCATTTTTGCCGGGGTTTACTATTCCACCCAGCGATTGCTTAAAGCGAGGATGTTCAGCGATTTTCTAAGCAATTTCAATTTCTGGGGATGGCAGGCTATCATCGTGGCGGCGGCGATTACCCTTCCCCTGGGCTATACCACCTCCAAGGAGTACGCGGAGCTGGAATGGCCCATAGACCTGGCCATTGCCCTGGTTTGGGTGGCCTTTGGCTGGAACCTGATCGGTACCATGCTCCGCAGGAGGCAACGCCACCTCTATGTGGCCATTTGGTTTTATGTAGCCACCTTTGTAACGGTAGCCGTCCTGCATATTTTCAACAGCCTGGAACTCCCAGTTTCCTGGCTGAAAAGTTATCCCGTATATGCGGGGGTACAGGACGCTTTGGTACAGTGGTGGTATGGCCATAATGCGGTGGCTTTCTTCCTTACCACCCCCTTCCTGGGGCTTATGTACTATTTTGTACCCAAAGCTGCCAACCGGCCCATCTATTCGTACCGGCTTTCGATCGTGCATTTCTGGTCCCTGATCTTTATCTATATATGGGCGGGGCCACACCACTTGTTGTATTCCGCCCTCCCGGACTGGGCACAGAACCTGGGGGTGGCCTTCTCGGTTATGCTGATCGCCCCTTCCTGGGGCGGGATGATCAACGGCCTGCTCACCCTCCGGGGTGCCTGGGATAAGGTCCGTACCAGCCCCGTCCTGAAATTCATGGTGGTAGCCATTACAGGTTACGGGATGGCCACTTTTGAAGGGCCCATGCTTTCCCTTAAAAATGTGAATGCCATCGCCCACTTCAGTGACTGGATCATTGCCCATGTCCACGTGGGAGCACTGGCATGGAACGGGTTCCTCACCTTCGGGATGGTCTACTGGCTGGTGCCCAAAATGTATAAAACAAAGCTTCATTCCCTGGGCCTGGCCAACTTCCATTTCTGGATAGGGACCCTCGGTATCATCCTCTATGCCCTGCCCATGTACGTCGCAGGTTTTACCCAGGCCCTGATGTGGAAGGATTTTAATCCTGATGGCACCCTGGTTTATGGCAATTTCCTGGAAACCGTACACGAGATCCTGCCTATGTACTGGATGCGGGCGGTAGGTGGCACCCTGTATATCATCGGGGTCGTGGCGATGCTCTACAACGTGGTGGCCACCATCAGGTCGGGCAGCAAGGTGCAGGACGAATTGGCGGAAGCCCCTGCCCTTGTCCGGGTAGCCAAACGGCGGGTCGCCGGGGAGACCTACCATAACTGGCTGGAGCGCAAACCCATTCAGTTGACCATTTTCGCAACAGTGGCGATCCTGATCGGGGGGATCATCCAGATAATCCCCACCATCCTGGTTAAATCGAACATCCCCACCATTGCCAGTGTCAAACCCTATACCCCACTCGAACTGGAGGGTCGTGACCTCTATATCCGGGAGGGCTGCGTAGGTTGCCATTCCCAGATGGTACGCCCGTTCCGGAGTGAAGTGGAACGCTATGGCGAATATGCCAAGGCGGGGGAGTTTGTGTACGACCACCCTTTCCTTTGGGGAAGCAAGCGCACCGGGCCCGACCTGTTGCGGGTGGGTGGCAAATACTCGGATAACTGGCACCTGAACCACATGTACGATCCTCAAAGCACCTCTTCCGGATCTATCATGCCGGCTTATCAATGGCTGGTGCGCAACAAACTGGATAAATCGGATATAACCGCCAAAATGAAGGCCATGGCCAAGCTCGGAGTGCCGTATTCGGAAGAAGAAATCGCAAACGCCGGGAAGGACCTGGACGCGCAGGCGGAACAAATTGAAAAGAACCTGTATTCCGATCCTGATTTTGCCAAGAGCTACGAGGCCGACAAAAAAGAGGCGCAGGCCTCCGGGGAGCCCTTCGTTGAAATGCGCGACCGGGAAATCGTCGCCCTGATAGCATACCTGCAACGCCTGGGCACAGACATCAAGGCTGAACCTAAAGCAGAAACCGTCACTAATAAATAACGACCATGTTAAAATTCATCAAAGGACATATGGAAAGTATAGAGGGGATTGCTACCTATCCTATGATCTCCCTCCTGATTTTCTTCATATTTTTTGCCCTGCTGTTCTGGTGGGTGCTTACCGCATCCAAAGAGCATATACAGGAGGTAAGTAAACTTCCCCTGGACGATAACCAACCTCAAAATCCCATGCCATGAAAGATTCTTCAGCCTGGTGGATACGCATCCCCCTTGTCTTCTTCCTCGTCTTCGGAATAATGGAATACGCCATAGATTCCGGGGATTCCCTGGCCATCATCAAATATCCCATGAGCCTGCTTTTCCTGTTGCTGGTATTGATGCTCCTGATCGCAATGGAAGTCATTGTTTCGGCTATTGAAAAGGTCATGTTCCAGACCCTTTCCGAGGAAGCCAAAGAGCGGTACCTGGCTAAAAAGGAAAGCAATCAGCCCTGGCAATGGGCCCGGAAAATCTACAAAAAGCTCCTGGGTTCCAGGCCGGTGGAAGAGGAACACGAAATTATCATGGACCACAACTATGACGGGATCCGTGAGTTGGATAACAAATTACCGCCCTGGTGGGTGTACCTGTTTTACATCACCATCCTCTTTGGGGTAATATACCTTGCCCGATTCCATATTTTCGGGGGCTACGACCAGAAAGAGGAATATGAACAGGAACTGGCGGAAGCACAGCAGTCTATCGAGGAATACAAAAAGACCGCCAAGGATCTAGTCGATGTAAACACCGTGGAGCGTCTTACCGACGCGAGTGACCTGCAAGCCGGGGAAAAAATATTTACCACCAACTGTGCCGTTTGCCATAAGAATGATGGCGGCGGCGGGATAGGCCCAAACCTTACGGACAACTACTGGATTCTGGGCGGGGGCATTAAGAATGTTTTCCATACCATTTCGGAAGGCGGGCGGCCCGGGAAAGGTATGATCTCCTGGAAAACCAATCTGAAACCCAATGAAATGGCGCAGGTTGCGAGCTACGTCCTGAGCCTCCAGGGTACCACGCCGGCAGATCCCAAGGAGCCCCAGGGCGAACTCTGGGAAGATCCGGATGCCCCGGCGGTATCCGCAGAAACCACAATGGAGGCAGATAGCACGTCCGTGGAAGCCGAACAGGTGGAAACAGGGACCGAATAAGAAAAATATTTCTGGCGAAACAGGCAGAAGGTATGGCGATGGATGAAAATTTCAGGGATACAATTGGGACGATCAACGAGGAGGGCAAAAGGGCCTGGGTCTTCCCCAAGAAACCCTCAGGCCGGTATTACGAATACCGGAAATGGGTAAGCTACGTGCTGCTCGCCTTCCTGTTCCTTTCGCCCTTCATCAGGATTAACGGGCACCAGTTCCTGATGTTCAATGTGCTGGAACGCCGGTTTAATATTTTTGGCTTTCCCTTCTGGCCGCAGGATTTCCACCTGGTCGTGATCTGCATGATCATCGGGGTCATCTTCGTGGCTTTGTTTACCGTGGCCTACGGCAGGATTTTCTGCGGATGGATGTGCCCACAGACCATTTTTATGGAAATGGTCTTCCGGAGGATAGAATACTGGATCGATGGGGACCGGGGCGCACAGATTCGGCTCGACAGGCAGCCGTGGAATGGAGAAAAAGTGCGAAAACGGCTCCTCAAATGGACGGTATTTTTTATAATATCCTTCCTCATCGCCAATGTTTTCCTCGCCTATATCATTGGGAGTGACCACCTGCTGACCTACGTAACCGACGGGCCGCTTACCCACCTGAGTACCCTGGTCTCCCTCCTGATCTTTACGGGGGTATTCTACTTTGTCTTTGCCTGGTTCCGGGAGCAGGTGTGCATCATCGCCTGCCCGTACGGCCGTATGCAGGGGGTGCTGCTCGACAACAAATCCATCGTGGTGGCCTACGACCATAAACGGGGTGAGAAGGAGAAAGGCCGGAAGAAGTTCCGGAAGAATGAGGACCGGGACGCCCTTGGATTTGGCGATTGCATTGACTGTTTCCAGTGCGTTCACGTATGCCCGACAGGGATCGACATCCGCAACGGAACCCAGCTCGAGTGTGTCAATTGCACGGCCTGTATAGACGCCTGCGACCATATAATGGAACAGGTGAACCTCCCTAAAGGCCTTATCCGCTACGCCAGTGAGGAAAACATCAGCAGGAAAGCCCGGTTTAAATTTACCCCGCGCCTGAAAGGGTACACTGCAGTACTGGTGATCCTTACCGGGATCTTTGTGGGGATGCTCTTCCTGAGGAACGATCTGGAAGCGAATATCCTGCGCCTCCCCGGTCAGTTATACGAGCGGAAAGAAGGGAATATCATCAGCAATGTTTTTACCTACAAATTGCTGAACAAAACAACGTCTGACGTCGGTGACGTGCATTTCGAATTGCTCTCGCATCCCGGGAAGATTCGCCTGGTAACCCATAAGAATTTTGTAGCCCCTGCGGAAAGCCTGGCGGAAGGAACCTTGTTCATCGAAATCAATGACAAAGACCTGAATGGCGACAAGGATAAATTGAAAATTGGGGTCTATAGCGGGCAGAAACTCGTGGAGACCACCAGCGTACGCTTCCTGGCACCCAGGAGTTATCGCTAAGCCGAAGTTAAGTTTTAAGCAATTGAAAAAAATTAGGATATGAAAATTAATTGGGGTACCGGGATCTTTTTGGCCTTCCTGGCTTTTATAGCCTTCATCCTGTACTTTGTCGTGGTGGCGACCACGTCGGAGAAGGCCAGGCACGACCTGGTGACGGATTATTACTACGAGGAGGAGCTCGATTTCCAGAATGAAATAGACGCCATCCACAATGCCATGGCCCTGGATGATAAAATCGTTTTGAAACCTTCCGCAGAAGGCCTGCTCCTGGAATTTCCCGCTACCTGGGACCAGAATGCCTCCGACGGACGGATTACAGGTTACAGGCCGTCCAATAAAAGCCTGGATTTTGAAATACCCATAGCCCTGGAAGGCAATAAAATGCTAATCCCCTCCCGCCGCCTGCCCGAAGGGAGGTGGGACATCAGCATCCGATGGCATTCGAACGGCAGGGAATTCCTGCAAAAGGAACGCATTACCTTCGTAGCCCGGGCGGCAGAACCTTCAGAATCCCAAGAGAAATGATATTTCCTGCCTTCCTCCTCGGCCTTATGGGAAGCCTGCATTGCCTGGGCATGTGCGGGCCCATAGCCTTTATGCTGCCCGTAGACCGGAAGAACCACCTGAAAGGCGGGGCACAGGTAAGCGCCTACCATCTCGGGAGGATCCTCGCCTATACAGCTGTGGGAATGCTGTTTGGGCTGCTGGGCAGCGGGCTCTACCTCTTCGGGTTCCAGCAAAAGCTTTCCATAGGTATAGGGTTACTTATGATATTATCAGTCTTGTTTCCCAAAAGAATATCCATCGGGCAGCGGTTGATGAAACCTATCTCACGCGGTATTTCCGGGATTAAGGCAAGGCTGTCCAAAGAGCTTTCAAGGAAAAGCCCGGATGCCTTCCTCAGCATAGGATTCCTGAACGGCCTGCTGCCCTGCGGCCTGGTTTATATGGCTGCCCTGGGATCCATAGCCCTGGGCAACCCTGCCAGGGGTTCCCTGTTTATGGCTGCCTTTGGCCTGGGTACCCTCCCCCTGATGACGGCCGGGGTCTATTTGGGCAATTTCGCCAAATCCGGGCTTAGGCAACATATCCGACGATTGATCCCGGCCATCGTAATCCTGGTGGGCATCCTGTTCATAATCAGGGGGCTGGGGCTGGGGATCCCCTACCTCTCCCCTGCCGTCATGCCAAATTTACTAGGGGCTACCCTGGATTGCCAGCCCTGATTTTAATAGATTTATGCGGATGTTTCCACCAGACGCCTTAATTTTCCCTTCGGCGCCGGGGCAAACTTAAATTGGCAGCAGGTTATGGTAAAGCAAAATGGCAAATTTGAATTGGAGCGGGAAGAAACCCGGTTCCTGGATGGCCCCCGGTCGCGGTTAAAGGAGTTCTTGTTCACCTTCAGGGTACAGTGGAGCTTCATCCGCGGATTTCGCAAGATGCACTTCCTGGGCCCCTGTGTCACCGTATTCGGGTCGGCCCGGTTTAAAGATGACCATCCGTACTATAAAAAGGCCGTAGAAATAGGCGCGGCCCTGAGCGACATGGGCTTCACGGTGATGACGGGTGGGGGACCGGGCATTATGGAAGCCGCCAACAAAGGGGCCTTTGAGGCAGGGGGCATCTCTGTTGGGTGCAACATCGTCCTTCCCAGGGAGCAGCACCCCAACCCCTATCTCCATACCTGGATCAATATCCCCTATTTTTTTGTCCGCAAATACCTCATGATCAAGTACTCCTATGCGTTTGTGGTGATGCCCGGGGGCATAGGTACCCTGGACGAGCTTTTCGAGTCCCTCACCCTGATACAAACCCATATGATAGAGGATTTCCCTGTGGTCCTCTTTGGTTCGGAATACCATAAGGAACTTTTTGCCCATATCGAATTGATGGCTGAGGAAGAAAGCATCAGCCAGGACGATATGAAATTGCTCTTTGTGACGGATTCTGTGCCGGAACTGCTTGCCCATATCCGCAAACACTCCATACAGAAATTTGGCCTGGTCAGGCGTGCCCACAAGCCAAGGTGGTGGTTCGGGGAAAAGAACCATCACAAATCTGTGAAAACGGCAAGCGGTTAACCCAATAAAAGACACATGGCACCCAAAACCAACATTGAAGACCGCGAGGACGTCCGCCTGCTGGTAAGCACTTTTTATGAAAAGGTACGGGCAGACAAGGTGCTCGGCCCGATCTTTAATTCGATCATTACTGATTGGGAGGCGCATCTCGAGCGGCTTACGGATTTCTGGGAAAGCCAGTTATTCCTGAAGCGCAAATACGTCGGGAACCCGCTGGCCGTTCACCAGCAGGTGGATACGCGTGTGGAAGGCGGGGTGAAGCCGGAGCATTTCGGCCTGTGGCTGAACCTCTGGTACGCAACCCTCGACGAACTTTTTGCGGGAGAAACCGCCGCCATTGCAAAAAACCGGGCCCGGAACATGTCGACCATGTTCTACCTGAAGATCTTTGAGCATCGCAATGCGGATTGACTCGCCGTTGACATGAAAGTATCAGGGATTCCCTTTGGAGATGTCGCGGGACCGCCTAAAGATCCAGCCTGCAATTCCAAGGGGAAGGAGTGCACTGCCAATTGCCAGGTAAGCCTGGTAGGATCCCATCAAGGGCCAGTGGACCCAGGCCGCCAGCCCTTTATAGATGATCAGCGATTCGGTGACAACAAACCCTGCCAGATATACCCGCAACGCAACGGGAGGGATCCGGATCAGCCTGTAAAAATCCAGTAAGACAAATAGGCAAAGGCTGATGACCCCGAGAAAGGTCCAGTGTAAATACCCTATGGTAAATTCGAGAACGCTTGCTGCCAGCCGCGCGAAATACGGCAGGGAGGTCAGTATTTGCAGGAGGAGTTTAATGCCAAGGAATACCGCGGACAAACCGAGGATGCGTCTTTGTAAAAGTGTGAACCCCTGCCTGAACTTCCCCCACTCCCTGTAAACCCCTTGCGCCAACAGGGCGTAGCCGGTCGCCTGTAGCAAAGCGCCGGCCCCGGCCACAAGATAGATAAGGGCAGGGGGCTCCATCCACAGGACAGACAATAAGAAGGAGAAAACAATTCCGGCATTCAGGCATCGGAATATCCACTTAAACTTTTGCCCCGGCAACCTTATCCCCTGCCTTTCGGCCGCCAAAATCAAGAGCCCCAGCAAGGCCATCGGCATCCACCCGTTATATTGAAAGTGCAGGTAGAAATAAACGGCGTTGCGATACCAGGGTGATGCCACGCCCACGGTGCTCATGATCAGGCCAAGGGACCAGGGCCCCACGCTTGAGAATACCATATAGAATACGGCCGCCTTCAAAAAACGATATGCGTTGGATGATCGCAGCTCCCGGGCTGCGAATCTGAAAAAGGCCCAGGCAAAGCGGTAGGAAACCAGCAGGAACAAGGTCGAAAAAATAATGGAAAACAAGGCATAGCCCTGAAACGGGAAGGTGCATAGCATGCCCAACAGGGTTCCCTGGGTGAGCCAGAAAATCTGTCGGTACCTCCTTTGCGAAAAGGTATGGATAAGGGTTTGCTTATAGATCAGGGTAGTCAGGGCAACATAGACCCATCCCAGGAGGGCGATGTGCGAATGGGCATGCACTACGTACCTGAAATTTACAGGAAAAGGTTGCCACTGAAACATGCGCAACATGGTTCCCAGCAGGGCCGCAAGTAAAAAATAGACCAGGGCGGTCCTCGCCTGATTTTTCAACGATATCTTCATAAGATCATTCAAAACCTATAACGGGCCCCTTTAGAAATCTTTCTTCCCGGCTTTCCGGACCATGCGCCAGATCGGGAGTCCCGTCCAAAGCCACAGCATCGCCATGGAGATGAAAAATCCACTGCCGGTTCCGAAAAACGACTTGAAAACGGCGCCGGTATACCCGAGCAGCGCCGAAATATCGAGTTTTAAGAGGATCAGAATCCGCGAGAGATCGATCGGATTGAGCATCGTGGCCACCAGGGAATAGATATCCAGGGGATATTCTTCGAAAACGATTAGTGACAAGAGAAACAAGCCGTCATAAATCACCGCCATAAACAGCCAAAGCAGGACGGCATACCCAAACCCCTTGATCCTGTTCTCATGTGACAGGGCAATATTGAAAGACAGGGCCGTGAATATGAGGGTCAGGAATGCGCCCGTAACCAAAAGCAGTGAAAAATCCCAAATTGCTCCGCTCCGGAAAAGCCCGTACAGGACGAAGGGTATCCCCAACCCAAGTATCAGGCTCATGGTAAGCGAGCCGGCCACCCCCAGGTACTGCCCCAGGAAAATGGAAGACCTGCGTATGGGTTGGGACAACAACAATTCCGTGAACTCCCTGGAATTGTAAAAATACATGATCCCAAAAATGGTCCCGATGAGGGGAACGAGTACAATGATCACGTTCATCAGGGTAATGATTGCCTTGGAGATATCATTATTGAGGAAGAGAAGCACAAAGCCCAACACCAGGTAGAATACGAAGTAGACATAACTCCAGCGGCTTCGCATTAGGTCGTAAAAACTGTATTTCAGGATTTTAAGCATTTTCCCGTTCGGTTGTTATAGCCGCTATGGCATGTTCAAAATCAGTTTGCCCGGTGGCTTTTTGCAGTTCGCTGACGCTTCCCTTAAAATAGATCCTTCCCTCCAGCAGGTAGATGATCTCATCGGCCGTTTCCTCCACAAACTGCATGATATGGGACGTGATCAATACAGTGGTACCTTTCTTTTTTTCGATCGCGATGAGCTTTTTGAGCCGAATTAGGGAAGCAGGGTCCAACCCGGTAGTCGGTTCGTCAAGTACCAATAGCGGGCTGTTGAACATGAAGGCCAGTACAAGGTTTACCTTTTGCTTGGTACCTCCTGAAAGCGTGCCCAGTTTCTTGTCCAGGAAAGGTTCCAGCCGGAAAAGGGATATAAGTTCTTCCTCCGAGCCTGATTTTTGGCGGAGGTCCTTGATCATATGGAACAATTCCTGCACCCTCAGGTTTTCTGGAAAGTTGGCTATCTGTGGCAGGTAGTTGATATCCCGCCTGTATTCAGACTTCCCTCTAATGGGTTTTCCGTTTATGTACAACTCCCCCCGGTCCGGGATAACCATCCCCAGAATACTTTTGATAAGGGTGGTTTTCCCGGAGCCATTCGGACCAAGGATGGCCAGAACACCCCCGGTTTGGATTTCCAGGTTGAGCCCGGTCAGGACCTCATTGGACCCAAATTTTTTATAGAGGTTTTCAATACGGATCATGGCACCTTTTTCATCAGGGGTTGGGCATCAAACAGATTATCTGGGGTAAATACCGGCGAGACTTTTTCGGAAAAATCGATGATGTCCATAAAGAGGCTTCTCAGGAGTACAATGGTCTCCGGGGTACGGTTCACAATATAGGAAAACAGCTTGACCGGCCTGTAGGGCACATCCCCAATGCCGTTCCGGTCTAAATCATATCCCGAATAACTGCTCCAGTAATTCTGCTCAAACCGGTTGTCGTTTAATTTGCTGTTGTAGGATATATCAAAGGAATTGTGCAAAAAATTATTGCGGATGAAGGTATTCGCATAGCATGCCCCCCTTACTTTCAGGGCCCAGCCGTTCCTGACAAAGGTATTGTTTTCATACCGGATCCGGTTGGATCCCTCAATGTTGATCCCCACGGTGTTTTCCTGGAATACATTCCCCGTGATCTCTGCATCGTTGATCTCTTTCAGCAATAACCCGAAGGCAGCCGATCCCCAATTTTTTTGGAACGTATTCCCCTTCATGCTGATATCCTTGGAAAACATGACGGCCACCCCGGCTCCATTGTTCTCAAAGACATTGGATTCATAGTCGTCATGGTTGGAGAACATAAAATGCAGGCCATACCGAACATTGTCCGTGCTCCTGTTCCGTTTAATGACAATCTGGTCTGAGAATTCGAGATAGATCCCATCCCGTACGTGCCGGATCACATTGTCAGAAACTTCAATGTTTTTGCAATACCACAACTGTACCCCGTTGCCGGAATTAAATTCTTCCTTTGCATCCCCCAGGATACGGTTCCCTTTAACAATACCATATTCGGATTTTTCGAGGTAGATCCCGAAAAAAAGCTGTTCCAGGAGCAGGTCCCGGATGATAAAACGGGCACTTTTCACTACCCTGACCGCCGCAAAATCCTTGGTATAGCTGGTCCCCACATGAATGATATGCAACCCCTCCACGGTTACCCCGTCTGAAAATATGGTGATGATCTCCCCTTTGTCCTCCCCGTCTATGGTCGGGTAATTTTCCCCTATGATGACCAATGGCTTGTCGATTACCAACTGGTGTTCCCTGTAGTATCCTTTTCGGATGCGGACGGTATCATAATCTGCGGCCTTCGCAATTCCCTCCCGGATGCTTTGCGTTTCGCAGGTATGGCATACTTCTATGGTACCGGCGCGCATCTGCAACCCGATAAGCAAGAGGATCCCTAAGATACCGGCTACTTTCATTCAGGTTATCGTATAATAAGGAATTTACAATTTTCTACTGCCTCTATCCAATGAGCAACTTTCGCAGGGATATGGAATATCTGAAACCGGCTCAGACGATGAGCCCCGTGATCCATATAGAATACCATGGACCCTTCAAGCACCAGAAGGACCGCCCTTTTTGGCGAATGATGCTGAGGGAAGACGGATCCTTTTTCAAGGCTGATACTCAGCAATTCAAATGGATAGTCCCCGGATACCTTTCGGATATGAAGGTCCCGGATCTTTTGGGACTCGATGGTGCTATCAGTTAAGTTCACGGTCGTTATTCAATACATATTGATG
>Ga0102953_1000499_pt1 | contig 26946 bp, 27 predicted proteins | sample SalPon2A_C_D2_MG_FD_78509 | JGI IMG/M metagenome (GOLD analysis project Ga0102953, IMG submission 78509) | Soil microbial communities from South San Francisco under conditions of wetland restoration - Salt Pond MetaG R2A_C_D2_MG | ecosystem: Environmental > Terrestrial > Soil > Wetlands | place... | reverse complement strand
GTAGCCGCCAAACTCATCAATGTTTGGAGCCGTAATCGATATGCCGTTCTCGTCGGCGCGGATGTCGCCACCAGCCGCAATGAGTACGCCCTGTAAAAATGCGTTGTCGGTGTATAGTCCCCACCCGCCCGGATTCAACCCAGCCGCGGTAATGCCATCTAGGTTGCCCAACCGCACATGTGTCGTATGGTTTCCGGCATCGCTCGGATCGGTGACCCACGTCGCAACGTCTAGGTACGGCGAATTGCTCTGTAGCGTGGTTAGGTGGATATAGCCATCGCCGGACTGCCCATAGTCGAGCGCAACCATCCCGGCGTAGATCGCCTTGCTTACCGTTCCGCTTTGCCGTGTCCATGTCCAGGTTTGCTCGCCATCGGCCTGATCGCTATAGCTGCTGACCGTTCCCCATGCGTCCCCGACCGTCAACCCCGTGCCCCGCTCAACAAAGCGCAGACGCACCCAGTCGCCGGCCTCGAAATTTTGCGCGTCGTCAAAGCCGGGTAGGTCGAAAATGCTGAGCGTGCCGCTCGTGGTTGGCACAGTGAAATTATCAGACAGAATTCCCAACGATTTGACGATGATTTGGGAACCGGCCAACGCTAGATTGACATCGCTGATGAACGCCTCAACGGTTAAACTGTCCGCGAATATATCACGGAAATCCGCATTGCCGGTATAATCCACGCGCCATCCGGCTGTACCACTGACAAAGTTCGCCGTCCCGATCCGGGTAGCAGAATTGAGGATGAGATCGTCACCGGTTGGGTCAAAGGTGACATCGCCGGTTGGGGAAATTGTTAGCCCACTCGACGCGGTGAGTGTCGGCGTCGTGACCTGGTTAAATGCCACGTTTGCCGAGGTAAGAACCGGCTGATTCAGGTACGTTGCGAACTGGTTGCCGTCCCATAGGTCAGCATCGAGACCGCTCCCGGTGCCATCGTTCCCGGCGTGCCATACGGTGTTACCGGATATCGTTAGCGCGCCAGTCATGTTGTCGCCGGTTATGTTGACATAATCGGCGTCGTGATTGTGGCCGGTGAAATTGCTGTAGAGTGTGGCAACGTCGACGGTATCGACCAGCCCCACATTGATGATATCGTACCCGCCCACATTGATATCACCGGACATTACACCACTGCCATCGGTGGGCAAGCCGCTGCCACCGCCACCGCCGCCCGATCCACCATTGGACAGCAGGGTGGTCGTACCGCCGCCCGTCTTGGCAACATAGATCGCGGCGGCCGGCCGGCCGATATTCACGACTTCGGTAACCCCTGCGACCCCGGCGCTGTAGATTTGACCGGACGCGTAAATCTGACTAGACCCAACCGGCCCAGCCTGAACCACATTACTCTGTGAGGTATATTTTCGATTCAGCGCCGCCCGTAGTCGCTTGGCGGCCTGTCGTCTTCGAATGCTTGCCATTAGGTAAAGTTGCTCTTGTGGTCATATTGCAGGAGGCGTAATTCAGATGCCCAGTGCCCCTTGGTCAGCGTATGATTGGTGCTGAGCACGATACAATACCGCGACACCAACACGTGATCTAGGTTGTATTGCCAAAAAGCGATATGCGCGTCTAGTGGCCGGTAAGCGCTGCCGTCAATTGACGCGTTGACGGTGAATTCCACCGGATAGCGGCGCATGTAGTAAAGCCGCGTTGCCCCCGCTAGGGCCGCTGATTCATTTGCATAGATCGTCTCGTTGACTTCCAGTTTCGCCCCATCGCTGGGCGTTGTCGGAAATGTAACGGTGCCGGTCGTTTCGCCGTCGGCACTCCGCCACGGCAAGACGACTTGTGATACATATTGTGATGGCTGGCTGGTGACCTGGATGGATTCAGCGTTGGCGCGTGACCAAGTGAGCGTCGAGAAAATAGAGCCATCCCAAAAATCATTGACCGCCAAATGCAGTTTGCTATCCCGTGCCACCAGCACCTCGCTCCCGGTAAACTCGGCAAGGTCGGCGATCACCGTCCACGCATCGCCGCCGCTCTGGGTCTGGATATTATCCAAAGCGGGCAGTGTCTCATCGACTACCACGCAACCGGTAGGTAGGCCAACATTTTCGACAATCGCCGTAATCATGGCGTCGGCGGTTGTATCTGCATCAAGCCATAGACCATCCTGATGATTGGCCGGATCCATGTAGGCGTAGAACTCATTTAATCGCACCCGCGCCGGGTTGCTGGTCATTTCGTAAACTTCGATCAGGATATGGCGCACCCGGACGGTTGACAGCGGCAGCGTGTAGGTGCTCGCCGCATGAGCGGAGACATCACCGCGCAGTGTCCAGTCCTGATCGTAGTCGCTCTCTGCCGGTGTGCGCACATTGTCCACAAAGTTGGTCGTGTAGACCTTAAATACCTTTGGGTAGATCGTGCCGCTATAGCGTGACCAGCCGACCTCCTTACTTAAAAACGCGTCGGTAGTAACCGACCCATCCAAAATAAATATCTCATCATCGGCATTGTGAATGGCAGCGGTTGTGCTGTTCGCCCCGCGTGCGGTGACGGTCACATAGCCGCTGTCGGCAGCTTTGGCGCTGTAGGTGATTTGTTCGTCGCCTAACACAACGGTGCCTGAATCGGGCAGGCCGTCAACGGACGGATTGTCATCCGGGCCGCTGATGTACAGTGGGTCACTGGCCCCAGGGGATGAGTCCGTGATGTCGTTGGTCAATTTCAAGCCAAATCCGGGGAATGTTACCATCGCCCATTCCGACAGGGTGACATCAAGATCATACCCAACATGGCGTGTCATCCCGGTTTCCCAGTAGTCCGCAGCGTCGCCGGTCGTGATATCGAAACGGTAGCGCATCGTCTCGCCGGTGGCCGGGGCGGTGATGGTTGCCCCTGTCCAGGTACGGCTCGGCGCGTCCTCGTGCTGCACGTAGCTATCGCCATGCCCCCAACGCATCCGGCAATTCCACTGGTTCAATTCACCGAGACGTATCCACAACTCGCTGCCGGTTGGATCGATGTCATCAAAAAAAGTGGTACTTTCGTAAATCACGGCCACACTGGCAAGCGGGTTCATGCGGGTAAAAACGTCCTCATCCTCACAGAGAATGATACGATCTCCGCTCGCCACCGTTCCCGGCCCGCCATACTGCCATTCAACCGACCCGCCCCCATTGGCGTGGTAGATCGCATAGCCGGTATGGTTAGTCGTGCCGGCCCCGATAACAATCTCAATCCATTTTGTGAACGGCCCCGCCGATGCAGGCGGGTTGACATAGACTTGAGAAAACCGCACACCGGAGCCGCCACTATAGCTGTTCTCTGGATCGTTATTCCAAACAGGATCCCAGATGTCGGCACCCTTGAATCGCTCAGTTAACCAGAGCGTATCGTCCAGATTGTCGGTGATACTGGTTGCCGTAAAGTCCGGCGCAGCCTTGGTGTAGTCCCCCGTCCACCGCTCGTCGTAGGCGAGCACGAGCGGTGTACTGGCTGTCCCTTCTCCATCCATCAAATTATCACCGGCCCGCACGCCATCGGCTTGCAGCTGCGATAGAATATGCGCGGATGACATGATCGTGAATGACCATTCAGCACTGCTTTGCGCATTGCCGGTTATATGCGGGGCGCTAAGAAAGCCGACAAGGAACACACTGTACGCCCCGCCATTTGTGCTCGTCTCCACGACAACCACATGACTTTCCCGCATGACAAAATGCGGAGCAAGTACGCCAGACACAGTGGCCTGCCAGGCCACGGTTGAGACGTTTTCGTCGGCATCCTCGGTGATATTCAGCGTGCCGTCGTTGGACGTGATTGGGTAATAGTAATGGACGGTTGCCCCGGCGGTGTGGATGCCGGTATGGTCGCGGTCGCTGCTCGATTCGCGCGTAACGCCCGTTAGTGTGTTGGTTGATTTGCCGGTGTATTGCTCATACTCCCACCCCTCGCCGGTAGCGTTCGGCCCCACCCACACCCCACCGGATGTTGGTATGGTGGTGCCGCTAGTCAGTACCAGCGATGTGGTGCCGCTGGTCTGTGTGGTGCCCACGGTGTTACTGGGCTGGGCTGTATACAGTGCGCTACCGGCATCAATGGTTGACCAATCGAAATGGGTATAGTGCGGCCCTACCCACAGCCGCCAGGTGATATCATTCAGCGTTGCGGTTGCCATCTAGTACACCCGCTCCAGAACCCACTGCACATTATAGCAATAGCCGCCGGACGCGTAATCGTAGGTGGGGCGCTGCGACACCACATTGGTGGGCGTAATTGCGTCGCCAAGGTCATCATAGAGGCTTGCCGTGTTGTATAGCACGGAGTACGCACCCCCCATTAATGTGTCACAAATCCAGGTAAAATCAGACATGTCCATCGCCTCAAATGCCCAGGTAATAGTCGCATAATTAGAGACGACCGCTTCCCCGTCGCCGTTGGTGCGTAGCACCTCTTTTTTGTAGAGGTATTTACCGAGCAGGTCAATCGTAGCTGGAATCGTGGTGCCACCGAGATGTGCCATTATTGAATCGGAGCCTCCAACTCGCTCGATAGATCGTCCATAACCTTGGACGAGATGGCATCGGCCACCCCGTTTAGGTTGCGCAAAATTCCCTGTTTCAGATATCCGGCCATGAGTTCACCGGCAAAAATAATGCTGTTTTTGAAGTCCTCATTGCCAAATTGATTAGCAAATCCAAACTGCATATCGGTGGCAATCGTGGCTCCGCGCTGTCGAAAATTTTCCGAGTTGGCGCGGATACCTTGCGTTACGCTGTCGAGCATACCGGTGATCAAGCTGCTTTTTGTTGTCCCATCGGGATTCGATACCGAAAACGCACTCTGGAAGCCGTCCAGAACAGAATGCGCCGGGACTAGCCCCGCCGAATAGAAGAAATTTTGTGTTTCGCCGAATTGCCGGTTCACTTCGCCGATCAGACTGTAAGCGATGCCAGTATTCGCGCGTGCATCGGGTGCGGTGCCGACAAAGCCAGCCTGGAAACCAGATAGAACGCTTTGCGCGGGGACATTCCCGGCAGCAATGAACAGATTGATACTCTCGTTGAACTGGCGCGTGGTTTCGCCCAGCAGCTGATTGGCGATGGGATTACTAGCGCGTGCATCGGGAACAGCTGTACTGAAATTTGTACCGGCTAGAATCAGACCCGATACGGTGCGTCCGATGTTCCGAAAATAGTCGCTACTGCCCCGCACTTGCGTATTGATTGCCGCCGCAAGCCCCGTGGCGATAGGCGCTACAATTTGCCCGTTATCGAATCCCGTGGTGCTAATCGCCTTGGCGATGCTGCTCTTGACCCGAATCGCCGCACCCGTGCCGATAATGTCTAGATCGTCGAGTGCCGCTACATCCACCCCGAACGACCCGACTGAGCCGGTGATAGTAACCTTGGTTGACTGCACTTTTTCAAACAGTGCTGCAAAGGCAGCAATGTCGAGCGCGGTGTTAACGGCGATGGTTGCCCTGGTTGACTGAATTTTCTCAAATACGGACAGGAAAGATTCGTCATTTAACGCAGCCGAGATCGGGATAATCAGGGATTGTGAGCCGATTTGACTCAACGTGGTAGCCAGTGCCGCCGTGTCAATATTTGCCTGTACGGTTATCGATGGGGCCTCTTGTGCCGCCAAATCGGTTGTCAGTTGGTCAACAAGTGCCGATGTGTCAATGGTGAATGCCGGTAGTGCCAACGTGTTGAGTTGCCCCTGAATCGCGGCAACGTCCAGGACGGGACTGATACCCCCCAGCGTGGGAATGCCGGTCAGGTTACCATTGGCTGGAATTAATTCCGCCTGAATGGGAATGGTGTAGCCAGTCTCCACGCTACCGGAACCACCGGCGGCGGTGATGCCCGCGCCGACCGCCGACACGGCATCATCAATCGCCACGCCAAACAGCGCGTAAATGTTTTCTTGCCCCTGTTTGGCCTTATCCTGCATGTCTAGCGCCAGTTGCACGGCACCCTGATTGATAAAGTCTAGATTGGATTCATCGCTGAAAAGGATGCTGTTTTCCCACGCATCCGCAAATTGTTGAAATGCAAGTTTTGCATCATCGGATGCCTCGATCCCAACCTTTTCCAGCGCGGCCTTGGCCTCATCGATGCTGACATCTTGCCAGTCGTGGCCGTTGAAAACTTCATCTTTCAACCGGCGCACATAGTCATCCGCAAAGTTTTGCGGTACGCCCCCGGCTGCTAGATCCAGCTGTCCCTGTGTAACAGCCGATGCGCCGAACAGACCGGGGACGCTATTGAGTGCGCCGCGTAGTTCGTCGGCGGCTTTTTTTGCGCCCCGCTCCAACTCCTGCCCGGCGCGCTTGGCGGCGCGTTCGGCTTCCCTGGCCGCTTCCTTCGCTGCCCGCTCGGCATCTTGGCGTTGCTGCCGACGTTCGCGCTCTTGGTTTTGCGTCGCAATCCGCTGAGCGATGGCGCTGCCGCGATTAGATCCGACCGTGAAGCCACTTGTACCAGACAGTCCAGATTGTGCGCTGATAAGTTGCAGGATAGCGCCGGTCGCAACACCGGCCTCGGATGCTAACGCTAGCAATTGTCCACCCAGCGCCGCGGTAATCCCGGCGTACTGTTCCGCGGAGATTTGCCCGGCTAGGTAAGCCGCCGCACTTTGGTACATGGCATCAATGAGAGCGGACGCCTCTTCGTTCGTGGCCAGAAAACTTGTACCGAGATCGGCCACAACCCCATCGAGGAAAACAGCCTCGCCGCCCGCCGCCGCCGCCGCCGCTTCCAGGTAAGCGAGCTCGTCGGCTTGTTCTTGCGTAATCTCGCTAGTGAACTGTAATTCGGTTTGCAGGTCAACCAGCCGATCCCGCATGTCATCCATGCCGGGCAGAAAATCGACAAACCCGCCGCTGAACTGGCCCAGCGCGGTATCGATGCCGCCAAAATCGATCTGGACACTGCTAGCGCGCTCTTCAATCGCATCAAAAAAACCAGTTGCCTGGGATTCTATTTGGGACAGACGTAACGCGATCTCGTCGGGGTCGGTAATCGCCGAGTTGATCAGATCTGTGATGGCGCTATCGACAAGCGCCTTTTGTTCCTTAAGCGTGGCAATTGTTTGGTCAATGCCGACAATATCGGCGGACTTTTGAGCGCGGGACTCTAGGGATGTATCAATCGCACCCTGTGCCTCGATAATCGAGGCTGCTCGTGCCGTTGCGATTGCTGCGGCCTTTTCGGCTTCTGTAGCTACGGCTATTGAGGGCGCATTTAATAGTTTTTGATTCTCAAGCTCATCATATAAGCGCCGCAATGCCGCCAACTGACCATCAGTGGCAAACCCCCAACGCGTGATCTCGACAACAATATCTTTAATTTGCTGCTGGTATCCAATCAGCGATGGATCTTCACCAAGGGCACCGGTTGCCAACGCGAAAATTTGTTGAACCTCTTGCAGTTGTCCGACAACCTGCAAGCGATCTTTTTTGAGAGCATCACCAAACAAAGGCGTGTTGCTTAATATATTCGCCTGGTTCTGGTATGCCGTCGTGACCGATTTTAGCGCCTCTTGGATTACGGAGGCTTGTGCATCGACGCCGGAAAACAGGACGTTTAATTCGTTGACACTATTCGCCAGAAAACCAGCCGTACCCTGGATCGCCGCACCGATACCACCCGCCGCGGCTGCGAGACGGGCCTCGGTGATTGCAACTTTTAGACGCTCGTATCCGGTCGCCGCAGCCTCAATTGTGTTGAGCGTTGCGCCCAACTTTTCTTCGACCAACTGCATCGACGCTTCGAGTTTTGCCTGTGACCCAGTAAGAAGGTCGTTTTCCTGGCGAAGCTCTTTCATGCGGTCGCGCACTTCCTGCGCGCCTAACACTAGCTGATCGGCCCTAGCGAATGACTTTTCATTGGACGCAAATAGGCTTAATTGGTTCAGCGCTTCACCCACGTCATTGATGACGGGGCTAGCGCTAGCGATAAGCCTTGCTACCCTTGTTAGTCGCTCGAACTCATTGGATGTATGCGCTAGCCCCAATGATGCAGCTATTGTTCCGATCTTGATCGCAGCCAGGGAATCGATCGCCCCCTGGCCTGCGTTTTGAATCGCGCTAACACTACCTATCGCTTTCCCCGCGCTGCCCGATAGCACCTCAAACGATTTTGTAGCCCGTGCCGCCTCTGTGGATAGGTCAGCCAGTCTGCCGGCAAATTGCACCAGTTGATGTGCGCCAAGAACAACCCCGAAAATGCCCAGTGTTTTATTTAATGATGCTAACGATTTATTCGCAGCATTTGCCACATTCGATAGATTGCCCGTCCCGGCTGTGCGCGGGTTTACGGTCGCAACGCTAACATTACGTAGCTCAGATTCGATGGATTGACGAATCGCGCGCGCCTGCTGGCGCGCGGTGCCTACATCGATATTGACGCGATATGTTAATTCACGAGATGGCATTGGCTATCGTTTCCCTATGACATCGGCTTCAATCTGCGAGATCATGAAATCAATCACGGTCATGATGCGCTGTTCACTACCGGCGCCCAGTTCGGTGACGGGCCTAGCCGGAATATGAACGCTACGCGCTCCACCCACATGCATGGAGCCTCCTCCTCTGGCCTCCTGTAGGGACGGTATACTTACTGTTGCCCCAAACTCATGTACATTTGCCCGCGGGCTAGTTGTCCCAGCGTCAATCGTTAATCCGTTTGTGCTTCTCTGTATGTTTTCGTAATTATCCGCAGCACCGCGCCTTACAAAAGAATCGCGATAGCGCCCCGTTCGCACTAGGATCGGATGCTGACCAGCAAAGCCCAGTTTTTGCCGTTGCAATACCGTCCGCGGTGCCAATTGCGCCCATTGATTACCACTCGCCCCGCCCTCGCTGGTAAAATTATCTTGAAACCCCTGGCGGATTGCATCAGCCACACTGCGCGCTTGCCGCCCGCCGGGGTTGGCGATTTTGTTGATGAGGTTGTCGAGATCGTCGGCGATGGTGTTGCGTAGGAGGCGTAAATCAATCATGCGGGGTTATTGGCCTTTCGGCGTGGGCTTCGGTGGCTTAGCGCGCTTTGTCTTGTCACGCTCATCACCAATCACGCGTTGGATGTAGGCGAAATCTTTACGCAGCCAGGCGGGCATGGTTAGGAGTTCGGTAGGGGATATACCATGCTGCGGGCCGCCCATCGCGTACCAGGTTTGGAATATTTCAAGACTGGCCGGATCGCAAAGCCCGTCGTATTTTTCAGCCGCGTTTTTTTTGCGGAGTTCGTCCGGTGTCAGTGGCCGCGGGCGTTTTTCTTCCGCCGCATCCTCTTCCGCCGCAACAATAATCTTGGCTAGCTCTTTGACTTCTTCGCGCTCACGTTCAGCCGAAATACTTTTTTTTCGTCTGTGGCAGGCAAATTCAGGCCGAGTGTGCGTAGGGAATTACCGGCAATCAGCACCGCATTATATAGGTAATCAAGCACGCCGGCAGGGCCGTACATGGCGAACTCATAAGCATCTCTCCAGCCTTCGGGGAAGGTGCCAGGCTGCCATTTCCCCTCGTCGTCTTTGACTTCCACCAACTGCAAAGCGGCTAGAATCCCGGCGTGCTTTAGCATGAGCACGTAGAGCGTGTCCATGTCGGCTTTTTGTTCGGCGTCAGATTCGTTGTATTTTGCACCAATTTTTTCTTCCAGCGTGTCAAGAAGCGCCGAACGTTTGCGGTTGAATTTCGCTTCGGCATAGGTCGTTAGCGACCCGAAGGTAAACCGGTATTCCGTTTCCGATTTGCCGTCATCGATTGTTAGTTCCGCATGTTCGATAATTTGCCAGTCAGTCAAATTCATTAATAGCTCGCAATAGCATTGTCTACATTAAAAGTGACGGGCGTACCGGTGCCGATGACATTAGCCGTACCGTCAATTGAAATAATGTCAGTCCCATTTGCCTCGGCGCTCTGTGCGTCAAATTGCCATTGCACCGTGGGGGCATCGACCTCGAAACGGAAGGGCGTGGAGGCCCCGGTGATGTCATCCACGCTTTCCCATTCCAAATCAATATCCCCGGTCAGTACCGAGGTGGTGGTAGCGGTAGCAGCGTCAGCGCCAAAAAAGGCAGCTTCATACACGGAATCGGACATGTTGATCCCGCTAAAGCTGAATGTGACATCGTGGCTTTCGCGGCTCAAGGTGGTGCGCGCCGGCTCCCAGAGCGCTTTATCATCAACGCGCAGATTGTTGGTGATGTCGATGGTCACCCCCCGAACCCGCTCAACGACTGCATAGGCACTGCCCGACACGCCAGCGGTCAGGGTCGTTCGCGCACCCGTCCAGGGTACAATCTCGTCAATCGTCTCGCTGACATAGGTCGGAGAACCGGCCATCGGCTCGACCGTCAAGCCGCGTAATTCAGCCGTGCAAGTAATTTCGTCAGTCGATGCCGCAATCGAAATCGATGTAGCGCGCATGTCCACCCCACGGATAACATAGGCCCCGTCAGAATCGGGGACGCTCCATGCGCACGTAACCCATTTGTGAGCGGCGTTCGTTCCCTGGATGCCGGTATGGGTGTAGTAGGTCGAGTTGTTGGCTGGCGTATTCTGGTACCCCGCCGCCATCAACATCGGCATGATGAAACTAGGGCGCAGGGCAAAGGTGACCTTTGCACCGGCAAGCGTCCCGGTAATTGTCTGATAGGCAGACCGCACCCACACGGAAGAGGCTGCGGGGTGTTCGGATCGGTCGTCGCGGTAATCATAGATTGGCGCAAGCCCCGAAACAGTCGCTAGTGTTTTGTATAGCGTGGTGGCCGCGGTGCCTTTTGCCGACTGAATGCCGATGGCAAAAAATGCCTCTAGGGACGGTGCTTCACTTGTTGCTGACATTTTCTATTTCCTCATTCTCTATAGCCGGCATCGGTTCCACACCGAGCATTTGCGACCGGTCATTGATCAGAATTCCAACGCGGCGGTCGGCTTCGGCTTTGCGCTTGTCGTCGTTGCTCATGCGCAGCGAATCATCAATCACGTAGAATAGTGATTCTTGGCTATCCACCGCCATAAGGCCGACCTGCGCCAAGGCGTCACCGTGTATTTTCTCTATATATTTCAGTAGTTCTTGCCTACTCATGCAGTTGTTCCTGTCACGGCCATTGCCGTTATCCCGATGCCGTAAACCGAATCAGCGGCCATGCTGTCCTTATCCCAGAGTGTGACCTGTGACCGGAACATATTTGATTCACCGCCGCCGATTACCCGATCAGCCTTACTTCCGTCAGCGGCGGCCACACCTGAAAAACGCAGCGTGGCAAACAGATCCTCGACCCGCCACACCAACGTTTTTGCGTCTTCGGTCGCCTGTTCCATCGTGCCCTCGACCACGCTCACCAACGTAATGAGATAGGTGTTTTTGCGGTTGATGGTTACCGCGCCGCTGTGGCCGGCCGGGACGGCGTTACTGTTTGGCGATACGACGATGACCGCCGGTAAGGTAAGCTTGGCACAGTCCACGACATCGAATCTAGCCCATTTACGCACGTCAGAAATTTTGAGCGTGGTGTAATCGCCCGCCGGGCCAAGATTCGCCAAGATTTGCGCCTTGAGATAATCATCGACACCGTTCCAGAGTGATTCAGCCATTTACACACTCACCCGGCCAAAATACGCATGTGGCTGCGTCAGCGTCGATGCTTCTACGAGTTTGTCATATTCATTTTTGTGATAGTCAGCGAGATTGCGCATATCGCTAACGCGATTTTGCCCCCAGGTCGTGCTATGGCTTCCCGTACTCGTGCTCTGACTCGTCGGCGTGGCAGCAATACGATTGGCTACGGCACTATATGCACGCCAGTAGATGTAATGGGTAGCGATGTCGTCGGTGGCGTCGGTCAGGGCCGACGCCTCTAGTAGCCAGATCGTCAGCACAACATCGATATCCCCATCGGGGAACATGCGTGGCTGAATCTCGCCGCCGGGATATTTTAGATCGTCAAGTGTTATCGTCACTGCCATCGGCTGTTGCCTTCGTTGCCTTCACGGTCTTCTTGGTTTGCGGTTCTGGCGCTTGTATCTTTACCAGTTGCCCCCGCTCCAACAGGCCGGTTACGGCGGTGGTTTGCGCCACCAGATAGGTGGTTTCATCGCCTTTGATGAACACCTCACCGGCAGGGTGGGCAGGATGTACTTCCCACAGAAGTACCCGCCCATCTGTTTTCGCGGGCATCACCTTGATTGTCTTAGTCATTGATTCACCTATGCATTCACGTCGAGCAGGCGCACCGCATTGGAGTCAAGCACGGCGTACCCCTCGACCTCTGACATGACCATTGTCTGCGTCTGATTCAAAATAAAGCGTTCCATCTCGGCAATCTCCGAGCCGATCTCCGTGACGCGCTCCAGGGCAAACCGCTTGTCGAATCCGACAATCTTCAGCGTCGGAGCATCGCTCGTCCAGCCATAGCCGACGTTATCGGCAAACTTGTTGATCGGGGTGACGCCAGTGCCGAGATTGCCCAGGTTCGCACCGGACAATGGCACATTGGCCGATCCGGTATTGAGTAAGGCAACTTGCAGGGCAACCGCTTCTTGCATCAGGGCAGTTGTCATAATGTACGGCTGCGCGAATTTCATCTTATAGGACAGCCAGCCCTTGATCGACATGGTGCCGGCGGATGCCGCTGTGTCGAGCGTGGTCAAATTGTGTGTGGTGGGCGTGGAGTTGCTGTTGCCATCGCCGTTAATCATCACGGTCAATGCCGCCGCGACCTTGTCAATCTCGCTCTGCACGGCCATTTGTTGGATAAACCAAGAAAGCTTATCGACGCGCATCCGGCGCAAATCCTCGTAACTGGCTCGAATCCCGCGCCCAAATTTTGTCAGGCGGATGGTGTTTTCAGCCCCGGTGACGGTCGCCACTGGAATGGTGGCGGATTCACCAACGCGGAATTGACGCAACTGTGTCGCGTCATACGTCAGGTAGTACGACCGGTAACTGTCGCTGTCAATTGGCGTGGTCATGGCTACGAGCTCACTAAGTGGGATCGCTGCCTCGATACGCTCAGACGGACGTACCATCATGGCATCGGCATACGGGCGCTCGAAGCTGCCCGACGTACCGGCATCGCTCAAGAGGATCGAACGCTGCTGCATTCCGCCCATGCTGACCTTGCGCCAGTTTCGTGCGAAAAACTCGGTCAACAGCGTTTTGGTAGCCGGTGTATCCAAAAATCGGCTAGCATGGCTGGCATAGTATCCCGCCTGCATATCGCTCTTGGTGCGGATGCCCGCCTCTTGCATGAGCCGCTCGAACGCATCCGGCCCGCCGTCTTCGGTGGGGCTAGCCTCTTCCAGCGCACGGCTCATGGTCGGCTTGTCTTCGATACCGGCGTCCAAAAGCCGGTTCGCCTCGGTGGTATACAGGCCGATAGGGTCTTTCTGGAATGCTTCCCACAGTTCGCGGGTACCCATTCCGGTAATTTTCAAATCACTCATTTTGTCATTCCTCCTTACAACTTGACCCACACGGCGGTGGTTGTGTCTGCGTCGATAATGCGCCCGTTCATGACACCTAATTCTGCCGCGACCGCGGTGTTAGCATCGCGGACGTACCCTTTTGCTGCGACAAGCAGGTCGCCGACCACGGCTTTACCCTCTGTCAGCGTGGCCGAAGTCCCGCCGGGGAGTGTCGCAAAGCCGCTCGTCTGCACGGTGGCAAAATTGTCCGCCGATACACTGATGAGTTTGCCGAGTACGTGCTCGGCATCCGCACACAGCGCTACCGTACTACCGGCGCTTAACGTGACAGCCAATCCCACGGATGCACTGCCATTGGCGGAAGTAGCGCTGTAGGTAATGGTGCTATCATCGATTGCGTAGGTTTCGGCACCATACCCAATCCCATCGAACGTTACATCAAGTCTTGCATCTGCCATGTTTCTTGCTCCTAATTATTTACCTGCCCGACTTCGATCCAGTTGGTGCCATCACTCAAAATCGTGAGTGTATCGTATTGTCCCAATGCCGCATTGCCGGATAGTTTCAGCGTTGCCGTATCTGTAAATGTAATTGATGTATTTGTTGTATTGACCAGATGCACAATCGTGCCCGCCGTCAATACCGTGATATCACTAGTTGCTACTGTCCCGGCGCTTTCTAGTGGCTGGTAGCTGCCGGTTGGCGTGACTGTGCCGTCCGTCGTGACAGAGATAGCCGTGGCCGCGGTCAACCGCTCCAGTCCGCCGATCACGATGTCATCGCCAACCGTTACGTCATCGGTCGATATCACATCGTCACCCGACGTAATATCGTCACCGGCTGTAACATCCCCACTGGCGATAATGCTGTCAAAATTGCTGATTTGCGCCCATACCGGGATACTAATCAGCGCAATCATGAGAGCGGCTGCAATCAATCCTGAGTAAATAGCTCGTTTCATCGTTCCCCCTAAACCTGATACGCGGCAGCGGGTACATGCACCCGTGCTTTGCGCTTGCCGCCTGGCGCGTCGTTGTTTTCATCGGTCGTTTTCCGCCCGCCGGTAAAGCGGCTATCACCAATGGCCTGCCAGTCATCGCGAAGACGCTTAATCACACTCAGCGAAGATGAGCGCAACATAGTCTCATACGTCTCACTGTCAAATTTTTCGCCATGTGCCCGAACTCCCTCTGCTAGCGCCTGCGTAACCAAGTCTTCCCGATAGGCCCGTCCGTCTTCGGCGAGCGGAGCAAGTTCCTTGACGCGTTCATCCATCTCCGACCATTGCACCTCGACGCCGGTTAGCCGTTGGTTTTCGGCAGTCAACGTGGTGATGACTTCCACAACATCGGCACTCTCATCAATGGCAAGCGCCGAGCGCACATCGGTTACAATCTGTTCAAAATCCATTATGGTTCCTTCCTCTTCGTGCAGATCGACACCTGCAAAACTGCGAACAACCGGAAATTTCGTGCGGTACCGCTCTTCCAACGTGTGGCGCGCTTTCGGATCTAGGTCGCCGGCTTCGGCCACTGCCCGCGCCTTAATAATCGTCGCGTCTGGGGTTGCGCCATCGTAGACCGCCGACACCTCCGAAAGGCGAGCGTCATCCACGCCGACCGTTACCGTGACAAAGCCGTCCTTGGTCTCAACGCGCATCCCGGCGAAGTGTTGGCAGTCCTGATAACTGCGGTAATTGCCGCCGCAGACATCACACCACCAGTCGCCGCCGTGAAAACCCACCGATACATCCGAGACAATCCCCGACCGCACACCGGCGATAAAATCATCCGTGGATACACCGTTCAAATTCAACCCAGGTAAGGTAAAAAATTCGGAGATGACCCGCTTGCGGTCGCCACCGTCCTCGACTCGGCCACTGAGCGACCGGCCAAAAGGCAACTCGTTGTGACGATGGCTGTTGAGGAATCCCACACCGGCCCGCGCGTCTGATGCGAAGTTCGCCAGCGTCCCGTCGAGCATGTGGGTAAAATAGGAGTCAATCTGTGTGTTGCTAATTTCGGCATCCCAGAAAAATGGGGGGCGCTCTTCAAAGATTTCCGCATCAAATACGTCACTATTACGGGCAATATCCATGAGCGCATCGCGCCGGTTGCTGTCGATGCGCTGCACTTTGGCAGGATATTGAAAAATCAGTTCGTCAGCCATTTGTGTTAAATCCAGAAAACAAAAAAGCGGCTGTCACCGGATTTACCCGGTAACAGCCGCAGTTGAAATGCTCAAGTGGAGCCAGTATGCAATTAACGGCGCATTGCGCCCCCGTTCAGTTGCTTACAGTTTATACGAAAAAGGTTAGCTTGTCAAGCAGCATCTATTCGCTGGACACGCGCTTACTGGTCGGCACGATCACAGAGGGTTTCCCCTGCAATTGGCGCACCGTGTTGAGGAGCGGTATCAGCTGGCGTTCTATGCGCTGTAGGTCGGCAATGTTGAAATTCAGTTGGCGCTCTGGGCCGGCAACCGCTTGCTTGATTTGACCGTAAATCATGCCAGTCTGTACAGTTGTTTTCATACCTCTCCCGTGGTGCTACAAAGGATTCGCCTGCCGTGGGTCAAGCTGCCGCGGTAATCTTGGGTCAGTCCATGTGCGCGTAAATGATTTGACTGTCTGGTCAGTACAGAAAGACACTTTGCAATCATCGCACCAGTAAATAGGCCCAACTATGTGAGCCGTGTCGGCGCTTTTACAATGTATACATCGACTCTGCGTTACGTTCCCGTCCATACGTCCTCCGGTGCTTCCCATGTCGGGAGACCCGACACATTCACAATGACAGGCGGATAGCCAACCAATTGTCCGTCATACATGACCGGTGACCAGATACAATCACAGCGCGGATGTTGCGGGATAACCCCCCCCTGTGATGGAACCGGAAAAACACGTCCATGCCACGGCTCACAGATTTGTGGGCAGCCAATGCCATTGATATCATACATCATGTGAGCAACGCCGTTGCGTTGGAATGCTTGCATCAATGCCTGCGCCACCATTCGCGGACGCTCTGACCGTTCGATCATCTCATTGCGCTGCGCAGACCGTAAGGCAATGTAGGCGGACAGCGCGAGTAGTGTGCTGCTGTCCGCCTCGCGTGCTTTGGGTAATTCCCTGGTCAAATCCTCAATCGTCGTGTCAATCAGGCTGTACTCAGTGCCTTGCGTGGTCAGATCCTCCGCCCAGGCATCGAGAGCGGCGATAATCTCAGCGTTGGTCAAATCAAATGTGCCGTCAATGCCGAGAAATTCTAACCCGATTTGACCACCCAGGTTGTACGCCCGTATCTGGTAGCGCTGTAATAGTAGCAGTAGAATCGCAATGATAGCCGCATCGTCATATTGCCGCTCCAGCCATGACCGCAAGTCCTCCGCGCTTTCCGGCGCTTCGGCGATACCGTTGCGGAATGGATACCAGTATAGATCCTCGATAATCGGCAACATGTCGCCTTGCCAATCCTCATCAAGGCGCGCTTTGAGCGTGGAGAGCTTATCATGGGGGCCCTGGCGTGTAGTCACCAGCGCATCAAAGGCGCGTCCCAAGCCGAACAGCCCCTTCTCGATTGACCAGTCAATTTGCATGGTATCCATTTAGCCGTACCGTCTTAAGTGCCTCGTGCACATCTTGTTGGGCCATGCGGAGTTGCGCTAGCGCCGCGCCATTTAGTTGCATTCCATCGGCGCTGCCCTGTACAATGCCCGACGCAACTGGCTGAGCGCTGGGGGCATCGGCTACAGAGGAGGAGCCGGTGACGGCCTCGCTTGCCGTGTCTTGGTCTTGCCAGCCCTGGTCGCGCTTCTCCGCCTCGTTGGCGATTTCCATCGCCTCGGCCTGGGCATCGCGAAGGCGTTCTGCTGTGCGGAATTCGGAGAAGCGAAATTCCACATCAGCCTGCACGCCTTGCGCCTCGAGGGCCAACGCAAACAGTCGTTCGATCATCGTTTCGCTGTAATGCTGGATCGATTTGATACCGGCTGAAAAAATATCCCATTGGCGGTTGCTTTGCACATCGCCAATATTGTCCGTAATGCCCAGCATTAGCGGCATAGTTTTCAGTGCGCGGACGGCCATTCGTTCCAGGGCTGTAATCAGGGCATCAATGCCACCGAGCGAAGCGGTGCCACCGGCTCCCACGGGTCGATTGACGGATACATTGCCGGTATGGATATAGGCATCATCTGGCTCAAGTGCGCTGTAAGCGGTTGCCACACTATCCACCAGGGTGGCAACCCAGGCGTCGAAGGCAACTGTATCACTCGCTAGATGCGGTGCGGATAAGAGCAGCTGGTCAACGTCGATTGACAGGTCGAGCCGCGGGTAACCCTGCTGTTGAATGACTCGCCGGAGATCGTGCATGACGCCTAATAGAAAGATGGAGGTAAACAGCGCCGGGGCTGCCATCGGTCGGCCATACGGTGACGCCGGTAACGGGTCGATTGGCACATAGCGAAACGTTGGCATATCCAGCGGCATGAACTTGTATTCCTGCCATTGCCCCGGCTGCCACACCTCGCCGCGTTCGGCGTCCTTGCGCTTGCGAAAACGAATCGACACGGGGTCAGGCGTGGCAAGATCGATCGGCAACCGGCCCCGGCGATTCAGTACCAACTCAGCGCATAGGGCACCGCGCATGAAACCGCCGATGTGAATGCGGCCCAGCAGGATGTCAAATGAGCCATACATGTCGCTAAGTTCGTCGATGAACGACTCAAGCAGCGCTTGAGCCTCGGTATATTCCGCATCGGAGCCGGGACGCGTGACCTTCAATTCCCAACCCGGATTCATCAGCCGGAGAAAATCCCACCCGGCGCGGCTGATCTCTGGCGATAAGTCCATCATCGCCTCCAGCAAAAACGCCGGATTAATCTGGTCGAAATCCTTCGATTGCAGATTGATTAATTGCCAGTTGGTCTCATAGTTTGCCGGTGGCACGATGAGCCACGACGCGTTGGGGATCATGTTTGCCCCATCGATGGAGGCGCGGCCCCCAGTCACGGCGCGGGTAGTTACCCCCTGCGGTTTACGCGCTGGTGGGCGGCCAAGTAGTTTTTGGAGGTAGTCAGTGAATCCCATAGTTGGTTATCTCATTTTCGCTTTGCCTTGGGCGATTGGTGAAACTGGTTTGATAAATATAAAATCAGGCGCAACCGCTAACACAAATCCATCTCCGTCATCTGGTGAGCGGTGAAAATCCTTGTTGAACTTCTCTTTATCGACCAATTTCTTCACAGCAACGCCACTTTTGTTGACGTATCCATAGGTGCGCTCGGTCAAGTCCTCTTCCAGCAATGGCGGCGCATTCGTGATCGCTAATCCTTTCATCGTCTCGCCGGATTCGGCGTACATCTCTGTCCCTAGATCATAGTAACTCGCAGCGTCATGCGGCACCCCATTGAAATGCACCTCGCGTAAAACCAATTCAAATTTCTTGCGCAAATCCATGTCAATCCGCAGCGGGTCGACAATGCCGCTGGCATACCCGCCGCCGCCATCAACCCGGATATCAACGCGTTTTACGCCACGCCGGTGCAGCCGTTCCAGTAGCGGTCTGAGTTTGTTCAAATAGGCATTTGTGTCTTGCCCCTGGATAGCGGCCACGCGCCATGCCGCGCCATTGTGCCGACAATAAATGGTGCCAAAATCGGTGCCATACCGTGCTGCATCAATGCCGATTCTAGCTGTTTCCGGCTCATGACCCACCGGCGTTCGCGCCTTGGCTGCTTCATACCGGCCAACCGGGACAAATGTATTACCGGCCAAGTTCGCCGGGGCGATGCCTAGGACACGAAAAAGTATCTCTGTATCAGGCTGATAAATCACATCCGGTTGCCACGGTAGGCAAAAAGTATGCTCGTCTTCGTTGTGCTCATCAACCTCAACGGCATGGTCTTTTACCATCGCTGTCACATAGCCACGGCGAACAGCGCCGGGTACAATCTCACGGTCAGCCAACACATTGGGGTGATACAGGCATGAAATCCGGAAATTCTCGATATCATCCCGCGTGCGCTGCTTGTAAAAACGGCTCGTTCGTGTCCGTGGATTCGCCAACATCAACACGATGGCGATCCCACCGCTGGTCATCGATTCCACCGCATCGAAAACAAAATCGGCAATGCCCTCCGCCTCATCGATAATGAACATCAGGTATTTACCGTGCTGACCTTGGATGCCCTCCGTGCCGATGTTATTCGTGGCGCGGCCCTTAGCGAAATGATCAGGTTGGCTTTCCCCAAAGTCGAGCTGTGGGATTTTTAGCACCTTGCCGGGTAGATTGTTTTTACGGCGGTCGGTGCGGATTTCCTTCCACAGTAGGTCGTTGATTTGCTCAGACGACGGTGCAAACGAATAAATAATCGACGGCACAAAACAATCAAAAAAATGCGACAGGATGCCCGATGCCAGTTTTGTTTTGCCGACCGTATGCCCAGCCTCGATGCGTATCCGGTTTTTTATGACCTGGCCCGGCGTCCAGTGCTCAAGTGCGCCGCGCGCCTTGTTGCCCTGCTCGTAATCGTCGCGCTCATGCAACTGTAGCAGGGCCCGCCGGTATGCGTCGAGTACCTCGACCTGCCCAGGATGATCGTCCCCTGCCCACGGATGCCAGCGCAGTTTTTCGATGATGTAACGGATCGGCTCGAACTGGTACTCCTCGAAGCGATTGCCAGCGGTCAACCCGCGCCGCCGCCGCTCTAATTCCGCCCTAGCCCTGAGCGCTAGCGATGTATCCATCGAGTACCACTTTCATCGGGTCTGCTCCATTTGCCACCTGGTCAAGCTGTTCGTTGCTGAGCTTGGATAGATCAATATCAATGCTCTGCGTCTTCACCGGCGCATCGATGCCCAGTAGTTTACAGCGCCGGTCAATGCAACTCAATACACCCTGCAAAAATGCGGGGTTGCCGTCGCGCTGCTCTTTCTCCATTGATGCCTTCGTAACTAAGTCGCCGGTCTTCTCCTGCCGCGCCTTCGTGCGCTCATCTTTGCTCGATTCCCACGCCTGCCAGAACTCACGTTCTAATTCATCCAGCCGAGAAAGCTCCTTTTGTTTGGCCTCGTCTAGGTTGATGGCCGTGTCTTTGCGCCAGCGGGTTTGGATGGTACGGATATCGATGCTGATTTGTTGCTGTGACAGTCCTAGCTCTTTGGCAATGTCCGACTGATACCAGCCGCGCAGATAGTAGCCGGTGATGCGTTCGTAGTCATGTTCTCGTTGAAATGCCGTTCGTTTTGGTGCTGCCATATACTAACTCTATAGATACAAACCTTAAAGAAATCGTCTTTCCGCACGAGTATTGGACTAAACTATTGACATTCTATATAGATGGTGGTATAATCTATATAGAAACAAAAAATCAACAACAGGAGAGAAACCATGAAAAACCGAGACAAATTCGAGAAACTACTAGACAGCCTGACCGCTCTGGAAGAGCAACGCGAAAAAGTGATCGAGCTCTACCTGAAACATGGATACAATCCAGACGAAGATTGTTTTCATAAGATTTTCGCAATTGACCAGAAATACAACGAAATCGAAAGGAAACTGAGCGTATGTTAAAAAATATTGTAATCTCTGTTCATCTGGGGGCTGGTGTCCAGGGTGAGCAGAGAAAAATAGCGTTAGAAAAAATAGCCGAAAAATTCGGCTATTTTTTTAACAATAAACCATCAATCGGAAAATTGATGGTCGCCATAGCCGATCATCAAATAACGACAGCAAAGGAACAAACCCATGAAAACCCGAACCTACACAATGAATGAAGACGGCTGGAGCGTAAAAGGCTGCTCCATGATTTATGCCCCCCGTGGGCAGGCTGGGGAGTACTCCAAGCTTGCGACCAATCCCTATCGCGGCTGCGGCCATAAGTGTGCATACTGTCTTGATGGTGATACCCTCATCCAAATGGCCGATGGTTCTACAAAAACACTCCGTGATATCGAAATCGGCGACACCATTATTGGCGTTACCTTGGACGGAAAGAAGCGGTCTTGGGGCACACGTATCACTACTACGACAGTGCTTGCTAAGATTTCTACGCATAAGGAAGCCTATAAAGTTACACTCGCCGATGGTACTACCGCTATTTGTTCCGCCGATCACCGATGGCTCACAGAGCGCGGATGGAAATACACGACCGGCGCAACAAGTGGCGATGGCCAACGTCCGCATCTGACAGTCAACAATTTTATCCGCAAGCTGGGTGCAGCTACACTGACACCCACAGAGAGCACGAATTACCAGATCGGATACATTGCTGGCATGGTCGAAGGTGACGCTAACTTGGCGATCTACGACTATTCGCACAAGCGTCGCCCATCGGGGAAAACGGCAGGTATTCAACATCGTTTTCGGTTGGCACTCAAAGACACTTGTGCATTGCATCGAACCAAGTCCTATCTTACTCAGCATGGCATTAAAACAACTGACTTCGACTTTCCAAGTGATGGTGAACCCATGTTTGCTATCGGAACAACCAGTCCTACACGATTTGCCAAAATAAAATCAATGCTTACCCGCCAAGACGACAGCGAATGGCAACGTGGTTGGCTGGCTGGAATCTTTGACGCAGAAGGCAGTCACGGAAAACAAGCTTTGCGAATTGCAAACTCTGACCCCTCCATCCTTGGTACTACCGAAAAAGCGCTTTCAACTTTCGGTTTCGATTTTGTCCGTGAAACTCCGTCCCAACGTGATGTCTCCTACATCCGCATTCGTGGCGGTCGCTCTGAACATCTGCGTTTCTGGCAACTGATCAATCCGTCCATTAAACGGAAATTTACCCTTGACGGACAAGCCATCAGCGAAAACGTCAAGGTTGTCAGTATCGAACCACTCAATAAAACTATGGACATGTTCGACATTACAACAGGCACTGAGAACTTTATCGCCAACGGCATGATTAGCCACAATTGTTATGTTCCGAAAGTCCTGCGCATGACTCGCCCCGAGTTCGACAGCGGGGCCAACGAGCGGCCAAACTTTATGCGCCTGCTCGAAAAAGACGCCCATAAATATCAGGCACTCGGCATCACAGAGCAAGTGATGCTGTCCTTTACGACCGACCCCTATCACCCATTCGACAACACGCTGACTCGTGATGTCCTTAAGTCGCTCCAGGCGCATGGCCTGGGCATCTGCACCCTGACCAAGGGCGGCAAGCGTGCCATGCGTGACATTGACTTATTTCGCCCCGACCGTGACGCCTTTGCGTCTACGCTCACATCTCTTGATGACGCATTTAGCCAGAAATGGGAACGTGGCGCTGCTCTTCCAGGTGATCGAATTGCCACACTCAAGACATTTCACGATGCCGGGATATTTACGTGGGTCAGCCTTGAGCCGACCCTCGATTGCGATAGCAGTCTTGCAATCATCGAACATACGCATGAATTCGTAGACCTGTTCAAAATCGGTAGAGCCAACTATCTGCCGATGACAAGCAATACGGACTGGGAAGATTACACCCATCGTATCGTCGAGACGGTCAATCGCCTCGGCGTCAAGCATTACATTAAAAAGGATTTGCAAAAGTACCTGCCGACCGGGTACTACAATCCGAAATACATCAATCAGCATCACGGACGGGATGGATTCCTAAGTCCGTTACCCACTCTAGCACAACAGCCACATTCGCGGGTTCCAACTCGCACCCAAAACATAAACGACCCAGTTGGTGACATGCAACTAACGATGTTCCCGACCCCATAAACGGGTCATATACTAATCCATTCGTACAATCCCCGATCAAAAGCCGCATCCAATCAAGCGGCTTTTGATGCTTGTGCAGATGGGTCGCATGTTCGGCCGTGATTTGAGAAACAAACACATCGGACAAATGCTTGCCCCGCGTGTCTGGCTTGTAATCGTAAGATCCCCTCGTATTCGTCACCGTCTTTGCTTCTGGTGCTTCTCCGTAATGTGCTGCGTCAAAATCAAACATGCTAATATCGCCATACCAAAGACAATTCTTATGTCTTCGCAATGGTCTATTGGGCGTATACCAACTCGTTACGCAATCCCAAACAAAAATCCATGTAGGTCGCCCGAATATCTCCACCAGGTCACCAATACGGTATCCATCTGCAAAAGCCAGCACCGACTGATAGCCATCTACAGGGATATTTACCTGACTATCCCACGGTGGATCGAAAATCAGCGTATCCGCCTTCTCGCCCCCCATCACCATCTCCACCGTCGCAGCGTCGGTGCAGTCACCGCACACTAACCGGTGCCCGCCAATCTGCCACAGGTCGCCGGGTTTGACGCCCCACTTTTCGAGCAGCTCTGCGGCTCGGTCAATCTGTGGCTCAGCGTCGGATGGCTCGGCTTCTTCCGGCTCGTCGAAGCCGTTGCCCAACAGAAAGTCACTATCGAACCCCCACAGCACCAAATCATCAAAATCGAAACTATTCGCTAGCTCTTCAAAATCCCACTGCCCCGCAGCGCCCTGGTGCAAATATACGGTCAATTTTTGCCGTTCGCGTTCCGACAGTTCTCGGCTCGCCACACGGACATCAATCTCGAAGTCCATGCCATACGCATCCGCCGCGCCGATCACGCTCCGGCGTTGGTGTCCGTCATACACCTCGCCACTTGGCCCAATGCAGATGGGCAGCACCTGCCCGAACTCATTGAAGGATTCGAGCAGCCGCTCTGCCTGCGCATCCTTGATGTAGCGCGGGTTGTTCTCCCACGGTGCCAGGCTGCGCAAGGTGCGCTTTTCGTTTGTCCAGGTGATTTGATTCATTCATCTAACACGTCATACCGCGCCCAAGATAAAGCAGCGAAATAACATACACTACAAGAGTCCTTCACGATCAGAGTGCCATCACCATCGACAGTAAAACCAGTCACTTTTGTAATTATGATTGGATTTGGATCTTTGATTGACTCGTAGATCTTAATAATTTTTGTTTCCATATTAAACCCTCAAAATAGATTTATTAACGAAAATCTCCGTTAGCTTATGATATTGTGCATTATCAACGGCTATTTTGGCCTATCCGCCAACCACCCGACCATGATCAGCATGATGCACAGCAGTACGATAGCGGGGCTTAAGTCGCCCATAGGTTATCCCCCCCCCCATCATCGCGCATTTGTTTTCTTGATTAATAGCGGAAAGAACGGAAAAAACGGAAATTTCCCGTTTTTTCCGTTTTTTCCGCCAACTCATCGACGTTTCACCGCAACAGTCCCGACCAGTCAACCCCGACCACAAACCCGGCAATGATAATGATACCCCCAACGACCACCAGCGCAATGCGCACCGGGTCGGAGGCACTAGCCCACATGTTTTTGAGTGTCTGCATGTTTTATCTCTCCACCACGCGCAACGTGATCGTGCGGTCATCTTCCCGGCCCGCCGATGTCACAATGTGACAAGTCACATTGTAGGCCGTGCTGGCCGTGCCGCCGGACACCCACGCGACAACGGCTGTTGCCGTGCTAGCCAACTCGCTACTATCGACTGTGATGCCAGTATCAGCCGTGACGGTGTGGCTAGCGATGGTTTCACTGGAGCCTAACCAGTCTGTCCCCCCACTGCCGTTTGTGCTCGACTTCCAATCGAATCGATAGTCGAGCACAGCATCGGGATCGTGTAAAAAGCTTTTTGACATAAATATTACCTATGCGATAGTAAGAACACCGTTGCTGCCATCAAAATCAATCGTGAGCGTTTCGCCATCTGCTAGTGTAATCGCTGAGCCATAATCATAGTACCCAATTAGCTCATCCGCCGCCGCCGTGTCATTGTATAGCACGACGTATTGAAACGGCCCGACTGTCCCACCCGAGGCGGTGAGAACAAGATCTGTCAGCGTGAGCTTGTACGTGCCGGATGTCTGCGCGCTGGACGTGGTTGTCACATTACGCGTGCTGCAATTCGTGTATGTCGCCTCCGTGATATCTGATATATTCGCATCAGTCGCCGCGGTCGGCGTGGTATTTGTCAACGCGACAACGATCTGATCTGACCCAAGATTGTGTGTTTTTTCCGCCAATGCCTCAACAAATGTATTGAATTTTACAAAGCTTGCCATCGTAATTTACCTCTCTATTGGTATAGTTCTATTTTCTGATGATACAGAATATGTGCGTGACTCAAAATGCACGTCTGTAGTCCTTCCCTCAAACAATACTGAAAAAATACGCGATATCGGTGTTATCAGTTCCGGGGCGGCTGAATAAGTCAAGGCAATTCCATTGCCGACCAGGACGAACGATGCAACATTTGCCGACAGAATACGCGTGGCGAGCATACCGGCAACGTTGCCGGTCAGTACAAAGTCGCCCGCCGCTAGCACTAGGAGATAGCCGCGTAATACGTTGGCGTCGTTGCCGGTCAACGTATAGGCACCCGCGACGGCTACCAATTGACGGTTGGCGAGTAGGCCGGTGCCGGTGCCGGTGAGCGTGAAAACAGCGGCGTTGGCGGTTAGTGGGTAGCCGCGTAATAGCCCGGCATTATTGCCGGTCAACGTGTAGGCACCGGGCGCCGCTCCTAATGTGCGGTCAACGAGTAGACCGGCAACAACACCGATCAGCGTGTATGCCCCGACATCAGCAGTTAGCGTGTACGCACCAAGCGGCGTGTATGTCAGTGCGGCACTGATGCCGGTCAACGTATAGGCACCAGTCTCTGCTACCAATTGACGGTCAACGAGTAGACCAGTGGCTTGACCAGTGAGGGTATAGACACCCGCGGCGGCTACTAACTGACGATCAACCAATAGAGCGGCATTGATGCCGGTCAGCGTATAGGCACCCGCAGCAGCGGGCAACGCATAGCCATGCAATAGCCCAGCCGCTTGACCGGTCAACGTGTAAGCACCCGCGGCAGTCACCAATTGACGGTTGGCGAGTAAGCCGGTGGATTGGCCGTTGAGGGCATACTCACCGGTCGCGGCTCCTAATGTGCGGTCAACAAGAAAACCGGCAACGACACCAGTCAGCGTGTATACCCCGACATCAGTAGTTAGCGTGTACGCACCAAGCGGCGTGTATGTCAGTGCGGCGCTGATGCCGGTTAGCGTATAGGCACCAGTCTCTGCTACCAATTGACGGTCAACGAGTAGACCAGAGGTGGTACCGGTCAGCGTATAGACACCTGTCTCGGCAGTTAGTGGGTAGCCGCGCAGTAGCCCGGCATCGTTGCCGGTCAGAGTGTGGGCACCCGCAGCGGTTGCTAATGTGCGAGTAGCGAGTATGCCGGTGGCTTGGCCGGTCAACGCATAGGCACCCGCCGCGGCTATTAGCGTGCGATCAACGAGTAGACCAATGGCGGTACCGGTCAGCGTATAGACGCCCGCCGCGGCAGTTAGTGGGTAGCCGCGCAGAAAACTAGTCGCTGGGCCGGTGAGGGCATACTCGCCGGGGGCCACCGCTAACATCCGGTCAACGATCAATCCGTTAGCATTGCCGGTCAACGTATAGGCACCCGCGCCCGCTCCTAATGTGCGAGTAGTCGTCAAGCCAGTGGCTTGACCCGATAGCGTATAGACACCCGCCGCGGCAGTTAGTGGGTAGCCGCG
>Ga0102953_1000498_pt1 | contig 26968 bp, 29 predicted proteins | sample SalPon2A_C_D2_MG_FD_78509 | JGI IMG/M metagenome (GOLD analysis project Ga0102953, IMG submission 78509) | Soil microbial communities from South San Francisco under conditions of wetland restoration - Salt Pond MetaG R2A_C_D2_MG | ecosystem: Environmental > Terrestrial > Soil > Wetlands | place... | reverse complement strand
TGGGGTGAGCGACGGGGCTCGAACCCGCGACATCCAGATCCACAATCTGGCACTCTACCGACTGAGCTACGCTCACCACAAGGCGGCTTGATTTTGACGCCTCAATCTATCTAACCATTGAGACGCTGAAGGTGTCAACGGAAAGCAGCGGTGCTCAAGGTTAACGGGGTCTCCTAAGCCAGGGAAACAAGCGAGTGGGCCGGCTTTCCAATCTCAATGAGTAATCAGGATCTTCTTATCCTTCTTGTTGAGCGGGATTTCCTGAAGTTCCGTGGGTTGCTGGCAGCAAACGCATTTGCCGGGACCCACTCCAACAATGTTGCAGGTCTCGCAGAAATATCGGATGCGATAGACTTCACCGTGGTGGATCGTATAGATGTTGTCCACCCTGAAATTTCCGTCCGCCTGAAATTCGCCTTTCAGCCGGACTTCGTCGTTTCTCAGGCGCTTGTCTTCAAGCGTCCGGAAAATATACCCATAACGTCCGGCCAGGGGAACCTGTTTCTTCGCCGTCTTTACAACGGGCCCGGTTCCCTTGATAAAAAGAAGCTTCCCTTGCAAAGTCTTCCTGGCATTCTGAGTGTCTGCCGCTCGGGCTCTGCTGGAAGCCAAACCCAGCGCCACTCCGCACACGAGTAGGAGCACAACGGCGGAACGGCGCAGCAACACCGCCATTGATCCCAGCCCATTCACCATCAACGATTGTAGTCCTCTCAACTGCATACCACCTTCTATCTACTGCCTTCTGCGCCCGGCACTAACCCTGGTACTGGCCCACCATCACCATTGCAAACTTCAACTTCTGGCCGCTGCTCCCAAGCGGAGCTTCCATCTGCAGCGCCCAGTTCTGGCTATAGTCCTGGAACAACGCCGGAAAAGTCTTGTTCGAATCGCTCACCGAATCCATCATCATCACACCCGGATGCCCGGTGTTGGTGGAATCGCGCGACAGCTTGACCGCGTCCATGAAGGTCACGGGCTTGGTGCCGTCCGTATCCTTGGAGGCGGGCACCAGCAACAGAAAATCCCGGTACTGGCTGACGCCCATATGATTGCCGTCTTCCGGAATGAGTTCATATCGCAGTGTGTAGTACCCCGCCTTGATGGCCTGCCCCCGGTAGTCCTTGGTAGCTTCGGGAAAGTGGATCACGCCCACCAGCGATCCCTCGGCAATTTTCCCGTAGAGGACGTTCGCGGCCGTATCGGGATTGGTGGCTGGAGTGAGGTCCTTGCGCAGCCACACTTCACAAAGCGTCTTGCCTGAACCGTTCAGCAGGCTTTCACCCTGGGGCTGAAGCGAATTCTGAATGGTCTGGCTGACGTCGCCTCCAGGCAATCCCTTGGTCTGTTGAATTTTATAGGCGCCTTGCGCTAAGGCAGCAACACTAAGAGCCAGAAAAGAAACTACTGAAAGAGCTAGGAGCCGTCGCATCTCGAACCTCCGTAGTTAACTTGCGAGAATTTCAAACGAACAAAACGGGAAGCAGGCACACATCCCACTCCCCGTTTTTAAAGCATATTCCTTCAGCACCCCTTATCGCGTCAGTCAGAAAAAGTCCCGACAAACGCGCTGCGCCCGTCCCGGTTGTTCCAAACAACACCCAGGCCTTTGCCGTTGAAGGCGTCTTCCCGGCTGAAGGCGGGCATGGACTGGTTAATCTTGGTCAGTGGCGGATAATAGACCGTCTCGTTGCCGCAGATAATATCACCCTGGCAGAGAGGTCTCGTCTTCACAACAGCAAGATTGCCGGCCTTCAGAACATCGATTCCGTGGTCCGCCCCTTTGCCCACTTCAAGGCTCACAGGAGCCACATCCACGCGAACCACGTGTCCAACCAGCTTTCCAGCTCTCGCCTTTGCGAAATCAACCAGAGCCTTCCTTTGCTGCGCCGTCGCTTTGTGGTCCACGATCAAAACAGACTCACTCGGCAATGGATTGCGATAGGGATCTCCGAGTGTTGCACTGGCCTTCACCACAGCCACCACGGTCATTCCGCTTAAATCAGTTCCTTCCCAGGTACCGTGGTTAATTTTCCAGGCCAGAATCGCATGCTTTCCGGTCAGGTCAACCTGCGAACTCGCAAAGCAGGGTCCTGTCCAGACATCTGCGTTTCTGACTTCAAGATAATCACCCGTAACAGCGGCTTTTCCTGGAACAACCGCCAGCCCCACCAGGATCAGCGCCGCCAGGCTCGCCCCAAAAATCTTGCGCATATTGCCTCCTTCAACTGCTGATACGTAGCCCCAATCAATAGAGATATTTTAACGCAGAACAAAAATAGGCATCAACCGTATGATGCCCTTGCGGCCGCTCAGGTTACGTAAAAAAGGGAAAGAAATCATGGCGAGCGCGGAGCGTGCACACCCCCGTGCGCACGCTCACACGCTGACAATTGAACCGGCAGGCAGGTAACCGGCAACCTACAAGGGATCGTAGCACCCGCGACCGGGCTTGCAACTTTCAGGTTCAGCAACCTGGCCGTCCGGCCCCAGGCAGGTATGGGTATGGACACACCAGTGGATGCCGCTGCTCATGCTGGGTATCCTGGGGTCAGGTTCAGCGTGGGTAAACATCTCCTTCGAATGAAGGCAGCGGCACGCGGCATGACCGACGATGTTCAGCTTCAAAGGTTCAGCCATAATCACGCTTCTCCTTTCGCAGCGCGCATCAGGGCGCGCTTTACGGCTACGCGGGCAAGCTGCACCTTGTAACCGTTCTGGCTTAAGGGTTTTGCGTTGCTCACCGCCGCCTTGCCCGCGGCATCAGCAACTTCTTCCGAAAGGGTTTTACCCTTCAGTTCCCGCTCCGCTTCGGGGGAGGGCCAGGGCACGGGCGCCACGTGTCCCAGAACGACGCGGGCGCTCTTCACAGTGTTTCCGCTCATTTCGAGGGCTACGGAAGCCCCCACCAGAGGCCAGTCCAGGCCCTCCTTCTCGCGGATTTCATAAGTTGCGGTTTTCGCGGAACTGCCAGGCACCGTGATCTCCGTCAGGATTTCATTCGGCTTGATCACGTACTCGCGTTCGTCTTCCGACTTTGGCGTGGTGTAGAACTTGCTGAGTTCTACTTCACGGCGGCCGGTCGGCCCGTGCAACGTCACCTTGGCATCCAGAGCAATCAGCATAGGCGCCAGGCTGGACGCGTTCACAAAGTAGGCCGGCCCGGAATTTCCCAGAATGGCCGAATAGCAATTCTGGCCGTCCGGGATCAGCGATTTGCCGTTGTGCATCGCCAGCAACCCGTAACCGTTGCGGAAGTACCAGTCACGCGGACGCTGCAGCAGTTCGCCGCCCGCTGTTCCCATGTGGCGCATCTGCTCGCCGCGAATGCCGTCAGCCGCCTGCACCAATCCGGGAAAGTGCTCCCGGGCGTGCGGGGAGTCCAAAAGCTGGCGGATGGTAACCAACGCTCCAATCCGTAATCCCGAGCCTGATTCACTGTGAATGCGGTCCAGCGCCTTCACATTTTTCAGGCTCACCACGCGTTTGGGAGTGACGACGTGATCCTTCATGGCGCTGATCAGGTCAGTTCCTCCAGCCATGACTTCCGTGCCGCCCCAGGTGCTTCCCAGCAACCGGGCGGCGTCCTGCACACTTTTTGGGCTTGCGTATTCGAAAGCTTCCATCAGGCCATCGCTCCTTTCTCAAGTGCTGCAAGGACCTTATCAGGGGTCAGTGGAAGGGTGGGCACCCGGACGCCAATCGCGTTGGCAACAGCGTTGGAGATGGCCGCGCCGGGGGAAATCACCGGCGGCTCGCCCAGTCCAATCACGCCTCGCTCATCATATCCGGGCCCCGTCATCATGTGAACCTTGAATTCTCCTATGTCACCGATGGTCGCCAGCTTGTAGAACTCCATGTTCGGGTTCAGCATCACACCGAGCGTTTCGTCCATTACTTTCTGCTCAAACAGCGAATAGCAAACGCCCATGATGAATGCGCCGAACACCTGGCTTTCCGCCGTTTTCATGTCGATAATCAGTCCGCAGTCCTGGGCGGCAACCAAGCGGTTGATCTTTACCTGGCCGGTTTCCGTGTCCACCGAGACATCGGCAATCTGCACCCCGCCCACGCCACTGTCACCCAGGTGGCAGGGGCCGGGATTCTTGCCCTTGGTCTCGATGGTTTTCACGCCCAGCTTGGCGCAGGCCTGCTTCCAGGAGAGGCCCTTCGAGGGATCGCTCTTCACCCGGATTTTGCCCTGCCAGGCTTCAAGTTCCGCGGGCTGAACACCCAGTGACGGCGCCACAGTAGCAAACAATTCATCAAGGGCATCCGTGGCCCCGCGGCGTGTTGAACCGGTGACGCCGCCCACGGTAGTGCTTCCGCCGCTGGCGCCATCCATCGGATATTTGCTGTCGCCGATTTCAACCTTCACGGCATCCAGCGGAAGCCCCAGCGTTTCCGCCACCGTGATGTTGATGACCGTTCGAGTCCCCGTGCCCAGGTCCTGGCTTCCCAACTGGACCGTGACGGAGCCGTCGGGCCGGATGATCACGTTGCAGTTGCTGGTATGGCCACGCCCGCCCCAGGTGTGGAGGCTGACGCCCATGCCCCGCTTTATGTGCCCGGGCGTTTTGTCCCCTCGCGGGTGCCAGTTCTTTTTCCAGTCCGCCATCTCCGAGGCTTTCACCAGTTCTTCGGAATAGGTTTTCCTCAGGATGGGCGGCGCCAGGTTGACGTTCTTCTTCAGCAATTCAATCGGGTCCATTTGCAGCTTGGCGGCCAGGTCGTCGAGTGCGGCCATGGTAATCAGGCAGCCCTGAGGATGGTTCGGAGCCCGCCAGGCACGGGCGCCGCCGATGTTGGCCAGAACCGCCGTGTGCTTCCAGTGGCGGTTCGGAGCCTCAATCACGTAGGGCAGCGGAGGATGTCCCGCGGTGCCCACGCCGCCGGTCCCCCAGGATTCGGAGTCCCACGCCGTCAGAGTACCGTCCTTCTTCGCAGCAACCTTGACTTTTGCATAGGCAGAAGGACGCGCGCCGGCCATTTCCAGTTCGGTATCCCGGTCCAGCATCAGCCGGACAGGGGCGCCACCCGCCATCTGCGAGAGCTGCGCGGCCTCAATTCCCCAACGGTCGGGAGAGAATTTGCTTCCAAACCCGCCGCCGATGTACTGGCAGATGGTTTCAATATTATTGTCATCAATCTGAACCTTTTTCAGGCGCAAACCCTGGCCCAACTGGCCGGGACCGCCCGAAACGTTCTGTGTAGATGACCAGATCTTGATGGATTTCTGATCGGGCCACTCCACCGTGTTTCCGTGCGACTCCAGGCAGCAATGAGTAATCACCGGCAGCCCGTAAAATCCTTCGGAAACCACAATATCCGGGTCCTGGAAAGCCTTGTCGGGATCGCCAGTCGTCTGCTCGCCTGCCGCCTTGGTACGGCCCGCAGCCTCCGCCTTTTTCAGGTCTTCCTCGCGTACCAGGTGGGGAAGCCGCTCGTATTCGACCTTGATGCGGCGAACGGCATCCTCTGCGATCTGTTCGGTGACGGCCGCAACCACGGCAACTTCGTCTCCCGCCCACTGGATTTCGTCTCCGGCAGGGTGAACAACCAGCACCGCCTTCACGCCCGGAAGGCTCTTCGCGGCGGACACATCAATCGATGACACTTTGGCGTGCGCATACGGGCAGGTGCAGAGCTTGGCAATCAGTCTTCCCTTGGAGTTTTGGTCATAGGTATATTTGGCCCGGCCGCTTGACTTCTCCGGACCGTCAATCCGATCGATTCGTTTCCCGATCAGCTCCCGGCGATTCACGGGCGGCCAGTCATATTTACACGTTGCCATTGGCGCCTCCCTTCATTCCTTTGGCGGCATCAAGAACTGCGTGCCGGATTCCCCAGTACGTTCCGCAACGGCAGATGTTTCCACCCAGGTTCTTGTCGATCTCTTCCGCTGTCGGATTGTGGTCCCGCTCCAGGTAGGCGGTACAGGCCATCACAAAGCCCGGCGTGCAGAATCCGCACTGCTGGGCGTCGTGGCGGACAAAAGCATCCATCACCGGCGTGAGCTTGTCGTCTTTGGCCAGACCCTCGATAGTGGTGATGTTGTGCCCTTCAGCCTCGATAGCCAGAACCGTGCAGGCATAAACGGGCTTTCGGTCAATCATCACCGTGCAGGCCCCGCAGGTGGCACGGTCACACACCTTCTTGGACCCGGTGATATCAAGATGGTCGCGCAAGGCATCCAGCAACGTCAAGCGCGGCTCGATCTTCAGCTTGTGAACTTTGCCGTCGATACGAAGGGTCACAGGAACCGCTCCTGGCCCCACAAATCCAGACTCCGGTCCCGGAGGGGCTGCGCTTGCGGCCGTGCTGCCAACCAGCAGACCGCCTGATACCGTAACGCCTGCTCCCTTCAGGAAATCCCGGCGCGTCAACTCAGGCTTCTCTGGGCCAGCCTTTCGTTGCCGGTCATCTTTCCGTCTCATAGTGGGCTCCTTCTTGGGGTTTAAACTTCAGCCAGCTTGTTACCGCGGGAATTTAAAGCCATGGTCAAGACTAGACCTCAACCGGTCTGATTGTATGAAGAAGGCAGTATTATATCACTTGGGTATTTCCAGACTAGGAATTTCTCAAGCAGGCCCACAAATTTTCCAGACCCTATTCACGCGCTTAGCGCGAGCTTGAATGCTCACCGGTTTCCGCCAGAACGGATTCCGGAACCGTGGCAGGAACTTCCGGCACACCCTCGGCCGGCCGGTGGCCAAAATGTCTGCCCAGCCAGCGCTGGAACTGATCCAGATACGTGTAGTAGACGGGTGTGATGTACAGCGTAATCACCTGCGAAAAGATGAGGCCGCCCACCACCGCCAGGCCCAGCGGCCGACGCGATTCAGCGCCGGCGCCCAGACCCAGGGCGATGGGCATAATGCCCATAAAAGCGGCGCCGGTGGTCATCATGATCGGGCGAAAACGCACGGTGGCGCCGTGGTAAATCGCTTCCGCCGTCGACATTCCGGCATTTCGCTCGGCATCCAGGGCAAAGTCAATCATCATGATGGCGTTCTTTTTGACGATGCCAATCAGCATGATAACACCGACAAAACCGTAAAGATCCAGTTCCATGTGGAAGGCCATCAGCGTCACCAGCGCGCCCAGGGCGGCCGAAGGCAGGCCCGAAAGGATGGTGATGGGATGGATGAAACTTTCATACAGAATGCCCAGAACCAGGTAAATCACCAGCACCGTGGCAATCAGAAGGATGCCCAGGCCAACCAGGGACGATTGAAACTGCTGGGCGGTCCCTTCAAAACTGGCGCTGATGTCTGCCGGCAACGAATTACGGGCAATTCGGTTCACGCCATTGACGGCGTTGCCCAGCGCCACTCCAGGCGCCAGGTTAAACGAGATCGTCACGGAAGGAAGCTGGCCGAAGTGGTTGACGGAAAGCGGGCCCAGACCTTCTGATATGGATGCGACCGTATTGAGGGGAACCAGTTGCCCGCTGGAGGAACGGATGTAAAGCAGGGACAAGTCATTCGGATTCGCCTGGTACTTCGGCTCCAGTTCGGAAATCACCCAATACTCATTGTTCGGCGCGTAGATGGTTGAAATTCGCCCTTCGCCGTAAGCCGTCGTCAACGCCTGCTCAATCTGGTAAGCCGTCACCCCAAGCGCATGGGCCTTGTCGCGGTCAATGTGGATATTGACCTGCGGATTGTCAATCTGCAGATCGGATGTGACATCCTGGAAGCCGGGAAGCTTGCGGATCTGGGCTTCAATTTTTCTCGAAACCGCGTAAAGCTCCTTGGTGTTCGGGCCCTCCAGCGTGTACTGATACTGGCTCTTGGTCAGGTGCGCGCTGAGTCGAATAGGGGGGGGATTCTGCATAAAAACAAGAACGCCCGGGATGGCCAGCAGCTTGGGACGCAACTGCTGGATCACCGCGTCCGTGCTCACCAGCCGGTATTCAGGCCCAAAGGGTTTGTGGGGAATGTGGAAGAAGTTCTCGAAACCCGACACAAAATCCATGGTCGCAGAAGGGCGCGGCTTCAAATGGGCAAAAAATATTCCGGAATTGCCTCCGCCTGAAGGCCCGCCCGCGCCGGCCAGTGCAAACACCGTGGCCACATTCGGGTTCGCTCGAACGATGGCGGAAACCTGCTGCTGATACTTCTTCATCTCTTTGAATGAAGTGCCCTGGGCCGCCATACTGAAAGCAAAAATGGCGCCGCTGTCCTCGCTGGGCAGAAATCCTTTGGGAATCTTCAAGAACAGGTATCCGGTCAGGACCAGGATCAGAATGGAAGCCACCAGAACCGTAAACCTGTGCTTCAGGACCTTCCGCAGACTCCAGTCATAGCCGTGCAGCAGGTGGTTGAAATAGCGCTCGGAAACCTCAAACAGATGCCCGTGTTTCTGGGTCCGCGGATGCCGGAGGAAGCGGCTGCAGAGCATGGGGGTCAACGTCAACGACACCAGGCCGGAAACCAGAACCGCAGCCATGATGGTCACAGCAAACTCGTGCAGCAACCGCCCCATGATGCCGCCCATAAAGAGCACGGGAATAAAGACGGCGGTGAGCGACAGCGTCATGGAAAGGATGGTGAAGCTGATTTCCCTGGAGCCTTTCAGGGCGGCTTCCATCACCCCTTCGCCCAGTTCCATATGCCGGACAATGTTCTCCAGCATCACGATGGCGTCATCCACCACAAAGCCCACTGCGAGAACAAGCGCCATCAACGATAAGTTGTCCACCGTATAGCCCGCCAGATACATTACGGCAAATGTGCCGATGATCGACATGGGCAGCGCCAGGCTGGGGATGATGGTGGCCGACACGTTCCGCAGGAAGAGAAAGATCACCATGATCACCAGGAACAGGGTCAGGTAAAGCGTGAACTTGACGTCGTTGATGGAATCGCGAATGGTTTGCGAGCGGTCATACTGGATTTGAAAATGGATGGAAGCCGGAAATTCTGACCGGAAAGTGGGCAGCAGCTTCCGGATGTTGTTCACCACCTCAACGGTATTCGTTCCCGGTTGCCGCTGGATAGCCAGCACCATGGCCCGGTGCGTGCCAAACCACATCGCGACCTTATCGCTCTGGCTTCCGTTAATCACGTTGGCAACTTCATCCAGACGGACCGGAGCGCCGTTGCGATAGGCAATGATGACCGGACGGTAGGCGGCGGCATCATTCAACTGGCCTTCGGCCTGCACCACAAAAGACTTATGAGCCCCGTAAAGAGTGCCCGTCGGCAGGTTAACGTTGGCATTCCGGATGGCCTGGGTGGCTTCATCAATGCCAATCTTCCGGGTTGCCAGGGCCTTGGGATCAAACTGCACGCGCACGGCATATTTCTGTTCGCCGAACACACGCACCTGCGCCACTCCACTGATCATCGAGATGCGCTGCGCCATCATCGTGTCCGCGTATTCGCTGGTGGTATAAAGGGGAAGCGTGTCCGAATACACCGACATGTAAATGATCGGCTGGTCGGCCGGGTTCACCTTGCGGAACGTGGGCGGCGACGGCATGCCGGGAGGAAGCTCTCCCTCGGCCTGGGTAATCATGGACTGCACGTCCTGCGCGGCGGCGTCAATGTTCCGGGTCATATCAAATTGCAGGCTGATCTGGGTCGAGCCCTGCGTGTTGGTGGATGACATGGAATCGAGACCGGCAATCGTGGAGAACTGCCGCTCAAGAGGCGTCGCCACTGAGGAAGCCATGGTTTCAGGACTGGCTCCCGGCAGGCCGGCGCTGACCGTGATGGTGGGATAATCAACGCTGGGCAGGTCGCTGACCGGCAGAAAGCGATAGGCCATGACACCGAACAACAGGATGCCGAGCATCACCAGCGTCGTCATCACCGGACGACGGATAAAGGGTTCTGAAAGGTTCATGAGGTGCTACCCTGCCCTGAGGCCGCTTCGTTCTTGAAACTAACCTTGGCACCGGGAAAAAGTCGGAGCTGCCCGGTGGTCACCACCGTTTCCCCGGGACTAACCCCCTTGTCCACAATAGTGTAGCCACCGAGAGTGGTCCCCACCGTCACCGGACGATAACCCACAGTGTGGTCGGGCTTCACAACATAGACGTACTGTCCTTTTTCTCCCGTCTGCACGGCCTGCGACGGAACCACTGTGGCATTCTTGTTCACCGTGAGATCGAGGGTCACGTTGACGAACTGCCCCGGCCACAGGCGCCGGTCGCGATTGGGAAACGTTCCCTTCAACTCAATCGTTCCGGTATTGCTGTCCACCGCATTGTTAATAAAAGTCAGCCTTCCGGTTGAGGCGTTGGATTCATTGCCTGAGGGGTAGGCCAGCACCCGAAGCCTTTCCCGCGCCTGGTGCTGCTTCACCTGCGGCAGATCCTTTTCCGGAATGGAAAAGTCCACGTAAATGGGCGTCACCTGGTTGATCACCACCAGGCTGGTGTCGTTGTTCTTCACCAGGTTGCCGGGATGCACCAGCAGGGCCCCTGTACGGCCGTTGATGGGAGAATAGATGGAGCAGTAGCCCAGATTGATTTTCGCGTTCTCAACGGCGGCATCGTCGGCGCGGACAGCCGCGTCCAGGGCCTGGGAGTTGGAAGTGAACTGCTCATACTGGATCTGGGAAACGATGCCCGCATCTTTTAGCTGCGTGTAGCGCTGGGCTTCCGTCCTGGCGTACTGCGCCTGCGCCTGGTCACGGGCCAGGTTGGCTTCAGCCTGGTGAAGGGCCACCTGGAAAGGCCGGGGATCAATGCTGAACAGCATGTCCCCCTTTTTCACGTCCTGGCCCTCGGTAAAATATGCCTTCTGGATCTCTCCATCCACCTGGGATTTCACCGTGACCGTAGAATACGCCTCGACGTTCCCAATGGCGGTTACCTGGACGGGCATATTTCGCTGGGTCGCCTTGGCCACCACGACGGGCACCACCATCGAGGCAAACGACATTTTGGTGGGGCTTGCAGCTTTCTGCTTTTCCGAACAACCGGTGGAAAGCAGCGCCACCATGGACAAGACCATGAAGCACCCCAGAAGTTTTAATTTGAAGGTACGCACTTTTCCCAAGCCTGGCTCCATTCAGCTTTTGACGATCCTGCACACCGAAACGTTACACGGATTTCGCTTGCAGGACGTACGCATTGCCTCTCTGCGCGGCCATCAAAAATCTTCTCCGCGAACGTCAAAAATTCCTGCGGGTGTACGGCCGCTCAGCGCACTTTCCATCTTTGGCATCACAGGGGAATTCAGCAAACGCAGGAAAGCGTCGAAACAAAGACCCTGCACTTCCTCCCTCAGTACGAGGTCGCCTGTTTGCTCTCTGTCCCATTATAATTGAAATTAGAGTGGGCTGGAAGGCGCCGGGCGGCAAGATACAGCCGCCACAGGCCCCCTGCCCAATCGCCCGACTCTGTGCTGAGGTGCCCGTGAATATCAGGAAAGAACTGCTGGAAATCCCCGATGCTTTGCGCCAGTTGTCGGAAGAAGGACTCCCGCTCTACGATGCGCTCATCCGTCGCATCAACTGGGGCGAAAGGCCCGTCTACCTGCTGGGCGACGGCGCCGCCTATCCCGCCGCATTAAGCGGCGCCTGGGCGTTTGAGTCATTCCTGGGAATGCCGGTCATCGTCGAGCGCCCGGGGGTCTTCAGCGCATACACCAGCCGAACACTTGCCCGCCGCTCGCTGGTGATCGTGGTTGCCGGCCCGGAGGCCACAGAAGAAGCCCTTGCGGCAGCACAAAAGGCCCGCAGCCGCGGTGCGATTGTCTGGGCCATGACGCCGGATCTGGCAGGCGAACTCGCCGGCCTGGCTGACGCCACCCTCAACGACTATTCCGGAGATTCTGCCGCCGATGGGCCCCGGGCCATCTGCTGCCGGCACGCGGCGCTGGTCTTTCTGGCCATGGCCGCCGCCCGGGTCATCAAGTCACCGGCCCGCATACCGGAATCCCGGGAAGAGGAACTTGAAAAACTGCCCCACCACGTTGAATGGGTCCTCAACCAGATTTCTGACGCGGCCCGTGCCCTGGCAAAAGAAATTGCAAACCTGCCGGAGCTTGCTGTCGCCGGCGGCGGCGCCTTTTATCCCGTCGCCCTCCAGGGGGCCTGCCGTCTGCATCAGCCGGGTGGTCTCCGGGTACGTGGCTTCGAGGCCCTGGAATTTCAGCAGTCCCGCCGCCAGGCGCTGCAGCCGGGCGCGGGCGTTCTTTATCTTTCGTCTTCTCGATGCGGGCTGAAAGCGCAGGTCCACCAGTCAGCCGGTGAGTTGAGACGGGAAGGCCAGCAGAAACTTTTTGCCGTCACCGATGCGAATGACCGGCAATTGTCAGAACGGGCCGACATGGCTGTGCTCCTGCCCATCCTGACCGAACCCGTCGCGGCCCTGCTCACAATTGTATTTCTTGAACTTTCAGCCTCATTCGCCGCACAGGCATCTTCTCCCGGGCCGGAACGGGGCGGCCAGGCCGCCAGGTCCTGAAGTCGTCCCATTCAAGGCTGGTAACTCCCTGTTACACACTATTATATAGTTTTAAACATAGGATACTTCAACAATTATTGACAACAAACGGCGTTTCTGATTTTATAACTATATGGACATTGGAAAACGCATCAGGACTCTGCGGGAAGCCAAAGGTCTCTCGCAGGGAGACATTGAAAAGCGGTCGGGGTTGCTGCGGTCGTATATATCGCGTGTTGAGGGCGGGTATACGGCGCCATCTCTTTCGACCCTCGAGAAATTCGCGAAGGCTTTGGAAGTTGAACCTTATCAGCTTCTCTTTCGCGGATCAGGCCGCCCCACAGCGCCGCGCGTTCCCCCACAGGCAAGTCAGTCAAAGTCGGTCCGCAAGCTGATCAAGTTCTTCGAGAGCATGACCACTCCGAATCGCAAGCTGATACTCACCCTTGCCAGCAAGCTGGGGAAAGAATAATCTCCGCAGCCAACGGCAGGGCTCGGAAACCCGCAAACAGGAAGAACGCGGCGGGCACAGGACTGTCTACAGAGACATTCCCCTCTCGCCTGTGCTGCCCGGTTCCACGGAAATCCTGGCCAAAAGCTCGTCCAGACGCTGGTTGATGCCCACGGCCTGCCGGCGGATTTTGGCCAACTGAATAACACCGTAAAGCAGGCAAAAGATCAGAACCAGAAAGAAGCCTATAGCAACCAGAACCGCGATTGTTTGGATGGTTTGCGGATCATACATTGTAGTGTCTCCATTTTCATTTGCGTCAAGCTTACGGCCCCGTCGTCCTGCGCCGGTCCAACGTCAAAACCCCTGAAGGCCGGGCACCGCCTTGCGAGCCCTCCTGCCCCTGAAGATGACTCCTGTCGCAGAAATCCACGTTATAACGCGGCAAACCCGAAATCAAGTTTTTCCACTTCCGCAGCACGAGGGTCCCTCGCAGGGCCTCGCGAGCCCTCTGCAGCAACATCTCTTTCACTCCGGCCCACAATGTGATAAGAATCTGCTGCTCGATGTAGCGGCGGATTCACATCACTCCATGGCAGGATGAACTCGCCGCTACGCCTACCCATGCAATGGAGGATTGAAAAATCATGGCCAAAGAACTTGACCGGCGAGAATTTATGAAAAAGGCCGCCGTCGGAACAGCCGCGGCGGGAATCGGGTTCCCTGCCCTGGGCAAAGCGGCACAGGCTGCCCCCAGCAACAGGGTGCGAGTCGGAGTTGTTGGCACGGGCCGGCAGGGTCGTGGCGACCTGAGGGATTTCGGCAGGCAGCCCGATGTTGAAATCGTCGCCGTCTGCGACGTCTACAAGCCCAACCTGGATTTGGGCGTCAGGGATTCCGGCGGCAAAGCGCAGACCTACAGCGATTTCCGCCAGGTGCTCGACCGCAAAGACATTGACGCCGTCATCGTCGGCACGCCTGACCACTGGCACCCGCTGGTGATGGTGGAAGCCTGCAAGGCCGGCAAGGATGTTTATGTCGAGAAGCCCATCAGCCACACCATCGATGAAGGCATCCTGATGGTGGAGGCTGCCCGCAAGCACAATCGTGTGGTCCAGGTGGGAACCCAGCAGCGTAGCGGCATCCACTTCCAGAAAGCCGTCAAGCTGGTGCAGGACGGCTTCATCGGCAAGGTCAGCTTTGTCCGCACCTGGAACTACGCCAACCAGTATCCCCAAGGCATCGGCCATCCCGCGGATTCCAACCCGCCGGCTGATCTTGACTGGAACACCTGGCTGGGCCCGGCGCCCAAAGTCGCCTTCAACTGGAACCGCTTCGGACCTGATCCCAAACTTCCTCCGCGATGGTCAACCTTCCGCTATTTCTGGGACTACGCCGGCGGCTTCATGACCGACTGGGGAGTACATCTCATCGACATCGTCCACTGGGCCATGCAGGTGGAAGGGCCCTCCGTCATTGCCAGCATGGGCGGCAAATACTACATCAAGGACAACGCCGAAACGCCCGACACTCTGCAGGTGACATACGAATACCGCAATCCCGACTTCGTCTGCGTCTATGAAAATCGCTGGGACAACGCTAATTCCATGTACGGCAAAGGCTACGGCATCGAGTTCCATGGCACCGACGGCACGTTGTTTGTTGACCGCAGCGGCTTCGAAGTGATTCCGGAAGAGCGCCGGAACCTCCCGCACCATGAGGTTGCCCGAACCGCATCCGTGCAGATGAAGTCGGTGAACAACTCACACTTTGACCACGTGCGCAATTTCGTCGACTGTATGAAGTCGCGCAAGCGGCCGATTTCCGACATTGAAATCGGGCACCGTTCCACCAGCGCCTGCCTGCTGGGCAACGTCGCCTTCCGCAGCAAGGAACGGATTGAGTGGGACGTGAAAAATCAGAAGCTCGTTTCCGGCGGCAGCAGGGCGCAGCAGTACATCACCCGCCACTACCGCGCGCCGTGGAAGCTGGCGGTGTAAGCGCGGGTGCAGCCTTTTGTTGCTCCGGTGCGGAAATTGTAATAAGGGCAGGTTGGAGTTTTTTGGAATCGCGTCGTCGCGGGCGGCCGCACCCGCAGTGAATCAACGTCGCGCAGCTCAGCAGAATATGAAAGGTCAGCCCTGAGGCGTATCAGGCCACCGCAGGCTTCATCGGCCGAACCTCGCGCTCGACCTTGGCCTGTTTCTCGTCACGGATAATCTCCAAATCGTGGCGGGACTGAAGGTTGAGCCAAAATTCCGCGGAAGTTCCGAAGAATCTGCCCAGGCGCAGCGCTGTATCGGGAGTGATAGCCCGGCGCCCATGCACAATTTCAGCGATTCGCGTCACCGGCACGTGCAGATCAAGCGCCAACCCGTTCATGCTCAGGCCAAGCGGTTCCATGAACTCTTCGCGAAGAACCTCTCCGGGATGAACCGGCTTCAATTTTGCAGCCATGTTCTTCTTCCTCTTTAGTGGTAGTCTGCGATTTCAGCGTCGTAGACGTCGCCATCCCGCCAGACAAAGCAAACGCGCCACTGGTCGTTGATTCGAATGCTGTGCCCCCCTTTGCGGTCCCCGCGCAGTGACTCAAGCCGATTGCCCGGGGGAGCTGCCCAGTCCCGCAATTCCCTGGCCGCATCCAGCATCGCGAGTTTTCGCAATGCTGCCCGCTCAATGGACTGAAACTCCCGCACTCTCTCGCGGTTAAAGAGGCGCTCCGTCTGCTTCGAGCGGAACGATTTAATCACAACACCATGGTATAACTCTAAACGTTAAACGTCAAGCGTTATACTTCACCCATCCAGAAAACTGGCGGTGTAGCTGTGGCGCGGACGTCTCGTCCCGCCAAGGCGTGTTCATGTGCGAGTTGAAAACGCTCTGGACCGCATCATTTCGATCCCGTTCTCTCAGCGTGGCAAGGTCACGGCGTGTCGCACACAAAGATGGCATTGGCGCCCGGCTGCGTTCCCACCGGGGCCACCAGCGCCACTGTCCCCTGGCCGTCGCCGGCAAAGGAAGTGATCGGTTTGTTGTTCAGGTTGGTGAGCAGCAGGCCGAAATCCGCCTGCGTGGTCAAACGAACCACGTGGCCTCCGCAAAAGCAGAACAGGCCAAAACCGTCCGGCTGGCCCGAGGGATCTCCGGCAAAAATAATGCTGCCGCTCCTGCGGCCGGCCGCCTGCCCCTGGATGGCCGTAAATCCGGCGTCATCCGTGCCGGGAGCATCCTGCGCCATCACGGGCTGGCCGGGGTCGCCCGAGAGTTCCGCCGTCTCCGCCTGATTCCCCTGCAGAAGCACCAGCAACATCTGGATAGGTTTCTGGTTCGGCCGGGCTGGAAGCACCTGGAAGGTGTCTGAAGGTTTGGGAACCGGGTCGAGCTGCTGGAAATTCCTTACCGTGACAGCCCTGAAAAACTGTTCCTGAGCCGCCGCTCTGTTTACGCCCTGCCTCACGAAAACCGCTTCATCATGGCTGGCAAAAATGGGCTTGAGAAGACCGCCGGCCCCCAGTTGGAAATCCTTGGGCAGCGCCACCTCGCGCATTCCTCCGTTTGACCAGAGGTACAAACCCGAGTGCGGGTTTGGGCCGCCTGTGCGCGCGGCAAAAAGCACTTCGCCCTTTGAACCAACCACCGGAGCCGAAAAGGCCTTGAAGATCTGTCCGAAGCTGCTTTCTCCGCCGCCGCCACCGTTATCGGCCACCAGGTCTGCGTTCGCACCCTTCACTCGCACGATGGCCTCGGTGGGTTTACCCGCTGCTTCGGCCTTCAACCTTGCCCTGAAGGCCACGTATCCTGCACTGTTAATGCTGGGCGCGCTGAAGGATTCATATTGCTCGCGCGACACGGGAGAAATCAGGCCCTCAAATGCTACCACCGTGAATGAAACACCCTGCGACCGCACCACGGCACGGAGGTTGCTGCGAGGACTCTCAAGCGTGGAACGGAACACAACATGGTCGTTCCCGCTCATGGCCAGGTCCTGGAACGGGCCAAACGTGAAGCCGGGGTGGCCAGGGACCGCTGAGCCGCTCACCAGCAGCAGGCGGGCGTTCACCTGGGCGGCGACGCGATGCGCGCTGAGGCACAGCAACAACACAGCGCATAATCCTGCCGCGGCAAAATGTCTCAGGCGAATTTTCCTCATTGATGTTTCCTCACCCCAGGTCCGGCTGCCGGCCACACAGTCAGCAGCCTCTCCCCTTTCCGGGCTGCTTTGCGTGTAACAGCATTATAGGACACAGGGCCGGAAAAAGGACCTTTGAAGGGGCGGTAAGGGGTCGACTGGTGACTTCAAGACGTCGTCTGCACGTTTTGCAACAGCACGGCCAGGACCAATGGAAGTGTCGCCAGCCGCTATTTCAGACGCCGTGAAAATCGCTTCATCAGGATGGGACAGGCAACGCGTGGCCTATTTCACGTAACAGACGCCATAAACGCGCCCGGACTCCACAACGCGGGTCCAGACAACTCTGGCTGGGGTCTCCACAGGGGTCTGGTTGTCGGCAAAGGGCAGCGTAATATAGAGTTCGTCGTCCACGTTAAAAACCTTGGTGCTCACAAAGCAGAGGCCGCCTTTTGAGACGTTGCGCGTCTGCGCAATGTCCGTCACTCCCCAGATGTTGCGGACCCTGAGCCGCATCGCCAGGTTCAGCCGCCTCGACTTGCGCCGCTCCGCGGAGGGAGGCGGCGTCCTGGGGCTCTCCCGGATCATTTCAGAGGTCAGGGGCTGGTCGCTGGGTTTCCAGCGTGTCGTTTCATTGCAGCGGTCGCAGTGGCGTGAAATCAGCCCGGTAGCCAGCAGCACGTCATATTCAATTGTGGAAAGCGGGCTTTGAATGGCCTTCTTGCAGGCCGCGCATTCAACCAGCACCTTGGGCTGCAGGCCTTCGGAAGGCGGCGCGTAGTCAATGCCCCAGATTCCGCTCTCCGGATTCAGCGCCTCGACTCCCCACTCCCGGCGGTCGCCGAAAACCTGTTGAAAGGCGCCCACAACGCGGAACTCCTCCTCGATGTCATTCGCCAGATTCCTGATGAGAATGATATCGTCCGGCAACAGAGGGTGGGTGAGGCTGATGCGGGCCCCGCCCGCGCTGAAGCTGACGGTTACGGTTTCTTCACTGAAGGATACGCCGGAAACGTCATTCCCGATGACCCGAATGCGAACGGGCGCCAGCACGCGATCTGTCCTTCTTTTTTGTTCTTCCGGCATGGGTCAGTTTCCACAACCTCCGCTCCCTATGTCTTGATTCAATGAGTCACCGGTATCTCAGAATTGATTCTCTCTCTACATAGAAATCGGTCGTTTCAGGAAAAAGATTAGCTGGCGGGAAAGAAGGGCCAGACCAAGGCCTTTTGAAGAAGGGTGAAGAGGAAATGCGCGGGAGGAACTTCCAAACTATCCTGCCGGTCAGGCTCCGGCCATTTCACCGAGTCGTGCGACGCCACTGGCTTCGTCTTCCTCAATCATGAAATGCCCGGAGAGCTTTAACTCGTCCAGCACCCGCCTGACGCGCTCGCCCAGCGAGACCAGGACCAGTCCGGCGCCGCCCTTCAGCGCCGCAGCGTGGCAGCCGGCCAGAAACCCCAGGCCTGTTGAATCGATGTACGGCACGCCGGAGAAATCAAACAGCAGCTTCCGGCATCCGGAATCGATCAGTTCCTGCACCTTCTGCCGGCACTGCGGGCCGTCGCGGCCTGCAATGAACCTTCCCTGCAACCGGAAAATCGTGACGTCGTCGCGCGACTCAATGGTGATGTCCATGATGTGCGGTTCCGCAAAACCGTTCAGATCTATGCTATGGAAGTCCAGAAGGGGTGTCAAGATGGCTTGTCGCCAACCTTCTGTGCCCTCCGTGTTGCGCTGTCTTACTTGCACAGACCGCGCGAAAAAAGCCTGACAAATAGATTACGAGCAGGACAGCTCTCATGTTTCCACCGGCGGCCGCATCGTCTATGCGAGGCCAGTGCGGCGGCCGTCAGCCCCATAAAAAACTGCCGGCGCGAAGCATTTATCCTCTCGCCGGCAGCCATTATGAATATAGTTGTTTTAACCGCCACGTCCCGCCTGGACGCGACCGGTTAGTTTTCTTTGCCGGCCTTCTGCCGCTGCTCGCGCAGCACTGCTTTGCGGGAAAGCCGGATCTTGTTGCCGTCAATTGAAATCACTTTCACCAGCAACTGGTCGCCTTCCTTCAGCTCATCGCGGATATCGCGAATGCGATGTTCGGCGACTTCGCTGATGTGCAGCAATCCGTCGGTACCGGGGAAGATTTCGACAAACGCTCCGAAATCCGCCAGGCGGACGACTTTGCCGAGATACGTCTTGTTCAACTCGGCCTCCGCCATCATGTCTTTGATAATCTTCAGCGCCTTGCTGGCGGAAGATTCATCCACAGCTGCCACGTTCACGCGGCCGTCGTTTTCCACGTCAATCTTGGCGCCGGTCTGCTCCACGATGCCGCGGATCACCTTGCCGCCGGGCCCGATCAGCTCGCCGATCTTGGCCGGGTTGATCATGATGGTGTGAATGTGCGGCGCATAAGCCGAAATCTTGGTCCGGGCTTCAGGAAGCGCGGCCAGCATTTTCTCCAGGATGTGCAGCCGCGCGGTCTTTGCCTGGGCCAGCGCTTCCGCCATAATCTGCGGCGTGATGCCGCTCACCTTGATGTCCATCTGCAGCGCCGTGATGCCGTCCTTCGTGCCGGCCACTTTAAAGTCCATGTCGCCAAAGTGGTCCTCGGCTCCGGCAATGTCGGTGAGGATGGCGTATTTGTCGCCCTCCTTCACCAGTCCCATGGCAATGCCGGCCACGGGCGACTTGATGGGAACACCGGCGTCCATCAGGGCCAGGCAGCCTCCGCACACGCTCGCCATTGACGACGATCCGTTCGACTCCAGAATGTCGGACACCACGCGCACGGTGTAAGGGAAGGCCGCTTCGTCGGGAACCACCCGGAAGAGTGCTCGTTCCGCCAGAGCGCCGTGGCCGATTTCACGCCGGCCCGGGCCGCGCAGAAATCCCGTTTCGCCCACGCTGAAGGGCGGAAAGTTGTAGTGCAGCATAAAGCGCTTGTACGATTCGCCTTCCAGCACGTCCAGCCGCTGCTGGTCTTCGGCGGTGCCCAGCGTGGCTGTCACCAGCGCCTGCGTCTCGCCGCGAGTAAACAGTGCCGACCCGTGGGTGCGGGGCAGCAGACCCACTTCGCAACTGATGGGACGCACCTCGTCAAAGGCCCGCCGGTCAGGCCGCTGGCGCTTCAGCAGAGTGTCCTGGCGGAAGATGCGCTCTTCCAGCCGTCCGAAGGCGCCGGCCACCTTGCGCCGCGTTTCTTCGTCCGTTTCCGGATAGCTGGCCACCAGCGCATCCTTCAGTTCGGAAACCTTCTTCTGGCTTTCCAGCTTGGGATACTTTGAGGTGTCCATGGCCTCGCGGAGGTTGTCCTCCACTTTCTGCCGCACCTCGTCTTCAATCGCCTGGTCCAATTCAGGGGCCGTGAACGCCCGCTTCTGGATCCCCAGTTTCTGGAACAACTCTTTTTCCATGGCGATAATCTTCTTGATTTCGCCATGCGCGTACTGGATGGCGTCGCTCACGGTTTCTTCCGAAACCTCCGTGGCGCCGGCTTCCACCATCGCGATAGCGTCTTCAGTGCCCGCCACCACCATGTTCAGCAGGCTTTCCTTCACTTCCGAATAGGTGGGATTCGTGACCAGGTGGCCCTCCACCAGACCCACGCGCACCGCCGCCAGCGGCGTCAGGAACGGAATGTCTGAAAGGTAAAGGGCCGCCGCGCCCGCCACCAGCCCGATCACGTCCGGGTTGTTGTCGGTGTCGGCTGAAAGCGCCATGGCGATCACCTGGGTCTCATCTCTATACCCGTCGGCAAACATGGGCCGTACCGGACGGTCAATCAGCCGGCTGCTCAAAATTTCTTTTTCCGTGGGGCGTCCTTCCCGCTTGAAAAAGCCGCCGGGAATCTTCCCGGCCGCATAGGTATACTCCCGATAATCAACTGTCAGCGGAAAGAAATCGATTCCTTCCCGCGGCTTGCTTGAACAGGCCGTTGCCAGCACAACCGTGTCGCCGTAACGCACAAAAGCCGAGCCGTTCGCCTGCTTGGCGACCTTGCCGACCTCAATTGATAACGTGCTTCCTCCCAGTGGGATGCTGACTTGTTCCATTAAATTTATCCTCCGAATCTCGCTGGCTCGCTTGCCCCTCTCCACTCTGTGCTTAATGAACGGTTCCGGATCACTTCCGGTTGCCAGCCATTCGCGGCAGGGACTTCAGATAGCCTTGTCATTTGGGTGTGGGAACCACGGACCGAGGCAGGCACTTCAAATACAGGAACCAACCACCACGACACGCGCAATGCCCCCATTATGCAAAAAGCGACCCATGGCACTCCGGCCGGGGGTCGCTCATTCCTGATGGGGCAGTTTGACCCAGTGTCTTCTCGCTTTTCTTCACAACCGCTCTATTTGCGGATCCCCAACCGATCAATCACCTGCTTGTAACGATTGGCATTGTGCCGCTTCAGATACTCCAGCAGGCGCTTCCGTTTGCTGACCATCGTCAGCAAGCCCCGTCTTGAAGCATGGTCCTTACGGTGTGTGCGAAAGTGCTCTGTCAGGTAAGAGATGCGCTCTGTCAACACTGCAATCTGCACCTCAGGCGAACCCGTATCCGTATCATGAACCTTGAAGTTCGCAATAATTTCTGACTTTGAATCCCGGGTTAACGCCATCCGCTAATACTCCTCGTTTCCGACAATTTCTCCCACATTTTCATCGGATAGCATAGCATTGTTTTCGTCAATTTGGCAAAAGATTAGGTGGTGGCTCAGATTGAAATGCAGTGGACTTGGTGCCAGGGCCGTGACAGAATTGGGTTGTTATGCATCGATGGGCACACGATTTAGCGATCTGGGTTGCGATCCTGGTCCCCGTTTTCACGGCCATCATTGTTATCTTTCTGCCGTTATTCATGCGGAAGTCCGCCGGGCGCGAGGACTACCTCAAACGCGCTAACAGGAAGTACAGCGTTCCTCCGCTGGATTTACGGTAGCGCGCCTCATCGGCCTACCTGCGTTTGACGAGTCTCAGCCCCCCTTTGCCCCGCGTCGCAGGCCTGCTTCTCTTCGGCATCGGCATCAGCATGGCGGAAGAACCTGCCTGGGGTCGATGACTGCTATCTCTTTTCCACCTTCTCAAGAGCAGACTTGGCCATGTCGCCAAGCGGCCGCGTACAACCCGAAAAAATAATGATAGCAACCGCGCCGACCATCGTAATCACGGCAACGGCGCGCTTCATCTATCTCCTCACCCTCATTGTCCAATTCCACTTACAAACTGATTTTGGACCCGGAGATCTGCTTTCTCAAGTAAATCATTCCGGAGATTTCAAATCCGGACATTAGCAAAATTTGGCGAAAGGATTGGCCGGGCTTCTAAAGCGACGGACATGTTGCAGCAAGGACGAACGGCAACTTTGCGAAATGCGCTAAATCGCACCCGCCGAGGGCATCAGCAGCACTTCATTCACGGCGGTCCGCGCCGGCTGCCGGAGAGCAGCAACTACTGCATCGGCAACATCCTGCGGCTGCATCACGCGGCTGCGCGGGACCTCAAATCCGAACTCGTTCAGCATCTCGGTGTCCGTCAGTCCCGGCAGAATGGCCGTCACCCGGATGCCCTTCGGCTGCAACTCTTCCCGCAGCACGCGGGTCAGCCCCAGTGCTCCGAACTTTGCCGCCGTGTAGGCCGAGCAGTTGCCAAACGCGTGGCGGCTGGAGGTGGAAAGAATGTTCACCAGGTGCGCGTGCCGGCTGCCTGCCCACAACGGCAGCGCCGCCTGAGCAGTGAGAAATAGCGAAGTGAGATTGGTGGCAAGGTTGCCCTGCCAGTCTTCAAGAGTGGTTTCAGCGAACGGCTTGTAAGTAAAAATACCCGCGCAGTTCACCAGGATGTCCAGCCGGCCATGCCGTCGTTTCATCTGCCTGAAAAGCCGGTCGACGTCCCCGGGCTTCCCGACGTCCGCAGCCATCGCACTCGCTCTCGCGCCCAGCTTTTTCCGGGCGGCCTCCAGCGCCTTCCGGTTGCGCGACACCAGCACCACTTCCGCACCCGCGCGCCCCAGCCCCTGCGCAATCGCCAGACCAATGCCCCGGCTCGCACCGGTCACAACCGCTACCCTGTTTTTCAGTGTTGGCATGTTTTCGTCAGAGATGTTCAAAGGTTTTCCCTCTCTCTTGGGAAGAGGGTGCCGAAGGTACGACGGCGGGTAAGGGGTCTGTTCCCTACTCGCTACTTCCTACTGGCTATTCGCTAGCCCCGCTCCCTCACCAACCTCAAAAACTCTGCCCGCGTCTGGCCGTCGTCGCGGAACGCGCCCAGCATGGCGGAGGTCACGGCCACGGAATTCTGTTTCTCCACGCCTCGCATCACCATGCACAGGTGTTTGGCCTCGATAATGACACCCACGCCCTGCGGCTTGATGGTTTCCATAATGGTCTCGGCAATCTGATTGGTCAGCCGCTCCTGGATCTGCAACCGTCGCGCAAAAACATCCACCAGCCGCGGAATCTTGCTCAGCCCGATCACCTTCTTCGTAGGAATGTAGGCCACGTGGCAGCGCCCGAAAAACGGCAGCAGGTGGTGCTCGCACATGCTGAAGATTTCGATGTCCTTCACAATCACCATCTCGTCATACGCCACCGAATAGACGGCGCCGTTCAGCACCTTCTTCACGTCCTGGTTGTAGCCGCTGGTGAGGAACCTCAACGACTCCGCGACGCGATGGGGGGTCTTCAGCAACCCTTCGCGCTCAGGATCTTCGCCCAGTTCGCGCAGCGTCGCACGCACCGATTCTGCCAGCCGATCCGGCTTCGTGCCTTGCTCCGGTTCCAGCACCGTTGTTTTATGGTTCGTCTTCATTTTGTTTCTCTCGCTGCCGCCTCGCGATTCTCCTCCGCCGCTCCCGAATACTCAAACGAATTCGAGCTCGTCTCTTCCAGGCGAACTTTCTCAAGCTGTGCGCTTCCCTGCCCGCCGTCAATCTTCCCGCGGAGCAGGTTGTAAATCTCGACGCAAAGATTCTCCGTGGTCGGCACTTTCCCTTCAAAGTTGGGAACGTCCAGGTTCAGGTAGGTGTGGTCAAACCGGTCCAGCACTTCCTGCTCGACGGCCCGGTCCAGCAGCCCCAGGTCCATCACCATTCCCGTGGCCGCATCCACCGGCCCGCGCACCGTCACCTCCACAATATAGTTGTGGCCGTGGCCGTAAGGGCTGTTGCACTTGCCGAACACGCGGCTGTTCTCCTCCGCGCTCAGCCCCTCGTTGTGCAGGCGGTGCGATGCTGAAAACCGGTATCGCTTGGTAAGTGAAACCATCAGTCTCCGTAATAGTCCACAAACAGGTCGTCCGTTTCGTACAGACGAATTCGATGCAGGCGGCCACTGGGAAGTTTCGCCGCCAGCAGGTTCCAGATTTCCACCGCGATGTTTTCCGTGGTGGGAATCTTTGTGGCGAACACCGGCACTTCCTTGTTCAGAAACTTGTGGTCCACCAGATCGAGCACTTCCGTCTCCAGCACGGCCTTCAGGTCTTTCAGGTCGAGAACCATGCCGGTGGTCTGGTCCACCTCGCCCGCCACCGTCACTTCCACCGTGTAGTTGTGCCCGTGCCCGTGCGGGTTGTTGCACTTGCCGAAAATGCGCCGGTTCTCTTCCGCGCTGAAATCCGGATTGTGGTAGTAGTGCGAAGCTGAAAACTCAGCCCGCCGCGTCAGGTAGATCATGGTCGGTTCCGTCCCTGTCCTGAAATCGGATAACTCCGGCCCTTCCAGCGCACACCGCCCGCAAGCCGGCAGGTCCGCACGGAATTCAGCACAAGCAGCACAAAAAGGCCGGCGCCCGGCAACTGGTAAATGTCAAGCCGCGAATCAAAACCCAGCCTCAACAGGCTGCGCTCATAGTTCCATTGTCGCAGAACCGCGCCGCCAAAGCATAGCAGCGCCGCCAGAAACATCCAGCCCGTCACGTCGGCCAGGGCAATCAGAATCGCAAAAGCGACGAAGCCCAGGGGAAGCAGCACGTCCAGCAGCAGCGCCGCGCTCAGCGCTTTCGCGACCGGCCACAGTTCGCGCCCGTAGAGCAGGTAGAGATTCTTGCTCCAGCCCTGCCACATGTCGCGGAAGTTCGTGTACATCCGCGTGCGCACCCAATCCGCGCCCGGCAGAAAAACCAGCCGTCCTCCGCGCTGCTTCACCCGCCGGGCCAGCGCCACGTCATCCAGAATCTCGCCCCGCACCGCCGCAAACCCGCCTGCCTCATTGTAAACGCTTCGCCGCACCAGCAGATACTGCCCGTTGGCCGCAACCCGCGGCGATGCGGGGTCCGACACTTCCTCAAAGGGAAATATCTTCGCTAGTTGCACAAACACATAAGGGATGATCGATTTTTCCCACCAGGTCACCGTCTGCTGGCCGGGCGAAAGCGACAGCAGATCGGCCTTCTCATCACGCGCGCGCTGCAGCATGGCCGCCAGACTGCCAGGCAGGTGTTCAGTGTCGGCGTCGGTAAAAAGCAGCCACTCGCCCGTGGCAGTTTCCGCGCCCGCCGCCGCGGCATGAGTCTTGCCCGTCCAGCCCTCGGGCAGCCGCTCCAGCCGGATGGTGCGCAGCAGCGGAATCTCACGGCGCAGCCCGGCCAGGATTTCCGGCGTGCGGTCCGTTGATGCGTCGTCCACCACAACAATTTCCCGCACGTGCCGCTGGGGCGCAACGGACCGCACCACGCGCTCGATGTTCAGCTCTTCGTTGCGGGCGGGAATGATGACAGACACTGCGCCTTCGTCGTGCTCAGGCATCTTGCTTCATTTCGCTCCCTGTCTGGAAATGGCTCATCTTTCGTAGCGCCGACCCTCCGGTCGGCAAGGTGGGAACGTGCCGGGCTGAAGCCCGGCGCTACAAAACCAGGTTGAGCAACTGGCCAACCATGCGATTATAATGGATGTTTGAATGATGCGTAGAATCACCATTGTCAAATGGATTCTGGTCGGCGTTGCGGCGGGAGGCCTGGTGTGGCTGGTGGTGCGTCCGCGGCCGCGCGGGCCCGTCAAGTTGGGACAAACCGCTCCCGGGTTTACGTTGAACCGGCTGCCGTCAGGGAAGTTGTCGCTCTCCGAGTTCAAGGGCCACGTGGTGGTGCTGAACTTCTGGGCCACCTGGTGCCCGCCCTGCGTGATGGAAACGCCCAGTCTTGAAAAGTTCGCTAGCGATATGAAACCCGATGGCGTCACCGTCGTCGGAGTCAGCGTGGATGAGAACGAGAACCAGCTGAAACAATTCATCCAGCGCTATCATCTCAGCTATCCCGTAGCGCGCGATCCCAACCGCAGCCTCTCCCATGAATACGGAACCTTCAAGTATCCCGAAACCTACATCATCGGCCGCGACGGCCACGTGGCCGATAAAATTATCGGCGCCACCAACTGGACCGATCCCCGCATGATCACCTTCGTCAAATCCCTCGCCGGTGTCAACACCCGTGCGTCGCGATAGGCGCACAGCTTCCAGCTACAAACCTGAGGTCTGGCCGATTTTCCAGTTCGAAAAGGCCACGTAATAGAGTACAACCAGGTTGACGAGGGGAATAAACAAGAGCAGCGCCAGCCAGCCGGAAAAGCCCGCCTTGGAAAAAATCTTCCACATCGGAATGACAGCAAGAATGAAGAACACCACACCACCAAAAAATCTGATCGATGCCACGCCCATAACTTCACCTCCGTCTGCAGCGTCATTCGTGTTCAAGGATTTCCCGTCCTGGACCCGCCACGGTTCCGGCACCGCCGATGCGCGGCCCTGACGTGTGTTTGAAACCCGAATACACCCTGCGCACTTCGATTGCAAGCAGGAAATAAGTTATACGAACGGATCGCGCGGACGTCCCGGCCGGCGCGTACGCCGCAGGAGTCAGGAGTCAGAAGCCGGAAGGTGCGGCGGCGGGATAGGGCGCTTTTCAGGAGGGCGTGGCTTTAGCCGCGCCAACAACCGCGCACCCCAAAAACGTGAGCCCTCTCCGAGGGGAGAGGGGGCCGAGGTACGA
>Ga0102953_1000497_pt1 | contig 27013 bp, 23 predicted proteins | sample SalPon2A_C_D2_MG_FD_78509 | JGI IMG/M metagenome (GOLD analysis project Ga0102953, IMG submission 78509) | Soil microbial communities from South San Francisco under conditions of wetland restoration - Salt Pond MetaG R2A_C_D2_MG | ecosystem: Environmental > Terrestrial > Soil > Wetlands | place... | reverse complement strand
TCGCACTCCGGCGCGATCCGGAAGCCCAACCGCACCTCGAAGCGCACGGCGCGCAGCATGCGCACGGGGTCTTCCCGGTATGAGTCCTCCGGTGGCTTGATGGTGCGGATGCGGCCCCGCCGCAGGTCCTCCATCCCGCCCACGTAGTCGTACAGCGTTAGGGTGAGCGGATCGAAGGTGAGCGCGTTGACCGTAAAGTCCCTGCGCCGTGCGTCCTCCTCGGACGTGCCATAGCGGTTGTCGCGCTGAATGATCCCTTGGTGACGCTCGCGCGGCTCACCGCGGAAGGTGGCCACCTCCACGGACATGCTGGGGTAACGCAACTGCACCAGCTTGAAGCGCCGCCCGATGATGCGCGCGTTGCGGAAGAGTTGCTTGACCGTCTCCGGCCGAGCGGAGGTGGCAAGGTCGAAGTCCTTGGGAGAGCGCCCCAGCAGCAGATCCCGCACTGCGCCCCCCACCAGCAGGGCCGTATGCCCCTGCTCGTGCAGCCGTCGGCAGACGAAGTGCACGTTGGGGTGGATATCCGCGGCGCGGATCGGATGATCCGTGATCACGGCGGGCCCGTGCTCCTTGCGCGAGGCGGGTCCGGCGTGGCCATGGGGCATCGGCACGTCCCTGGTTGGTCGGTCGTGGGGCTATGGGCGCACCTTCGCTGAGGCAATACGTGGCGCGGCCCTGCTGTGCATGCATATCACGCCGGGCGGGACGGTGGAACCCCGGCGGCATCACACGGAAGGGAATGCTGCCGCCCGCGCTGCCGCGCAACGGCCGCGGTCGATCCCTTGTCTGGGGGCGAGGGCAAGGCACCGGCGGCCCGGATCAGCCGGAGAGTACCAGGCCCTCCACCAGTAGCGCGGGAATGAAGCGGTTGGTGAGGTTGGGCTGGTAGCGATCGCCCACCGCGCGGATGTTGCGCAGCAGGTCGAAGAAGTTGCCCGCTATGGTGACGCTGTCCACCGGCTGCATGCGCCGGCCGCCCTCGATCAGGTAGCCCTGCACGCCGATCGAGATGTCGCCGCTGACCGGGTTGCAACCGGCACCGCCTTCAAGTTCGGTCACCAGCAGGCAGCGCTCAGGGATGGCGCACAGGGCGTCCAGATCGTGCGTGCCGGTGGGCATGACCACGCTGTGCGTCCGCGTGGAGATGCCGCCCGAATAGCCACGCCCGGCATGGCCGGTGGATTCGCGGCCGTCTTTGCGGGCCGATTCGACGTGGTACAGGAAGTTGCGGAACACGCCACCTTCGATCAGCGGCAGCGGCTGCGTTGCCACCCCCTCCGCATCCAGGTAGCGCGAGCCGGGCGCCCCCACCCGGTGCGGATCGTCCGTCAGCGCGATCGCCGCATCGGCGATGGGCTCGCCGAGACGGCCCCGCAGCCGCGACATGCCCTTCTGCGCCGCCTCGGCCGAGAAGTTGCCCAGGTACATGCTGAGCAGGTCTGGTGCCACATATTCGTCCAACACCACGGGCAGGCGCCCGCCTGGAATGGAGCGCGCGCCCAGCAGCGCGGCGCCCCGGCCCGCCGCCTCGCGGCCCAACGCGGCGCCCTGGGTGGCATCCCAGGCGCGGCTGGCCCAGGCGTATGTGCCGCTCTTGCGCTGCGTGCCGCTGTCCAACATGGCGCTGCAGTAGGCCCCCACGGAGTTGCTGTGCTGGCTGTAGCGCATGCCGTGGGTGGAGGCGACCAGATAGCGGCCGTTCTCGCGCTTGACCACGGTGTAGGGCACAGCCTTGACGCGCGCATCGGCAGCAAAGGCCGCGGCCTCGGCCTCCAGTCCGAAGCGCGCCAGATCGTCCACAGTCAGCGCGTCCAGTGCCGGATTGAACAGCTCCAGCGTGGCGGGATCAGGCACCTCGGGCAGCGCCCGGTTCATCACGACTTCGGTGGGGTCCGGCAGTTCCGCGTTTTCCCGCGCTGCCAGGAAGGCCTTCTCGATGGCCGGAGGCTCCAGGCGCTCGGTATAGGCGATGCCAGTGCGGCCATCCTTCACCACGCGCACGCCCAGCCCCTGCGCGGTGGACTGGTCCACCTTCTCCACGCGGTGATTGAGCACCTTTATGGCCAAGCTCTCCGATCGGTTGAGCAGCACGTCCACGTCCGACTCGCGATGCTCACGGGCCAGGGAGAGGGCGAAGTCAACGGCGGTCTGCCACTCCATCTAGCGTCCTCCCACGAGAATGCGGTCGATCTTCAGCGTGGGCTGCCCCACGGTGGTGGGCACCCAGCCGCTGGAGGCGCCGCACATCCCCGCGGCCAGTTCCAGGTCGTTGCCGATCATGGAGATCAGCGGCAGCACCTCGAAGCCCTTGCCGATCAGCGTGGCACCGCGCACCGGCTCGGCGATCTTGCCCTTGCGGATCACGTAGCCCTCCTGCACGGCGAAGTTGAACTCGCCCGTGGCGGGGTCCACCGAGCCTCCGCCCATCTTGCGGGCATAGAGCCCATAGTCCACCGAGGCGATCATGTCCTCCACCGTGTGCGGGCCGCGATCGATGTATGTGTTGCGCATGCGGCTCACGGGGGCGAAGCGGTACGACTCGCGCCGTGCCGAGCCGGTGCGGGCCACGCCCACCTGCCGCGCGCCGATGCGATCGCTCAGGTAGCCCTTGAGGATACCGTTCTCGATGAGCACGGTGCGCTGGGCGGGCTGTCCCTCGTCGTCCACGTTCAGCGAGCCCCAGCGGTTGGCCAGCGTGCCATCGTCAATGGCCGTCAGGATGGGCTGGGCCACCGCCTCGCCCACCTTGCCCGCGAAGGGCGACGCGTTCTTGCGGATGGCTTCCGTTTCCAGCGGGTGCCCGCAGGCCTCGTGGAAGATCACGCCGCCGAAGCCATTGCCCAGCACGACGGGCATCGTGCCGCCATCGATGTAGCCTGCGCCCGCCATGCGCAGGGCGGCCTGGGCCGCCTCGCTGGTGATGCGCTCGGCATCCAGGCCCTGGAAGAACTCGTAGCCGCCCAGCACGCCCGGACTCTCCGTTGCGGTCTGCGGGCCGTCTCCCTTCTCCGCGATGGCGGCCAGGCGCAGCCGCGCGTACTGGCGGCTGTCCTCCACCCACAGGCCCTCGCTGTTGGCGATGAGCACGCTGCGGTGCTTCTCCATCACGGACGCACCCACCTGTCGGATGGCTTCGCCCTGCTGGCGCGTCAACTCGTCCAGGTGACGCAGCAGCTCTACGCGCTCGCGCTTGGGCACGTTGTCCGGCGCCACCCGCACCGGATGGCGGTCCAGCACCGATTCCACGCGGAAGACACTCAGCGAGCCCGGAGCGCCCTCGGCGTGTGCCCGTGCCAGGTTTTCGGTCAGCTTGAGCAATTGCTCCTCGGCGGCATCGCTGCTGTAGCCGTAGTAGGCCTCGTCCCCGAACAGCAGCCGCACGCCCACGCCGAAGGAATTGCCCGAGCTGATGTCCTCCACCTTGCGGTCCAGCAGATCGATGCCGGAGACCTCGGAATCCTCGGCAAAGACCTCGGCGAAGTCCGCACCCCGGCTCAGACCCAGTTCCAGTACCTTGCGCACGCTCGAATCGGACAGCATAGACGCTCCTCAGAATGGCGCTCGTGGCGATGCAGTGCAGCCTTCATGATAGCAGCGCGCGCCCGGATGACAACGCGTCTCAATGCGAGCGGTCGCCGAGCAAGCCGGGACAGGGGCCGGCGACCCGCCGGAGGAACGCCGCACGCCTTGTGCTCCGCCCGGGGAGTCGGTAAAACCTTCGATGGATCAGCCCCCCGTCAGCCAAGAGAGCCGACACGAGCGGAGCAAGACCAGTGATTGGCTCGCCCCTGAAAACGAAGCGGCTACTGCTGCGCCCTCTGGACCCGGACGACGCGCGCCCGCTGCTGGACTACGTGCTGGAGAACCGCGCCTGGCTGGCGCCCTGGGAGCCGGCCCACCCCGCCAGCTACTTCACGGTCGAGGGCCAGCGCAACATCCTCTACCAGTGCCTGGAAGACCGCCGCAACGAGACGGGCGTGCTGTTCGGCATCTTCGAGCGTGACAACAGCCACGCGCCGCTGTGCGGCCGCATCAGCGTGTCGGGCATCGTGCGCGGCATCTGGCAGAACGGCTTCGTGGGCTATTCCATCGCCGCCAGCCGTGCCCGGCAAGGTTACATGACCGAGGCATTGCGGCGCATGGTGCTGTTCGGGTTCGGAGAACTGGGCCTGCACCGCCTGCAGGCGTCCATCATCCCGCGCAATGCCGCCTCCCTGCGCGTGGCGCAGAACGCCCGCTTCCGCTACGAGGGGCGCGCCATGCGCTACCTGAAGATTAACGAGGCCTGGGAAGACCACGAGATCTACGCCATTACGGCGGACGAGGTGCGCGCCGGCTATCCGGGTTGATGCAAGGTCGGGGGGCGCCGGGACCCGGCAATTCAGAGCGCGGCCTTTGATAACGGACGGGAGAACGGGTTATCCTGGGCAGTGATGGGGCAGGGGCCCCAACGGCTTTCTCCGGTGCTGCGCTGCCGGACACCATATCCGATGCTTGCACCCGCGGCGGCCGCGCCGTCCCGGATGCCCCCTTCAAGGAGCGAACGGCCATGTTGCGACCCGACCAGATTCACCAAGGCGTTGGCCACCGCCGCACCACGATGGAGGAGGTGAACCCGACCCCCAAGGGCAAGACGCTGGCGCACCCCGCGGCCCTGGCCCCGCGCATCTTCGCGGACACGGCAACCATGGACGAGATCCGGCCTCTTAAGGAGGGCGGCATCGTCAATGGCGTGACCACCAACCCGACGCTGCTCAAGCGCGCCGGAGCGGATTCCTGGGCCAGCGCGGACAAGATCATGAAGGAGATCGTGAAGTACATGGCGCCCTACCCGGTGTCACTGGAGCTGACAGAGTTGGAGCCGGAGGCGATGTTCAAGCAGGCCAAGAAGCTGGCGGCATTTGGCAGCAACGTGGTTGTGAAGGTGCCGACAGGCGGCTACGGCATGATGGAGCGCGACGCCTTCACCGGCCTGAAGATGATCCGCCGGCTGTGGGGCGAGAACATCAAGGTCAACGCAACGCTGGTCTTCAACACCACCCAGGCCTTCTGGGCAGCCAATGCGGGCGCGGCGTACGTCTCCCCATTCCTGGGGCGCGTGGCCGACTACATGTACAAACACGACCAGGTGGAGCGTCAGCCGGGCAACGCCCTTTACTTCATGGAGGATCACAAGGCACCCGAAGGCGGACGCGACGTGGTGGCCAACTCCTCCTACGTGGCCCTCGATGGCCCACGCAAGGATGCCGGCGTGCGGCTGATCAACGAGATCGTGGCGGTGTTCAACAACTACCGCATCAAGACCGAGGTGCTTGCAGCCTCCTTCCGCAACGCGGTGCAGGTAACCGAGTGCCTATTGGCCGGGGCGGACATCCTCACCGTGCCGGCACCCATCCTGATGGGCGTTGCAGACCACCCGCTCACGGACGAGGGCATGAAATCCTTCGTGGACGACTCCAAGGTCTTCGACCGGTAGCCCATTACGCGCCCAGCGCAGGGCTGCCATGGCGTCGCGCGCGCCTCGTCATCCCCCCACGCATCCGCTATAGTGCAAAGATTGGCTCGGCGGGGCATGGCCCCGCCCGGGGCCGCGTGCGCGCGGCCTCGCAGGCCCTTCGTTGAACCGGCCGGCCGGTCGCGCCCGCGCGGCGGGGTGCCGGCGTCCCATCCAGCCCCCACATCTGCAATGACGATCAACCTGCAACCGGTCAAAGGCACGCGTGATTTCTATCCGCCGGAGCTGCGCCTGCGGAACTGGCTCTTCGAGATCTGGCGCGAAAGCTCGCGGGCCTTCGGCTTCGAGGAGTACGACGCCTGCGTGCTGGAGAGCGAGGAGCTTTACATCCGCAAGGCCGGCGACGAGATCACCGAGCAGCTCTACTCCTTCGAGGACAAGGGTGGGCGCCGCATCGCGCTGCGTCCGGAGATGACGCCCACGCTGGCGCGCCTGATCCTGCAGCGCAGGAACGCCCTCTCCTTCCCGCTCAAGTGGTTCACGATTCCCCAGTGCTTCCGGTACGAGCGCATGACGCGGGGCCGCAAGCGCGAGCACTACCAGTGGAACGCGGACGTGGTGGGTCAGCCCAGCGGCGTGGCGGAATTGGAGGTGCTCTCGGTGCTCATCACGTCCCTGCGGAAAATGGGGCTGGGGCCCTCGCACATCCAGGTGCATCTGAACGACCGGCGCATCCTCAATGCGGTGCTGGAACACATCGGCGTGCCCGAGGAGCGGCACCTGCCGGTGATGGTGGTGATGGACAAGCGCGACAAGCTGCCGCAGGACGAGCTGGAGCGCCAACTCCACGAGCAGGCGCTGGAGCCCCGGCAGATCAAGATGCTGGGCGACTTCCTGCGCATGGAAACGCTGGAACAGGTGCGCCAGCGGCTGGGCGATGCGCCTGCACTGCATGATCTGCAACAACTGCTGGGACGGCTGGACGCGGTGGGATACGGCGGCTTCGCGCGCTTCGACATCACGGTGGTGCGAGGGCTCTCCTACTACACGGGCACGGTGTTCGAGGTGCGCGACGCTGGCGCAAGCCTGCGCGCGATCTGCGGCGGCGGGCGCTACGACTCGCTGCTGTCCACCTTCGGCGGAGAGTCCGTGCCGGCTATCGGCTTCGGTTTTGGAGACGTCGTGATCCTGGAGTTGCTGGCCGACCTGGGGCTGCTCCCCAAGCTGACCCCGGAGATCGACGTGGCCGTGATCCCCTTCTCCGAGGACCAGGTGCCGCAGGCCCTCACGCTGAGCCAGGCCGTGCGCCGCGCGGGGCTGCGCGCCGATGCGGACTTCTCGTTCCGCAAGCTCAAGCGGGCCCTGCAGCGCGCGGACGAGATCGGTGCCCGCACCGCCGTGCTGCTGATGCCGGAAGAGCTGGAGCGGGGCGAGGTGGTGGTGCGCGACATGGCCCGCCGCGAGGAGCGCCGGGTAGCCCTGGAGGACTACCTGGCCCATCCGGGCTAACTACGTCCGGTGCCGCCCGCCAACGGCGCGGAGGCTGCGCTGCGTGTGCCTAGTTCAGTGTGGGGGGTGCGTATTGATCGGCGCTGGGCTCCGCATCCAGCCCCATCCCCATCAAGCCCAGCAGGATGCGCTCGCGGTGTGCGGGCGTGGTGGCCTCCAGCAGTGCCTGCTTTTCCGCCGGCGCAAAGGGCAGGGACATGCACAGCCCATTGAGCAGGGCGATCCCGGACACGGCATCCAGCTTGGCCAAGTCAAACGGCAGGTTGTTGCGCTCCCCAAAGCTCTCCAGCGCCCGCTTCAGCCGCTCGGGATCGAGCGCCACGTCGGGCTCGTGCAGATCCCCCTGGAATTCCTCATAGTCCGCCAGTACGCGACGATAGCCCTTGTACAGCGGTAGCTCCTCGCGCGTGCGGAAACGGCAGAGGCCCTTCAGCGCAACCACGAATCTCCCATCCTGGGTCTCGTCGCAGCGCTCGATCAGCCCCAGGCACCCCACGCCGTAGAGGTCCGGATGGTCCGCGGCGACCTCGGGGGCAGGGCTGTTGTCCTGGCGGGGCACAATGGGCTGCACCATGGCGATCATCTTCGCGCCATCGCGGGCGTCCTCCACCATGGCGCGGTAGCGCGGTTCGAACACGTGCAGCGGCAGCCACATCCCCGGGAGCAGCAACACGCCCGTCAGGGGAAAGATGGGGATGATCTCGGGCAGTTCCTGCTTGGCCATGTCCGTCCCGGGCCGGTTGTGGGCCGGTCTGCACCGGTTATCCCTTGTAGGGCCCCGCCACGCGATCGTTCCTGCGCGCAGCAGCTCCGATTCCAGCCATTATTTCATGGGCCGCGGCCGGCGGGCAACGTGGACCGCGCGTGCCTGACCAACCGATGCCAGCGCGAGCAACCGCGGCCCGGCTCCAAAGCGCACGCCGCCGCGCACACCCTGGGGCCACCCAGCACGGGGCTCTGCGGCGTGCATCCGGCGGATGCACGCGTGCCCCGCGTGCCCGGCAAGCCGATTCGACGTTGTGTGTGCCCCGAAACACGCAAGAATAGGCCGTCAGCGCCCCATTTAGTCAATTGATCTTCGAAACAGACGTGTGGTATGGGAGATGAGCTTTCTACCCGGGTCGCTGGGGGTTTACGCCTTTCCCGGGGGTCGCAGGGGGAGAGAATTCGGTTTCCCGCAAAAATGCCGAAGGAGAACACATGGATCGACGATCGTTCCTCAAAAAGGCTGGGGTGGCCACTGCTGCGACGACGTTCGCCGCGGTATCGTATCCCGGCAAGACCACGCATGCGCAGACGAAGTTCCGCTGGCGGCTGGCGCACAGCTTTGGGCCCACCGCGCCCGTGCTGGGCACGAACCTGCCGGCGATGGCCAACGAGCTGCGCACGATGAGCAAAGGCCAGTTGGACATCAAGGTGTACGGCGCCGGCGAGCTGATTCCTGCCTTCGGCGTGTTCGATGCCGTCAAGGAAGGCAGCATCCAGATGATGTACAGCGCGTCGTACTACTGGGCCGGCAAGGTGCCCGCCACGCAGTTCACCTGCGCGGTGCCGTTCGGCATGAACACGCAGCAGTTCAACTCCTGGTGCTATCACGGCGGCGGGATGGAAGTGTGGCGCGAGTTCTACGCCAAGCAGGGCCTGTATCCGTTCCTGGCGGGCAACACGGGCGCCCAGATGGGCGGCTGGTTCCGCAAGGAAATCAAGACGGTGGATGACCTGAAGGGCCTCAAGTATCGCATCCCCGGTCTGGGCGGCAAGATCTACGCCGAGCTGGGTACGAAGGTCATCCTGCTGCCTGGGCCGGAAGTGTTCCCGGCGCTGGAGCGCGGCGTGATCGACGCGGCCGAGTGGGTGGGCCCGTACTACGACTGGAACCAAGGCCTGTACGAGGCGGCGCGCTACTACTATGCGCCGGGTTGGCACGAGTGCTCCACGGCCAACGAGATGACGCTCAACATGAAGGCCTGGAACTCGCTGCCCAAGGAATTCCAGCAGATGATCGACCACGCGGCCTACAAGCTGAACGTGAACAATCTGGCCGAATTCGACGCGAAGAACGTGGAGTACCTGGCCAAGATCAAGGCCACCGGCAAGAACGAGATCAAGTTCTTCCCGCCGGAAGTGCTCAAGGCGTTCTACAAGACCGCCGAGAGGGTCAATCAGCAAACGGCGGACGCGGATCCCGATGCTCACAAGGTGTACGAGAGCTACAAGAAGTTCATGGCGGGTATCCGCAGTTGGCACAAGATCAACGAGTGGGGCTATGTGGACGCCCTCAAGGAAGTCGGCGCCGTCTAGGTACCGGCTCCGCGTGCAGCGCGCCGATTGCTCGGCGCGTCGCGCTCCGCCCGTTGGAAGGAACACGGCAAGGTCGCAAGGCCTTGCCGTTTTTTTTTGTCCAGGCAATTGCCAGACGCCGGACGCTCACGCTTCTGCGAGGCAGCCCCGTCGCCTCACTTTCCAATAGCTGTAAACCGAGCAGCGGCAGGCCACACCAGTAGGCGCAGTCCGCACGGGCGGCCCTTGGGGCGGCTGCGGCCTTATGCCCCCACACTGAAACTGCGGATGGATGCGTACGAATACCGGCGTGCCGGACAGCCGCCGGGTGGTCGCACGGGAGAGCGCTGGCTCTCCCGTGGACCGGATCTGCTATCAGGCGGGGCTACTTGACACAGGTGCTGCCGAACACGACGCAGGGCAGCCACAGTACCATCTGTGGGAAGAGGACTGTGATGAACAGTCCAATCATCTGCAATATGACGAATGGAACGATGCCTCTGTATATGTGCCCTGTTGTCACACTCGGTGGACACACGCTCTTGAGATAGAACAGCGCGTAACCGAACGGAGGCGTGAGGAAGGATGTCTGCAGGTTCACCGCGATCAGCACCGCGAACCAAACCGGGTTGAACCCGAAGTAGAGCATCAGCGGGGCCAGCACCGGCACGTGGATGAAGCAGATCTCGATGAAGTCCAGGAAGAAACCGGCCATGAACAGCGTCATCATCACGATGGCCAGCACACCCCACTCGCCGAAAGGCAGGTGGCCGATGAAATTGCGGATCAGGTCGTCCCCACCCAGCCCACGGAAGGTGAGGCCGAAGGTCTGCGCACCGACCAGGATGATGAACACCATGCTGGTGAGGCGCACCGTGGTGCGCATTACGCCCCGCAGCATCTCCATCGAGAACTTGCCGTTCCAGAGCACCAGCAGCAGCGCGACTGTGGCGCCCACCGCAGCGGCCTCCGTGGGGGCGGCGATGCCGGCGAAGATGGAGCCCAGCACGGCCAGCATCAGCGCCAGCGGCGGCACCAGGGAACGCATCACGCGCCGGGTCAGCTCCTGTCGGCTGATGGCGGCCAGTTCTTCGGCCGGGATGGCGGGGGCCGCCTCCGGGCGGAAGATCCCGACGGCAACGATGTAGATCAGGTAGAGCGCCACCAGCAGGAAGCCGGGGATCACGGCGCCCACAAACAGGTCACCCACCGAGATGTTCATGATGTCGGCCAGCACCACCAATACGATGCTGGGCGGGATGATCTGGCCCAGCGTTCCGGAGGCTGCGATGGTGCCCGCGGCCAGCTCCGGCTGGTAGTTGCGCCGCAGCATGGTGGGCAGGGACAGCAGACCCATCGTGACCGTGGTAGCGCCCACGATCCCCGTGGAGGCGGCCAGCAGCGCGCCCACCACGGTCACGGAGATGGCGAGCCCTCCGCGGATGCGCCCGAACAGGAGGGCCATTGTATCCAATAAGTCCTCTGCCAGCCCGGATCGCTCCAGCGTCACCCCCATGAAGACGAACAGGGGCACCGCAACGAGGGTGAAGTTCGTCATCACCCCCCATATCCGTAGCGGCAGCAGGTTGAAGAACGACAAGCCGAATCCCAGCCAACCGAACAGCAGCGCCAACGCGCCGATGGTGAACGCGACCGGGTAGCCGATCATCAGCAGGCCGAACAGGAACACAAACATCCAGGCCGGCAGGAAGTCCATGAACCAGTACGGCAGAATCTCTTGCAGCATGAGAGGGCTCTCCTTCGGGCGCGTGCGGCGCCGTTGTGGGGTTGGTCCCGGTAGGTTGAAGTGCGGTTCGGTCAGCCGCGCGGCGTCATTGACCGGCCTGTGGCGGGGTGCCGCCTTGCGCCTGCGCCTGCTTCTGTTTCTGCTGCTGCAGGGCTTCTTCCGCGGTGCTGGAGGCCTTCTCGGCACGGGACACGAAGCTGTCGGCCATGGTGAACTCCGCCTCGCCGTAGAGCACACGCACCTTGCGGTACACGTTGGCAATGCCCTGCAGCGTCAGCAGGAAGAAGCCGAACGGAATGAACGCCTTGAGCACGTAGTAGGCCGGGAGCCCGCCCGGATCGGCGGAGACCTCACCCGTCAGCCACGATGCCTTGATGTACCAATACGAGGTCCAGATCAGCAGCATGCACATCGGGAACAGGAACGTGAACGCACAGACGATGTCCACGATGGTCTGCCACTTCTTGTTCAGACGCGAGTAGATGATGTCCACCCGCACGTGCTCGTCGTACAGAAACGTGTATCCCGCGCAGGAGAGGAAGATGATGGAGAACAGCCACCATTCCGATTCCTGGATGATCGGGGAGCCCGTGTGGAACATGTAGCGGCCAATCACATCCACGGTGACCAGCAGCACGAGTCCGAGCATGACCCAGCCCATCATGCGGCCGATCACGTCGTTGAGTTTCTCAATCCATCCGACAAGCCGCCTCATGGCGCTCGATACTCCTAGAAGTGCCCGCGCACGGCAATGGCGGGCAGTGTCCGATGATTGCTGCGATACGATGGAAGTCGAACCCCCTACTACCCCCTGCCCCCCAAGGCCGAAACCCCACACCGGATAACCAATCCCGGGGCTGATGTCAACCACATGAATGCGCCGACGCCCGTCCCGCGCTGCGGCCAATGGGGCGTCCGCCGGCCTCGCCCGAACCACCGCGCGTTGGCGCGACGAGGCTCACGCGGTTCGGTGGGGTGGCGCCTTGTGCGAAGCGTGGCCCGTGGTCTACGGTACGGGCACAAAGGCGCCGGCGGACGGCGTGCGGTGCAACGGGAGTTATCTACGCGGAAAGGAGGTCTCCATGGCCAAGACCGTCTACCCCCTCGCCAAGCCCCTGGCTCAACGGGGCACGTTCTCCGGGCCCGTGGCGTTTTCCAACGGGGTCAAGACCTCGGGCGGAGAACTGCTGTTCATCTCCGGGCAGATCGCCTTCGACGAGAATATGGAACTGGTGGGCAAGGGCGATATGGGCGCCCAGACGCGTCAGGTGCTGCGCAACATAGCCAAGGTGCTGGAGCAGGCCGGCGGAACCCCCCGGGATATCGTCCGGGTGACCGTGTTCGTGAAGGACATCAGCCGCTTCCGCGAGATCCACGACGCGCGGCTGGAGTTCTTCCACGCGGATCACCTGCCCGCATCCACAATGGTGGAGATCTCCGAGTTCGTGCACCCGGACGCGCTGATCGAGATCGACGCGGTGGCCGTCATCGGCGCGTAGCGCCAGTCAACGCTATGGGTAGGTCTCCACACCGCCGGGGGTGTGGAGCGTAAGTCGGTTGCCGGTGCCCGGCGGCGCATCGGCGGGGACAGTCTGCGGGCTCGCCTCGCAATGCCCGACCTGCCGCACGGCGATGCCGTATGCTCGCCCGATCTCCTCCAGAAGAGGCAGCAGGGCGGGCCGGCCGATGACCTCCATGCGGTGGCCCATGTTGAAGACCTGGTACAGCTCCCGCCAGTCCGTCCCGCTGACGCGCCGGATCAGCTTGAACAGCGGCGGCGGCTCGAACAGGGCGTCCTTGACGTAGTGGATGCCCCGGCTGGCGCGCAGGCACTTGGTCTGTCCACCGCCCGTGCAGTGCACCAGGGCCCCCACCAGGTCGCGGTGCCCTTCCAGCAGCGCCTTGATGACCGGCGCATGGCTGCGCGTGGGCGAAAGCAGGCCCTGGCCGATCGTGAGTTGCGTGCCGGGCAGTGGCTCCTCCAACCGGAAGGGCCCGCTGTAACGCAGGTCGCCCGGCATGTCCGGATCGTAGCTCTCCGCATATTTGGCGGCGTAATAGTCCGAGAGCAGGTCGTGGCGCGCGGAGGTGAGCCCGTTGCTGCCGATACCGCTGTTGTAGCGCTCCTCGTAAGTAGCCTGTCCGTCCGAGGCCAGGCCCACGATCACGTCGCCCGGCTGCACGCCGCCGTTGCTCACCACGGCATCGCGCCGCTTGCGGGCCACCATGGTCACGTCCAACAGCAGCGTGGCCACAACGTCGCCCACATCCGCCGTCTCGCCGCCCGTGGCGATGAGCGGCATGCCCCAGTCCGCGAACTGCGCTTCCAGCCGCGCAAAGCCGTGCAGCAGCGCCTGCAGCACCTCTCCGGGCAGGCGCCGCGCGTGGCGGCCGATGGTGTTGGAGTAGAGGAACGGTCCGAGGGCGCCCACGCAGAGCAGGTCGTCCACGTTCATCACCATCGCATCCTGCACGATGCCCTCGAACACGCGCACGTCGCCCGTCTCGCGGTAGGTCAGGTAGGCCAGCACGGACTTGGTGCCCGCGCCGTCCGCGTGCATCGCCAAGCACCACGCCGGGTCGCCCGACAGCACATCCGGCACCAGCTTGCAGAAGGCGCCCGGGAACAGTCCGGGGTCCACTTGACCCACGGCCGCATGCACCTCCTCCTTCTGCGCGGAAACCCCCCGCGCGCGGTAGCGGTCACTCATGGTCGTGGCGTGGCCTGCCAAGCTCCTGTGGGTACCTCGGGGACCGCCCCGCCGGGGACGGGGGCGGCATTGCCGATGCGTGCGGGCCATCATAGGGAGCGCCGGGGCACCCCGTCAATCACACCCGAAAGACCTCACGCCCGGGGCCTGCTGTGGACCATCGACCAACACCGTTTGTTCCGGGGGAGCGGTCGCTCCCCCGGCCCCCCTGTTTACGGATTGGCCAGGACGCTCTGGTAACTCTAATTCTTTGCGGCACCACCTGTGACGTCCAGTGCTCGACAAGCCCCAGTGGGAGCATCCGACTTTCGAGACGACCTGGCACACAAGCAACCACCATCGATGTTCGAACCCGTGTGTAGGGGCCCGGGAGTGGAAATCCCCCAGCACTTTCGTGACGATCCCGCTCAAAAGCCGGACGGGCCGGCGGCGTATGCCGGCCGCGGGTGCGAGATGGGCAGGCGCACGATGGTGCGCAGCTTGTCCGGCGCCGTCCGCTGCGGGTCGTTCAGGTACACCTCGTGGGCCGGTCCGCGCACACGGTAGTGCGAGTGCGCCGCCGCTTCTCCCAGTGCTTGGTAGGCCGGGGCCACGGCATCGTAGGGCCCCACGTGGAGCAGTTGCAGGGCACGACCCTCCCGCCAGCTCACGCGGCGCACGTCGCGTAGGTCCCAGCCCTTGCGCTCGGCCACAGCCTTGCGGGCCGCCTTCAGGTGCGCGGGCGTGACGCTTTGCGGCACGCGCAGCAGGGCCCGCCACTTCCACTGGCTGGGGCCGGTGCGCTGCGGGTCGTCAACGAACCACAGACATTCCAGCTTGGGTACCTTGAAGTCGCCCGTGCCAGCGGCCTTAAGCTGCGCCTTGAGCGTGTAGGCCACCGTGTAGAGGTGCTCCAAAGCCTGATGGAACTCCGGGCCACCCGGCGCGCCCTGCCCATCCACGGCGAGGAACACGCCGCGCTCGGCCGTCACCTCCTGCACCCGGCGCGTCGCGTGGTACAATTCCTTGTGCTGCTGCGAGAAATCAACCGGTCTCATGGCACCTCCTTTCCGGTCCGGCGATTGACCCTGCCGGCACCCGGCAGCGCCTCCTCCCGGTCACGTCAACCCGATCCTCGCGGACAATTCCATTGTAAACGATCGGGCCCGGGCCAGCCATGGCGGCCGATGGTGCGCCGCGCCGGGCCGTGCTAGCCTGACGGCCTGAACCCCATCGTTACCTCTGGAGCCCGCGCCGTACCCCATGCTGATTCTGCCTGCGATCGATCTGAAGCAAGGCCGCTGTGTGCGCCTCATCCAGGGCCGCGCGGAGGACGAGACCGTATACGGCGCCGATCCCGCCGCGATGGCCCGCCGCTGGGTGGACGAAGGCGCGCGCATGCTGCACCTGGTGGACCTGGACGGCGCCTTCCGCGGCGAGAGCGCCAACCTGGAGGCCGTGCGAGCCATCCGCGCCGCTGTGGACATTCCGCTGGAGCTGGGCGGCGGTCTGCGCTCGCTGGACGACATCGCTGCCGCGCTGGCCTTGGGCATCGACTCGGCCATCGTGGGCACGCTGGCCGTGCGCGACCCCGCCGCGCTGGAGCAGGCGCTGGCCCGTTTCGGCGGCGAGCGCGTGCAGTTGGGCATCGATGCCCGCGAGGGCCGCGTGGCCGTGCAGGGCTGGGCCGAGGACACCGCGCTTGACGCCGTGGCCTTCGCGCGGGACTGGGCGACCAAGGGCGTGGAGCGCATCATCTTCACGGACATCGCCCGCGACGGCATGATGGCCGGCCCCAACACGGAAGCCATCGGCACCTTCGCTCGCGAGAGCGGTGTGAAGGTCACGGCCTCGGGCGGGGTTACCCGCTTGGCCGACGTGCAAGCCCTGGCGGCCCTGGAGGCGGACGGCGTGGACCGCATGATCATCGGCAAGGCGCTCTACGAGGGCATCCTGCACATGGCCGAGCTGGCCGACTTCAACCGCTGAGCCCCGGAGCGCCCCACCTCATGCTCGCCAAACGCATCATCCCCTGCCTGGACATCAAGGAAGGCCGCGTCGTCAAGGGCGTGAGCTTCCTGGGCCTGCGCGACGCCGGCGACCCGTTGGAGCTGGCCATGCGCTACAACGAGCAGTCCGCGGACGAACTGGTGTTTCTGGACATCACGGCCAGCCACGAGAACCGCGGGCTGACGCTGGACCTGGCGGCGCGCCTGGCGCGGGTGCTCTTCATCCCGTTCACCATCGGCGGGGGCATCACCAAGCTGGAGGAGATCCACCGCATCGTCACCGCCGGGGCGGACAAGGTCTCCATCAACACCGCGGCCGTGAAGAACCCGGAGCTGATCTCCCAGGGCGCCGAGCGATTCGGGCGCCAGTGCATCGTGGTGGCCATGGACGTGAAGCGTTCCGGCGAAAGCTGGGAGGTCTTCACCCACGGCGGACGCACGCCCACCGGCATCGATGCGTTGGAATGGGCGGAAGAGGTGGCGCGCCGGGGTGCGGGCGAGATTCTGCTGACCAGCATGGACCAGGATGGCCGCCAGACCGGCTTCGACCTGGACGTGACCGCCGCCATCAGCAGCCGCGTGGGCATCCCCGTGATCGCCTCCGGCGGCGGCGGCAGCGTGGAGCACTTCTACGAGGCCCTCACCACCGGCAAGGCCGATGCCGTGCTGGCCGCCTCCGTCTTCCACTACGGCCAGATGACCGTGCCCCAGCTCAAGCGCGCCCTGCACGAGCGTGGCGTGCCCGTGCGCCTGACGCCGGAGCTGGAGGCCCAGGCGGCCGCCACGGAAGCCTCCCCCGCGCCGTAGTTCTCTTATCCGGAAACGCAATTCTGCCATGGGGCCTCTCGGCCCCCATGTCCCACCAGGGTATGGGACTCCCTGAACTCTATCTGTGGGTGAGATCGCACCGGACTTGGTGCGGATCCGCTGGCACAACAGATTCCTCGCTACGCTTGGAATGACACGGTCCTGCGGCCAAATGGGGCGCTGAAATGCCCTGGCCGTGCCGCTCAGGCGCGGAGTTGGGCTTCCAGCTCCTTGGTCAGGCGCTTGACGATGCGGGTGCGCACCTTGGCTACCTCGTCGTCGGTGAGGGTGCGGTCGTCCGCCTGATAGGTGAGGGCATAGGCGAGGGACTTGCGGCCCGGGCCCACCTGATCGCCGCGGTACAGGTCGAACAGCGCCACGTCGCGCACCAGAGGTCGGCCCGTTTCGGCAATGAGCGCGCGTACCTGCTCCGCGGGCACCGTCTCCGCCACCACAAAGGCGAGGTCCTCGTAGACCGGGGGATGGCTGGAGAGCACCGTCATCTGGCGATCCTCCCGCCACTGGTGCAGCAGCGCGCCCACGTCCAGCTCCGCCGCGCAGACAGGCTGGGCGGGCAGACCGAAGGCGTCCACCACGCGCGGGTGCAGCTCGCCCAGTTGCCCCACCACGGCGCCGCCGATCTTCAGCACGGCCGAGCGGCCGGGGTGGTAGGCGGCATCGGCGCCGTAGTCCCAGGTTGCTTCCGGCACCTCCAGGCGCTCCAGCAGGGTCTCCACCAGCCCCTTCACGTCGAAGAAGTCGAAGCCCGCCGGCTCGGCACCGTCCAGCCAGGAGGCGGGGTCGCGCGGCCCGGTGAGGAGGACGCACAGCCGCGCCGGTTCGTCCGGCAGCACGGCGCCCGGCTGAGGCCAGAACGCCGCACCCACCTCGAAAATGGCCACGCGGCGCCCGAAGCGCAGATTGGCCCGCGTCGTGTTCAGCCCCTCGGCCAGCAGGCGCCGCCGCAGGTGCGCGCGCTCCGCCGAGAGCGGGTTCTGTACGCGCAGATAGGTGGACTCGTCCACCGGCGCGCGATCCGGGTGCAGGCGGCGCTCATCCTCCAGCGAGATCATGGAGTAGGTGATGATCTCGTCCAGCCCGCAGCCGGTGAGCACGTCACGCATCAACTCCGTGCCCTCCAGCCGCAGATTGCGCTCCTGCGGGGGCATCTCGTCGCCGATCAGCGTGTGGGGCATGCGGTCGTAGCCGTGGATGCGGCCCACGTCCTCCACCAGGTCGGCCGCGATGGAGACGTCCATGCGGTGCGAAGGCGGCGTGACCACCAGCGGATCGGAGCCTTCCACCTGGAATTCCAGCGCGCGCAGGATGCGCAGGATCTCCTCGCCCGGCACCTCCACGCCCAGCAGGCGCGTGACGAAGTCCGGTCGCAGCTCGATGGGCGCCTGGGTGCGCAGATCGGGATACAGATCGCCCACCACCGTGTGCACCGTGCCGCCGCACAACTCCGCGATGAGGTGCGCGCAGCGCAGCCCGCCCTGGAGCGCCAGCTCCGGATCGAGTCGCTTGCCGAAGCGGTCGCTGGCCTCCGTGCGCAGCTTGAGGAGCTGGCTGGTGCGGCGCGTGTTGAGGAACTCGAAGTTGGCCGATTCCAGCAGCACCGTGGTGGTGCCGTCGGTGATCTCCGATTCCAGCCCGCCCATCACGCCCGCGATGCCCACCGGCCCGCCGCCGTCCGTGATGAGCAGCATCCGGTCGTCGAATGTGCGCTCCACGCCGTCCAGGGTGTGCATCTTCTCGCGCGGATGGGCCGGACGCACGCGAATCAGCGGGGGCTGGCCCTTCTTCTCGGGCCGCAGCGTTTTGTAGTCGAAGGCGTGGGTGGGCTGCCCCAGTTCCAGCATCACGTAGTTGGTGGCATCCACCACGGCATTGATGGGGCGCATGCCGGCCCGCAGCAGGCGCTGCTGCAGCCAGAAGGGCGAAGGCTGCACCGTGATGCCTTCGATCAGCGTCACGGTGTAGCGCGGGCACATCGCCGCATCCGTGACCTCCAGCTTGAGGTAGGGCGGCTCATTGCTGGGCTTCAGGCCATCGGGGCGGGCGGCGCGCAGCACGTCGTCGCGCAGGGTGCCGCCCAGGATCGCGGCGGTCTCGCGCGCGATGCCGTAGATGCACATCAGGTGCGCGAAGCCGCCCTTGATGTCGAACTCCAGCACGGCATCGCCCAGGTACTCCACCAGCGGCGCGCCCACCGGGGCATCATCGGGGAGGATCAGGATGCCCTCGTGCTCCTCGCTGAGCCCCAGTTCCTTCTCCGAGCAGACCATGCCCTCGGAGCGCACCCCGCGGATGTTGCCGGCCTTGAGCTTGAGCTTGCGGCCGTCGCTGGCGTGTCCGTCGATCAGCTCCGCGCCCACCATGGCGAAGGGCACCCGCGGCGCCGGGCTGGGCAGCGGCTCGCTCAGGTAGCGCAGCATGTTCGGCGCGCCCGTCACCACGGTCAGCGGCTCCGGCTTGCCGTAGGCCACCTGCACCAGGCAGAGCCGGTCCGCGTTGGGATGGGGCAGCACCTTCTCGATGGCACCCACGACCACCGCCTCGCGACCCCACTCGGCGCCGATGCCGGTGACGGACTCCACCTCCAGCCCGGCCACGGTAAGGCGCTCGGCCAGCTCCTGCGGGGTCAGGTCGATGTCCACATAGTCCTGCAACCACTTGATGGGAACGCGCAGCGCCATCGTGCCGGTACCGTCTCGATTGGGGGGCGGGCCGCGTCAGAACTGACGCAGGAACCGCAGGTCGTTGCCGTAGAAGTAGCGGATGTCCTCAATGCCGTGCTGGAGCATGGCCGGGCGCTCCACGCCCATGCCGAAGGCGAAGCCGCTCCACTCGTCGGGATCGTAGCCGCCGTTGGCCAGCACCACCGGGTGCACCATGCCCGCCCCGGCCACCTCCAGCCAGCCCGTCTGCTTGCAGACGCGGCAGCCTTCGCCACGGCAGAGGATACAGTCCATGTCGATCTCCACCGAGGGCTCGGTGAACGGGAAGTAGCTGCCGCGGATGCGCATGCGCCGGCCCTCGCCGTACATCTTGTTGGCGAAGGCCTGCATGGTGCCGATGAGGTCCGTGAGGCGGATACCGTGGCCCACGGCCAAGCCTTCCACCTGGTAGAACTGATGCTCCGAGCGCGGCGTGATCTGCTCGTAGCGGTAGCACTTGCCGGGCAGGATCACGCGGATCGGCTGCGGGTGCGCTTCGCGCATGCAGCGGATCTGGCCCGGCGAGGTGTGGGTGCGCAGCACCACCTTGTCGTTGACCCAGAACGTGTCCCACATATCGCGGGCGGGGTGGTAGGCGGGGATGTTCAGCAGCTCGAAGTTGTTCTCGTCCGTCTCCACCTCCGGCGCCTCGTACACGCGGAAGCCCATCTCGGCGAAGATCTCCCGCACGCGGCGCAGGGTGCGCGTGCTTAGGTGCAGGTGCCCCGGCCCCATGGGCCGCCCGGGTAGCGTGATATCCACCCGATCCGCCGAGATCGCCGCCTGCAGCTCCGCTTCCTTGATCTGCGTCTGGCGCCCCTGGAAGGCCGACTCCAGCGCCTCCTTCACCTCGTTGGCGCGCTGGCCGGCCTTTGGCCGTTCGTCCGCCGTGAGCGCCCCCAGCCCGCGCAGCACCTCGGTGAGGCGCCCCTTGCGGCCCAGGTAGGTGCGATACCAAACGGGCAGCTCCTGGGAGGTCTGCAGCGCCTCCAGCGCGGCGACGGCTTCGGTGTGCAGGGACGCTAGGGCTTCCAGTATCGTCATGACGGGCTGTTCGCGTGGGCGGTGTGTTGTGGCGGCCTCGACAAACCAAAACCGATCATATATCGGATTTTGCCGCATCGGGCAACGCCGCACCGCGGGCGGTCGGCCATCCCGCCGCGACGACCCTCGACGCAAATGGCGGAAAGCGCGGCGGGCAGGCAGGTTGGCCATTGTCCCGCGGGCGATGCTATGCTAAACAAGCAAGTTACCCGGGCCTAGGTGCCAACCCAAGTTCCGCCAGGAGGAGAGGAGCGACGACGACATGATCGAGGTGAAGGTCTCCAACGACCAAGTGGACCGCGCAATGCGGGACCTGAAGCGCAAGCTCATCAAGGAGGGGCTGTTCAAAGAGCTGAGCCGCCGCAAGTTCAACATCAAGCCTTCGCTGGCCAAGCGCCTCAAGCGCGCGCAGGCGGAAAAGGTCCGCAAGAAGGAAGCCCGCCGCGAGCGCGAACGGATGGAGCGCTAGCCGGCACTGCCCTCCCCCTCTTCCCTTCCACCAGCAGCGTCCCTCCCTCCGATGCGCTGAGCGTCCGGCAGGGAACCTGACGGCCGCGCCTACGGCCTCGAGCGCACGGGTGTGCCTTGCTGGCGCTGGTGCTGTTCGCGTCCGCGTGTGACCTGACGTTAAAGGTCCAGCCGGTAGCCGCTGCCGTAGACGGTCTTGAGCAGGCGCGCCATGGGCGGGATCTTGCGGCGCAGTTCCTTCACGTGGCTATCGATGGTGCGGTCGGTGATGTAGGTATCCGACCAGACCTTGTCGAGGATCATGTTGCGGGTCAGCAGCCGCCCTTGGTTCTCCACGAACAGCCGCAGCAGGCCGATTTCCTTGGCCGTGAGGGGGATGCGCTCGTCGCCGCAGGCGGCCTCATGGCGCTCCCAGTAGACGCGGCAATCCTCCAGTTCCGTGTATTCGCCCAGGGGGTCGCGCTGCTGCGCTCCCAGCCGCTTGTTCACGCGCGCCTTGAGCACCTCGCGGTTGAAGGGCTTGCCCACGAAATCGTCCGCGCCCAGATCGAGCCCGAAGGACTCCGTCTCCGGCTGGTTCTTGGAGGTGAGAAAGATGATCGGCACGTGCTTGGTGTCCTCGGCCTGACGCAGCTTCAGGCAAGCCTGAAAGCCATCCATGCGAGGCATCACGATATCCAGGATGATCAGGTCGGGTCGCAACACCGCGGCCTTGTCCAACGCTTCCTGGCCATCGTTGGCCGTGTGCACGTCGAACTCTGCGGAGAAGATGTCCGTCAGCGCGGTGCGATTCTCCGGCTCATCGTCCACGATCAGCAGCCGTTTGCGATTCATCGTTCCATTTCCATTGGCTCGTGCTGGAGTGAACGCACAACGCGCCCCGGTTCGTTAAACGGTCGCGGCGGCCCCCGCGTTTCCCTCTGGCTGCAGCAACCGGTTCACCTCGCGCAGGTACATCAGCGGATTGAGCGGCGGCGGCACCGTGCCGGTGGCGGTGCGCAAGCGCGCGGCGAGGCGCGCGGCGTCGCCCGCCTCGCCATAGAGGATCCAGGCGCACCCCGGATTGGCAGCCCCCAGCCGCTCCACGAGGAGTCCCGCCAGCAACTCGGACGCCACATCGACCACGACCAGCGCGGGCGGGTGGTCATCCAGCAACCGCTCGAGCTGCGAAGGCGTCGTGGCCGACGCCACCTCGATCATGCCCGCCTCCACCAGCACGCCTTCCAGCAATTGGGCTGTGGGCTTGGAGGCGGAGACCACCGCCACCCGCTGCTGCTGGCACGGGGCCAGATCGGGCAGTTGCTCCGCGACGAACACGTTGGGCAGGCGCACCACGAAGCGGGTGCCCTGGCCGGCCTTCGATTCGACCGTGATGCTACCCTCGTGCAGCTCCATCATCTGGCGCGATATGTACAGGCCCAGCCCGCTCCCGCTGCCGTGCAGCTCCAGCTTGGCATACTTGTCGAAGACGGACTGCTGCTGCGCGGGGGGAATGCCGCGGCCGTCATCCGCAATGGCCAGGGCCAGCCGCCCTCCCTGCCCATCCGAGAAGTCCTCCAGCGCGCACTCCAGCTTCACGCGCGACTGGGCGTACTTGGCGGCGTTGTTCAGGATGTTGTGCACGACCTGGGAGATCATCTCCCGGTCGGCGAAGCACAGCAGTTCCTGCGCCGGCAGGTCCAGCGCATGCTCCAGCTTGCGTGCCTGGAAGGTCGGCAGCTCGTCATCCAGGCAGGAACGCACCAACTCCTCCACGGAGAAGAAGGATGGCGAGGGAACCAGCCGCCCCTCCTCGATGCGGTTCAGATCGAGGAGGTTCTCCACCAGCCGGCGTGCCAGGCGCGTCTGGCTCACGATGCGGTTGATCAGCTCGCCCGGCGACTGCTCCGCGGGGCCCGAGGCGCCGTCGGAGAGGAACTGGCAGATCAGCTCGATGGAGTTCAGGGGCGCCCGCAGGTCGTGCGAGCAGATGGAGAGCAGCTCGTCCTTGAGCCGGTTGGTGTTCAGCAGCTCGTCGTTGCTGCGCTGCAGCTCGGTCTGCAGGCGCTGCGCCTCGATGGTCTGACGGATGCGCGCGGTGAGGATGGGCGAAAAGATGGGCTTGCCGATGAAATCCCGCGCGCCCAGCTCGAAGGCCCGCAGAATGTAGTCCGTCTCCTGGTAGGCGGAGAGGAAGATCACCGGCACCTCCGCGGTGGCGGGATTCTCCTTGAGCCGGGTCATGAGTTCGAAGCCATCCATGCCCGGCATGGCCAGGTCCAGCAGAATCAGGTCCACCGGATGGCCACGCAGGTAGTCCAGCGCCTCCCGCCCGTTGTCGTAGAGCAGCAGCTCGCACTCGTAGTTCTCCCGCGTCAGGATGATCTTGACGATTTGCAGGTTCGACAGCTCGTCGTCGACCATCATGATGCGCGGCAGGGATTGTGTGCCCGGCTCGCTCTGCGTCATCGTTCGCCCGCCTCCTCTTTCCATCGTGGAGCGTCGCGCCCTATGTCCTCAGCCGCCCGTTTCTTTCGCACGCTGAACGGATACGCGCGGCGAGGATGGGCGCACTGATGGGCTTGCCGATAAAGTCCTGCGCCCCCAGCTCGAAGGCCCGGAGAATGTAGTTTGTCTCCTGATAGGCGGAGAGGAAGATCACCGGAATCCCGACAGTGCCAGGGTTCTCCTTGAGTCGGGTCATGACCTCGAAGCCGTCCATGTCCGGCATGGCCAGGTCCAACAGGATCAGGTCCACCGCGTGGCCGCGCAGGTAGTTCAACGCATCCCGCCCATTGTCGAAGAGCAGCAGGTCGCACTCGTAATTCTCCCGCGTCAGGATCGTCTTGACGGACCTCAGATCCGAGAGCTCGTGGTCGACCATCATGATGCGCGGCAGGGACTGTGTGCCCGGCTCGCTCTGCGTCATCGTTCGCCTGCCTCCTCTCGGCGAGGTGGAGCGCCACGCGCCGCTTGTTCAGCCGCCCAACTCCTTCGCGCGCTGGTAGGCGCGCTCCACGCCCTCCTCGAAGTGCTTGCCGATCTCGTGCTGCTCGAAGTGCTCCAGCGCCGCGGCGGTGGTACCTCCCTTGGAGGTCACCTGCTCGCGCAGCGTGGCGGGGGGCACACGTTGGTCCTTCCACAGCGCCGTGGCCCCGATCAGCGTCTGCTGCACCAGTTGCTCCGCCTCCTCGGCCGTGAAGCCCAGCTTGAGCGCCGCATTCGTCCAGTGTTCGGCGATGTAGAACACGTAGGCGGGGCCGCTGCCGGAGACGGCCGTCGCGGCGTCGATGGCGTCTTCGTTGGCCACGGCCAGCGACTCTCCGGAGGCCTGCAGCAGTGCCTCCACGGCGCGGAGTTGCGTGCCCGTCACGGTGGGCGCGGCGTGGTACACGTTCATGCCCAGCCCCACCTGCGCGGGCGTGTTGGGCATCACACGCACGATCGCCTCGTGCTCTAGCGCATTGTGCACCGTGTCGATCGTCACACCGGCCATGATCGAGACCACCACCTGGTTCGCCTTGAGATGCGGCTTGAGCTGCTCGAACATGTGCGGGGCCGACTGCGGCTTCACGGCCAGCAGCACCACGGGCGCCTCGGAAACCGCCGCGTCAATCTGCTCCGCCACCACACAGCCCAGGTTCGCGACGCGCTCACGGGCCGCCTCGGCCGGCTCGACGACGAGGATGTCCTCGGCCAGGCACACCCCCTTGCCGACCAGGGCCGCCGCCAGGGCGCGGCCCATGTTGCCACCGCCGATGAATGCATACTTCATGAAGCCTTCCCTCCGGCTGGTGCCCCCGCGCTGCGGATGACCGGTTCAACGCTTATCACGCCCAAGTGTATCCCTCCTGGCGCCCCGGGCCAAGCGCCGGCAGCCCCACAGGGGACCTCGCCAGACTCGGGATTCGCACGCAACACTCGCGGGCGCGGCCCGATCCGGTTATGCTCACCCCAGGCCCCCGACCCGCGCGGTGCCGAGACGCCGCGGCACCCATGCACCCCTAGCCGACCCACCATGACCATCGAGCTGACCGGAAAGCAGAAGCGCACCCTGCGCGCCCTGGGCCACCACCTGAAGCCCGTCACGCAGGTCGGCAAGCAGGGGTTAGTGGAATCGGTGGTGGCCCAGGTGGAGGACAACCTGATCGCCCACGAGCTGATCAAGGTGAAGGTGCTGAAGACCTGCCCGCACGATCCTCAGGCGGTGGCGGCCCAGATCATCGAGCAAACGGGCGCCGCGCTGGCCCAGAGCGTGGGACGCACGCTGCTGCTGTACCGGCCGCATCCCGAGCAGCCCGTCCTCCAGCCCTAGCGCGGGCGGCACCGCGCAGGGGCGATCCGGGCAATCAGCGGTGCCGATGTTTTGACAGCAGCGCCCCCCGGGCCTTACAAGACGGAGGGAGAGCGCGCCGCCACGCCCGGGATTCCTCGACCACACCGCACGGAAACCATGACCGCTGATCTGCAGAGCCCGCCGGAATCCCTGCTGCGCCGCATCCGGGCCATCGTGGGGGCGGACAACGTGCGCCACGAGACCGCGGACCGCGTCGTCTACAGCTACGATGCCTCTGTGTACCGCGGCCTGGAAGCCCTGGCCGTGGCCTATCCGGGCAGCACGCAGCAGGTGGCCGAGCTGGTGCGGCTGGCCCGCGCAGAGGGCGTGCCCGTGATCGCGCGTGGCTCCGGCACGGGCATCAACGGCGGAGCGCTGCCCCAGAAGCAGGCCATCGTAATCGGCCTTTCGCGCATGAACCGTGTGCTGGAGGTGGACCCGGAGAACCGGTTGGTGGTGGTGGAGCCGGGGGTGATCAACCAGGACCTCAAGGCGCACCTGGCGCGGCTCGGCTTCGGCTTCAACTACGTGCCCGACCCCGGCAGCCAAGTGGTCTCCACCATCGGCGGCAATGTGGGCAACAACGCCGGCGGCATGCACTGCCTAAAGTATGGCGTGACCGCCAACCATGTGCTGGGCGTGGAGGTGGTGTTGCCCGATGGCGAGATCGTGCAACTGGGCGGCCCGGTGGGCAGCCGGCCGGGCATGGACCTCACCGGCCTGATGGTGGGCTCGGAGGGCACGCTCGGCATCGTGACCCGCATCTGGGTGCGCATCCTGCCCCTGCAGGAGACCGTGGTCACCCAACTCGCGCTGTTCCCCACCGTGGATCATGCGGCCAACGCCGTCTCGGGCATCATGGCCACGGGCATCCTGCCCGCGGCGTTGGAACTGCTGGACAAGAAGACCATGGACATGGTGGACCGCCACGTCCACGTGGGTTACCCACAGCAGGCGGGCGCCTCGCTGATCATCGAGATGGACGGGCTGAGCGACGGCATGGAGCTGGAACTGCGCCGCGTGAAGGAGGTCTGCGAGGCCAACGAGGCCATCGAAATCCAGACCGCCCAGAGCGAGGAGGAGGCAGGCAAGCTGTGGCTCTCGCGGCGGGCCGCCTATGGCGCCATGGCGCGCTACTCCCACACGGTCTATGTGATGGACGTGACGGTGCCGCGTAACCTGCTGGCCGAGGCCATCCGCCGCGTGCTGGCCATTTGCGACGAGCGGGGGCTGGACGTCGTGACCCTGGCCCATGCGGGCGACGGCAACCTGCACCCGCTGATCCCCTTCGACGGCAATGACCCGAAGGCCCGCGAGGCCGCTCTGGAGGCCCACCACCGCATCATGGAGATGTGCGTGGAGCTGGGCGGCTCCATCACGGGCGAACACGGCGTGGGCGTGGAGAAGCAGAACGAGATCGACCTGATGTACAACGGTGACGACCTGCGCATGATGTTCGCCGTGAAGGAAGTGCTGGATCCCGCGGACCTGCTCAATCCCCGCAAGATATTCCCTACCCGCCTCTTCGATGCGCGGGATGCAGCGGCCCAGCAGGCGGCCGGCGCCACGTCCAGCGCAAAGGCCCGGCCATGACAAGCTCGGCGGAATCAGTGAACGCCGCCCTGGAGGCGCTGCTCGGCACCGAGCGCATCGCGACGGGCGAGGCGGCGCGGGCGGACTTCGCCGTGGACGGCGTGCAGCCGGCGGCGGTGGCGTTTCCCGAAGCCCCCGAGCAGGTGGCGGAACTGCTGGCCCTGGCCACACGCGAGGGCTGGGGCGTGGTGCCCTGGGGTGGCGGCACCGGCATCGGGCGCGGCGCGGCGCCCGCCCGCTACGAGGTGGCGCTCTCCCTGTCGCGTCTGGCGGAGCTGAGCGATCACGATGTGGAGAACCTCACGCTCACGGCGGGGGCGGGCCTCACCGTGGCGGAGGCCAACCGGCGCATCGCCGCCAGCCACCAGATGCT
>Ga0102953_1000496_pt1 | contig 27051 bp, 20 predicted proteins | sample SalPon2A_C_D2_MG_FD_78509 | JGI IMG/M metagenome (GOLD analysis project Ga0102953, IMG submission 78509) | Soil microbial communities from South San Francisco under conditions of wetland restoration - Salt Pond MetaG R2A_C_D2_MG | ecosystem: Environmental > Terrestrial > Soil > Wetlands | place... | reverse complement strand
CCGCATGAATCGTCGATCTGAATTGAGCCTGTCCCTGCTAAGAGGCAAGTGCTTTCCACCGCCCGTCGTACCGGAAGAGACAGCGAAATCCGTCACTTTCCCGGGCCAGAGTATATCGGCTTCGCCGTTTTTAATCTCTTCAATGGCGGGTTTCAGTGTTTCATAGTTACTGACAGGAACCTGATACCGGAAGCTATTGTAATCCCTGATCTTATAGAAATGATGACGATGTCCCCAGGTTGTATGTTCCGCCTTCCTGAGTAACGAGAGGAGAACACGTTCCTGAACTTGCCGGATACGAGTCATTTCATCGGTTTCATAGTCCCTGGCTGAAAGTGGAAAAGTGCCACGGATACGGCAAGGTCGGTCTTATTGGTAAAATGCATGAAGACGGGGACAACGTGTCCGTCATAAGCGGCTATACCGCTATAATCCCCAAAAAAGACATTTGCCGAGGTTTTAAAAGGCTTTAGATTGACTTTGAAGTTTCGGAATGTCTTCCCACCGTCGGTACTCCTTGCCAGGGTTAAGGCCGTTGTGTTGTCATTCGAATTTCTGCGATCGTAGAAGATGATGTTGATCGATCCGTCAACCGGATCAACAGCCATCCAGGTGAAGAACTGGTCTTTCCCGTTACCGACTTTATCATCGTTGACCCGTATAGCATGCGACCACGATTTCCCTTCATCGCGGGAATATTTAATGAATACATCGGGATCGCCGTTCCTTTGGTCGACCCAGTTCACATATATCGAGCCGTGGTATCGACCGCTGCTGTTGTCAACAGCGGTCACGGGCATCCCGTTGGCACGATCGATCCCTTTAATTGGAAAATCCCATCCACCGACCACGTTGCCAATCACCTTATTCTTGCCAAAGTGCCGGCCGCCATCCGTGGACTTATCAAATAGTAAGCCTTTGGGACCAGCCCAGACAACGTAAACATTGCCATTCTCAGCCACACAGGGAACGGCTCCTTCCACCGTGTTGCTGCTGTCAATGGCATCGCCTCCTGTGTCGGATATCCGCTGCGGCATAAGGAAATTCCGCCCCCCATCGGTTGATCTTGAGAAGTAAATCTGGGTGGAATCAGTTGGATTGTGGCTGCCATAGACATCGAACTGGGTCCACGTAAGATACAGGTTGTTGTAGTATGGTGAGTCGGGATTGTTGTCCGTTATCAGGTATGGCTTGTCCTCGAACGGGGCAACGGTATTGATATGATCAATGACCGGTACGGGAGTCGACCAATTCATCCCATTATCCGTGGAACTGCTGATAAAAATGCCATTGCTGGCATGCAGCGGATGCGGAGTGCGAAGCTGATTGAACGAGATATAACTGTGATAAACGATGCCTTTGCCGGTATTACTGTAAGTCAGAGCATCATCCCCCTGTGTCCGATGTTCAGGATTGGGCATAACGCGCGTGGTCCATGTTTGCCCGCCATCGAAGGAGGCATAGGCATAGTCCGTAATACCCCGCAGTCCATCAGGATAATCGCGCTGCATGGAAACGGCCGTTATCTCGTTCGGATTCTTAGGGTTGATGGCTATCGAAACCTCATTGGGCTGATCGGCATCAGACCGGGTAATTTGTACCACTTTATTCGGGAAGGATTCCTGCGCATAAGTAAACAGAGGTGCCGCCAGGAGAACCACCAGCAAAAAACAACCGGCAAAGAATTTCATAATCATACCACCAATTAATTGACCAAAAAGCTTAAGATAAAAAGCAGAAATAATTTTTGTTTAACCGACACAAAGACTTACAATTGTTTACTGTTTACTGTTTACTGTTTACTGTTTACTGTTTACTGTTTACTGTTTTTGCCTCTTCCCAGTAACGATCCATTTCAGCCAGGTCAACGTCAGTCGGTGTTTTTCCATCTTCGCTGAGTTTTTTCTCGATATACTGAAAACGGTCATGGAATTTATTATTGGTCAATCGCAGGCAATCTTCGGAGTTGAGCGACCAAAAGCGTCCGACATTGACTAATGAGAAGAGAATGTCACCAAACTCCTTTTCGCTTTCTTCCCGGTTATTTGCTTCAATAGTTTCCCGGAATTCGCTGAGTTCCTCCTCCAGCTTGGCCCACACATCCTCATGCTCCGGCCAGTCGAATCCAACGGCTGCGGCCTTCTCCTGCATGCGCTGGGCACGCAACAGGGCAGGCAGCGTGCGCGGGACACCACCAAGCACGGAATCGCGGCCCTTTTCCTTCATCTTTATGCTTTCCCAGTTCCGGGTCACCTCAGCACTGCCGTTCACCTTCGTATCACCAAAGACATGGGGATGGCGGCGGATGAGTTTCTCCTGGATGCCGTAAATCACATCCCCGATATCAAACTGATCCTTTTCATCAGCCATCCTACAGTGAAAAACCACATGCAGCAAGATGTCTCCCAACTCCTTGCGAAGTTCGTCGAAATCTTTCTGATCGATCGCGTCTATAGCCTCATACAACTCCTCGACCATCAAATCCTTGAGTGACTCGTGTGTTTGCTTGCGGTCCCACGGACATTCGACACGCAGAATATCCATTATCTTGACCAGATCGTCGAAAGAGCGCGTTGGTTTTATTGTATTGTTCATGTATTGTGGGCTCACAATTTATGTTGATCGGTGATTGTCAGAGAAATTAGACAAAAGAAATTGGAAATTAGAGAATCAGATTGACGAGACCAGGTTTGTTTTAACCGTTTTGTGAATAATGGATTCATTTATCCGGAAGCCACAATTTCTAATCTCTAAATATCCAGTAGGTATCAGGTTTTCAGTTTCTTTTTCTTTGCCGCAGGGAACAGGACATTATTCAGAATTAGACGATAGCCCGGGCTATTGGGATGAAGGCTGAGATCGGTAGGAGGATCACCAACGCGGTGGATATAATCTTCCGGATCATGTCCGCCATAAAAAGTGAAGGTCCCTTTTCCGTAGTTGCCATGCAAATACTTTACTTCATTCTTGCCGGGGACTTGCGCCAGAATGACCACATCACTCTTAATTAAACTCTTCCGGAAGGCTGTGGTCTCACCCATAAATCCTTTGATACTGCTGACCTGGTCCTGTGTCAGCATGGTAGGTACGGGATCATATTTAGCAGAAAACTGAAAGAGGGTGAAGTAGTCGAGCGCCTGATTCTGGTCCTCTACATTTTTAGGAGCTACATTGATATTTGAAAAAGCATGGTTGTACGGATCGAAGACCAGCTTGAAATTTGTGAAAGCCAGCGTGTTGTTAAAGTTAAGCTTTTGCTGTGCATCCGGATCCGGGGGATCGCCGTCGAACGGTGTGGAAACAATGTCCACTCCCTGGGCTGCGAGGGCAATGTCGAACGTTTCTGTTCCGAGGCACATGGCAAACAGGTAACCACCTTTGCCAACATATTGTTTGATCGCCTCGGCCACCGCCTTCTTTTCATTGGATACTTTTTTGAAACCCAGTTTGTGTGCCAGGGCTTCCATATCGCGGACTTCCTTAGTGTACCATGGCTGATTGCGATAGTAGGCCCAGAACTTGCTGTACTGCCCGGTGAAGTCCTCGTGATGGAGGTGTAGCCAGTCGTATTTTGACAAGTCGCCGTTCAACACCTGCTCATCATAAATTTTTGTATAAGGAACTTCGGCATAGGTCAATGCCAGTGTGACGGCGTCATCCCATGGCCTGGAAAACGGGGGAGTGTAAACGGCAATTTTGGGTGCCTTGATCAACGGCATAACCGACATGTTCACGTCCGGTTGCTGAATCTGTTTGATGATGTCATCCGCCTGGCCCCCGGATAACTGCTTGTATTCGACATTGCGTACGAGACATTTTTGTTCCACGCTGTCCACATCATCCACCATGAAGCTGCCGCCCCGGTAATTCAGCAGCCATTGTGCCCGGTATCCGTCTTTCAGGTGATTGTAGATGATGCCGTATGCCTTGAGACAGTTTGTTTGAGTACCGTCCATCGGGATGAGAACCTTTTGGGCAAATACGGCCGAAATTGTTACCGCACCAAACAGAAGGGTGACGGATATATAACGAAATAATTTCATGATGTGACCGCCTTGGCTTGCAGTTGATGAATCTTGTTACGTGCGTAGGTTGCGTAGAAAGCTTTGGGATAGTGCATGAGCAGATCTTCATATGCTTTCACCACACCCGCCTTCGTGCTGGCTTTTTGTAACCTGATTTCGTTGTTATTGGTAAGATAAGCGATAATTTCCGGCGAATCCGCTAAATGTTGATGACTCTTGCTGAAGTTTTCAACATTAAATTTTCCAATACTCTTTTGATCCTGGTAAAGTACATTGGCCAGGCGGGCACGTTCCCAATATAACCGTTCGGCAAGGGGACCGGTCGGGTTATCCTGTAAAAACTGATCGACAAGTAAATAGGCGAGTTGCGGATGCGAATCACGCCATGCCTTTATGATCAACAGTACCATGTCGTCTTTGAGACCAAATCGTTCATAATTAACAACATGAGGCAGAAGGCTGTCGACCGCAATCTCATTTTTCCCCGTATCATACAGAAACATAGCATGTGAAAACTGCCGCAATGGAGCGGTTACCGAGTCTCCAACCATCCCATCCTGAATATACATCCGGATTTTGAGTGCATCGTTTGAGTACAGAGACGTATAATCACGCTCCAGGGCATGCATCTGTATTTTAGAAAACTCGAAGTCTCCGGCATAAAAATCAGCCAGACTGAGATAATATCGCGTTTTGGAGGCCAGTTCCCCGTTACCTGCAAGCTTGTTGCTTCGGGTTAGGAAAATACGGGCCTGGCTGAAGTCACCTTTGAAGAGCTGGATGCGGCCTTTGATATAATCGAGTTGTGCCCTGTCATGATTGTTTCTGACAGATTGCTCCATCGCTCCGAGATTGTTTTCGGCAGCCGTGACACTGTGAATATGGTTTAAGGCAAGCTCACTTTCGAAAGCCAAAAGATCCGTTTTACTGGTCTTAGCGGGATATCTTTGAGATAACTCTTCGAATAACAGGTACGATGTATGATACAGCGAATCGATTCGGTTTTCGAGAGCCAGATGATACTGTTCCAGGTAGCGGGCCCAGCGTACATACAGACGGGCTCGTTGCTCAAGAGCGTCTCCGGCCAGCGGATTGCCTTGCTGGTGATTATACCATTTGAACGCTTCATTTGCGAGCTCAAATTTGTCGAGTGACACCAGATGCCTTCCGAGGCTGTACACGGGAAACCCTTTCCCATTCAGGCCCGTCTCCAGTCTTTCTGCCGTCGTCAAAGCTTCCTTGTAAGATTTCCGTTCAGTATACAGCCAGATAAGAAATTCCTGTATCTGCATCTGATGACCCCGAACAGCGGTTGCATTACCCAAATCTTTCAGATCAAGGATAAGAGAATCGTATAACTGGGGATCATCCGCCTTTAAAACCTCTTGTTCAACAGCACCAATTTGGTCGGGATTCGACTTCAGAATCTGCACATAGAGTCTGGATGCTTTCTCGTAATTAGCCGCCATCACAAAGTTGTTGGCGGATTCAAACAGGAAGAGGTTGGGATTGTGCAGTTGCTTACGGGCCAGGTTGTAGATTTCAGCAGCCCTGTCATAGTTGTGATATTTCTGCTCCGTCTGGGCCAGGTAGCGATAAACCTGGCTGTTTTTTTTGTTCGCTTCCAGGACCCTTTGCCAGATATCATTGCTCTTGGTAGTGTCGCCCTTCAGTTGATATAACTCGCCCAGACGCACACCCGCAATGACATCCTGAAAATGATTACCGAGCCTCTCTTTCGTTATATCAATGGCCTGGTCATAGCGTTTTAACTGAACCAGGCATTCTACTGTTTTATCATAAACCGGATAGGATTGAGGATTTTGTTGATACAACCGGGAAAGAATACTATATGCCTGCTGGTATTCTCCCTGCTGCATAAGCTGATTGGCAAGCAGAAACCGGCTGTTCGAATTATTCTGTGCGAATCCACTGGTACTGGCACCCAGTATCAGCGCTAATCCAAATAGAAAGATCCGGGAGCGGATATATTTCGACTGTTTAGAATCAGGCATTGGATGCAAGGGGAGTTGGCAAAAGTTCCGGTGCAAATTTCTTCATATTACGATAGAAAAGATTTAAAGGGAAACCAACCACATTGTAATAATCACCTTGTAGTTCCTTGACAAAGACCGAACCCCAATCATCCTGAATGCCGTACGATCCGGCTTTATCATTCGGGCTTCCTGTTTGTATATAATCGATGATCTCCTGATCATCCAGTTCATCGAAAGTCACCAACGTTCGTGCATAAAAAAGCGATCTGTCGATAATTTTAGCGTCTGCATCTGTTTTCAGCAATGCGACGCCGGTATACACCTCATGAGTTCGGCCACTGAGGCTTTTCAGCATAGAGAACGCTTCCTCGGCATCTTCCGGCTTCCCCAACATCCGGCCTTCAAGAACGACAACAGTGTCAGCCCCGATAATAACGGCATTGGCGTGGTCGTCGCTGACATCGGTGGCCTTTTGATCGGCCAGTTGCATGGCCACCTTCCCGGGAGGCTGTCCGGGATGCATGATTTCCTCCACGTCGCTGGGCTGTATGGTAAAAGAGAGATTGATTTGTTCAAGTAAAACTTTCCTGCGAGGCGATGCGGACGCCAGTACAATATGTGCTGAATTCATGATTTAAAGGAATTATTGAGTGATTCTTAAATATAACAGGCCAACGGGGTATATGTAGATAAAATTTCGGTTATAAGTCAAACGTTGCATGATCGTTCAGAACATTTTATTATCATTTTGTTGCGTACCTTACGAAAAAACGGTAAGTACTCACTGGTTAAGAACTAAACGCCGGAAAAAAATATATACCCATGGCAAAAAGACAAACTGGACGTAAAAGCAGGATTAAGAAAGACGAAAAAATGTTGTTTGGCCCGTCGAATTACAAATTACTTATTTCCGGGTTGATATTAATATTTGTCGGATTTCTGGCAATGGACATTGAGAACAAGGTCAAGGGGTTTGTTTCACTTTATATCTCGCCGTTTCTCATCCTGGCCGGTTTTGCCATTATCGTCTTTGCTATCATGAAACCCCGCGATGAAGAACAGGATTCCAATAATGCCGTTACTGATGGCATCTGAGATCATAACTAACTGATTTCTATCCAAAAAAATTAGGGCTAGTTCGATATACTGACAGTGGATCGCATACTTAATTTTATTTTCGTCCTGGTTCTCATGATCATAGCAGTAGTTGTTGCCAATCATGCGGAACAGATGCAACTGCTCATAGCTCTGCTGTTGGCAGGTTCGATCGGTCTTCTGGCTTTTATACTGAATTTACTAACCCTGGATGGAGCTCACGCTGCGGTTGTTGTCGGAACGATAACGTTTGGTCTGGGCGGGGAAACGGCGGCGATCATCCTCGTGATCTTTTTTTTGACAGGTAGCTGGCTTTCAAAACTCAATCATCTCTGGCTTGAAAAACACAAGCATCCCTGGGAAGATACACGTCGAAACGGACTCCAGGTATGGGCCAATGCATTTTGGTTTTGTGTGTTTCTTGTCATCTGGTTTGCAACAAGGCAGCAGATGTGGTATGTGATTGGCGTTGCGTCCCTGGCAGTTGCCAATGCGGATACCTGGGCTACCGAAATCGGCACGCTGACTGATCGGTTCCGGACACTTCTTATTACAAATTTCAAACCGGTTCCGGCCGGGGTCAATGGGGGTGTCAGCGTGAATGGGACTCTGGCCTCTCTTTTAGGGAGTATCCTGATCGCAGCGGTATATGGAGGGATTGCCGGCCGGGTTGATACCCTGGATTTTCTTATCATCAGTATATGTGGAGTGCTGGGGTGTATCGCCGATTCCTATTTCGGCGCTCTGATACAGACTGACGAACTTGATGTATTCATTCCGGGTTTTACGTACGAAAAATTGGTAATTGGAAATAATGCCGTTAATTGGATGGCAACAGGAGTGGGGGCTGTAATCGCCTTTCTGATTTACTCTGCTCTCCAGGCGCTATAAAATAGTACATTTATGAAGTGGTATAGGAAACTGCACTGGCAGATCATCATCGGTCTGGTTCTGGGATTGGTTTATGGGCTGTTGGCCAGCCAGATTGGATTAAACACGTTTACAGAAGATTATATAAAGCCGATCGGGACGATTTTCGTGCATCTGCTGGAACTCATCGCCGTTCCGCTTGTGCTGACCTCACTGATCATCGGGATCACCAATCTCAGCGATATCAGGAAACTGTCGCGAATGGGCACCAGGACCATTGCTATTTATCTCGTGACGACCATCATTGCGATATCGATTGGCCTGTTGATGGTCAACCTTATAAAACCGGGAAAGGCATTGCCCGAAGCGACACGCGAGCAGCTAATGGCTAGTTACCAGGAAAATGTGAGCCAGAGCGATCAGTCCGCACAGAAAGTGTTGCAGCGCAAGCCTCTCGAGCCCATTGTCGAAATTGTTCCCCGAAATGTTTTTGAAGCGATGGCTCATAATGGAGATATGCTCCAGGTGGTGTTTGTCGCCGTTTTGCTTGGTATAGGACTGATTGAAGTGAACAATGATAAGACCCGAAAGGTAGTCGATGTCATTGACGGACTGAATGATGTCATCCTTAGAATCGTCGATTTTATCATGCTGCTTGCCCCTTATGGCGTGTTTGCATTAATCGGGTCATTGATCATTGATCTGGCCGGGAATGATCTTGGAAAAGCGCTGGAACTGCTCTATGCACTGGGCTGGTACATACTGACTGTCGTCATAGGTTTAACGATCCACCTGGTTGTCACCTATCAGGCTCTGTTCAAGATTTTTAGCAAGATGAGGTTTCGCGATTTCCTGCGTGGTATCCGGCCGGCCATGCTGCTGGGTTTCAGTACCAGTTCAAGTGCCGCTACCCTGCCGGTTACCATGGACCGGGTTGAGAATAACCTCGGTGTGCATGAGGAAATATCAAGCTTTGTGCTCCCTGTGGGTGCAACGGTTAATATGGACGGTACCAGTCTGTACCAGGCCGTTGCAGCCGTTTTCATTGCCCAGGCTCTCGGACTCGGACTCGGACTCGGCCAACAAATAACCATCGTCGTCACAGCCACACTTGCCTCCATTGGCGCGGCCGGTGTGCCTGGTGCCGGGATCATCATGCTTGTAATTGTTCTGAAGGCGATTAACGTGCCGATCGAAGGGATAGGACTCATACTGGGTGTTGACCGTATCCTGGATATGTTGCGTACCATGGTCAACATTACCGGTGATGCCGCAGTGTCGGTAGCAGTCGCCAGCATGGAAAACCAGCTTGGAGCATTACATCTGGACGACTGAGAAGAGAGTTTAGATGTAAGATTTTTGACATTAGAGGGTGGATCCTGAAATGTCTTCCATCCTGGTTCCATGGTTCGTCGGAATTGAGTGCAAACATTCACGTTCTCAATACTTACTACTCAATACCATCCCTGTTCTATCTATAAATATATACGTTTATCTTTATATTATTAATATTATTTAAGATTTTTGATATTTTGATCTGTATCAATTACTCTCCCTATACCAATTAAGCGGAAGCTGCGTCAGCAGCAGAACTATTCATTAAATCGGAGACGTCATGAACCAGGAAAGAACCCTGCGGTGGAGGGATATCTGTTTATTGATCTTTTGTTCCATTCTTATTTTTACGACAAAAGAAGTTGAGGGTCAAAGCCGGATAATCATCAGTCAATATATTGAGACTTCGAGCGGACGCTCACCTAAAGGTATTGAACTTTGGAATCCAACAAGTGAGCCGGTCGATTTTTCAACTGATACTTTAACGGTATTGCTTGGCAGAAATGGAGGAACCTTTTCGGTTGACGTGATAGTGGCCAACGGCCAGTTATCCGGTGGCGCAGTTATGGTTATCGGAACAAGTGATATCGGGACTTATCTTTCCGATCAGGGATTGAGTGATGTCATGTATATCGAAAACAATTTTACATTCAATGGAGATGATGCATTACAGATACAATTGGGCGGCACCATCGAAGATACATTTGGAAATCCGGGCGATGATCCGGGTTTGTCGTGGGATGGTAATGGCGTTTCAACTAAAAATTCGAACATCGAACTCATAGAGGGGATAACCACAGGCTCAAGTGGTGGATTCACCGACCCGAGTGAACGATACAAGACAGTTAGTACAGATAATAGTCTTACCGGCTTTGGAATAGCACCAGTAGGCACTGTCGTTGCTGAGCCCAAACCCGAACCGTCAGAGGCAGCTCAATTCACTGAACCCGACTCAACTACTCATTCAATAACCCTCAACTGGTCAGATGCCGGAGGTGAGGTGACACCGGATGGGTATCTGGTAAAAGTATCAGATGTCAATCCGAATTCTATCGCATTGCCGGTCGATGGCATGCCGGAGGAAGACGATGCAGATCTGTCAGATGGATATGGGGCTGTAAGTGTAAGCCAGGGAACCCAAACTGCTGTGTGGCGCGGGTTAGAGGCTGATAAAACATACTATTTCAGAATGTTCTCGTTCACTAACAGCGGGGCGGATATCAATTACAAAACTGATAATTATGCCTCAATCAGCGTTACAACCAGCCAGGAAAGTGTTCCGGTATCCGGCATGGCTATTAAGGCGGCGATTAACGAGTTCCATTATGATAACGCCGGTTCGGATAGCAATGAGTTTGTTGAAGTGGCGGTGGATACATCGGTGAATATATCAAACCTGGAGATACTCTTGTACAATGGGAGTAATGGGGGAATATACAACACCACGGGTTTGTCTGAGTTTGACCCTGGTGAACGGGAGGGGCGCTGGAAATTCTATGCAAAGCAATATTCATCCATCCAAAACGGTCCGGACGGGATGGCACTGGTTTACCATTTTAGCGACAGGGATACGGTGGTGCAGTTTATCAGTTATGAAGGCTCTTTTACTGCATCGGAAGGTGCTGCAAACGGATTGGTAAGTTACCGGATAGATGTCAGTGAGTCCTCCGGTACCGGAGCAAACGAGTCATTAGGATTGGCAGGAATTCTTTCAGGGGGTACCAATATGGCTATTTGGCAACCCATGACTGCTACGCCGGGGAATATGAACGACCGGGAAAGTATTTTTATGAGGCCGGATACTATCATGAGCCGTACCGTCATCCGGGGTGAGGCCGGATGGCGGATGTTATCGAGTCCCGTTACTGGTTTGAAATATAGCAACCTCCAGGCGATCACACCGTTGCAGGGATTTCCGGGTGCATCAGAAGGAAGCGATAAAAATCTTTTCTCAGGATATGATGGGAACACCTGGAACCCGCCATCGACGCTGGCCGAACCGATAATGATCGGACAGGGATTCATCCTCTATTTCTATAATAATGATCTGGAAGGAAGCAGGAGACTTCCGATTGATTTTGATCTTAAAGGAGGGTTGTCCGATGGGCCCGTAACCGTTTCGCTGCATACCAATGGCGACGGCTTTAACCTGATTGGTAACCCCTATCCGCAGTACATCGATCTGAGTAGTATGGATGTGAATGGAGGTGTTCTGGCCTCGAACGTAGCACAAGTCTGGGACGGAGAAACCGGTTCGTATATCTTATCAACGGAACTGGGCAACCAAATTGCGCCGTTTCAGGGGTTTTTTATACAAAACCAGGATGCTGAATCCGTTACGTTTCATACCAATAGTTCACCGGGTAAAGTACTTGCCAGTAAGGTAAATGTTAATTCGCCGGATCCGGCTATCATTGGCTTCGAAGTTTCAGAAGCTGATAGTGATATCGTGCTGGATAAAGCGGCCGCATTGTATTTTAGCGATAATGCCGTTTCAGGTTGGGACAAGTGGGACATGCAAAAATTGTTGCCGCTTCAATCGGAATATGCAATTCTTGGGATCAAAGGGACCAGGGATGGCAATGCAATTTTGAAAGCGGAGGAGTCGCAGCCGCTAACGCTGAAGACGGCACATACCTTTGAGTTGACGATCAGCGGAACGAGGGCATCGGGAAATAGAATCCTGGAGTGGCCGGTTTGGAGAAACATCCCGGCGTCATGGAAGATTAGTTTGAAGGATCGGGTAACCCAAAAGATTATTGATATGAGGACCGATTCGCTTTACAGATTTAAAGTTGGTGGAACTCAGGGTAAGGCTGTTGCTTCAAATGTTGAACCACCGGCAATCGGTGGAACAAAAGTCAATGGGACACCGGATGCCAGATTTGAAGTGACCATAACACCAACTTTGACTGATATTGAAAACCGGTCGTTAAAGCCGGGTAAAATTAAGCTGGCTCCCAATTATCCAAATCCTTTTAATCCGGAAACGAAGATAAAATTCTATCTGCCCAGTCCAATGAGAGTGAATCTTGCAGTATATGATATCTTGGGAAGGAAGGTAACCGTTCTCATGGACGGCAATGGTACCTCGGGATGGCATACAGTTACATGGAAGGCCGGTGGTGCGGCAAGTGGAGTGTATTTCTACAGGCTTGAGACATCGGGGCAAGTACTGATCAATAAAATGTTGCTGATCAGATAGTGATGATCCTGTCCAATTAAACAAATCACCAAGGAGCTTCAGCTGTATTTGGCTGAATATCAACAAACATAAAAAGAGGAGATAGTAATGAGAACAAAATTCATCAGACTGAGCGCTGCGGCAACTCTTGTCCTTCTGGATGTAGCCTGGGTCGCCGGTCAGTCGGTTCCGGGTTTGCCCGGAGCGCCATCACAGGCACCGATTGGCGGGTTGAGCATACTGGCAGCTGCCGGTGTTGGTTATGCCATGTACAAGCTTAAAAACAGACACAAGGAATGATCACAAATCCAAGGGAAATAACAGATAAACATATCTGTTATTTCAGAAGGGTCATCTTTCGCGTTTCAACGGTTCCACTTGATGATTCCAGGCGATAGAAGTATATCCCGCTGGGGAGATTTGTGGCATCAAAACGATAGGTGTGGCTCCCGGCGGGCAACGCCTGATGATTCAATATCTTGCCGACATTCTGCCCCAGGATATTGTAAATGTCGAGCGATACCGTTTCCCTTTTGGGTAGGACGAACGTGATATTAGTAGATGGATTAAATGGATTCGGATAATTCTGTTCGAGTGTAATCTGCTTTGGTTTTTGCTCGGTTACCTGCTTCGCAATCGGAGTGGCGGTATCGAGTTTAAATCTGGCCCAGACCGGATAATGATCCGACGTAGTTTGGGAGTAGTCGGGAACATAGGCTGCCGTATTTTCGATCCGTTCGGTACCGGTAAAGAAGTTCGGTTTCAGATCATTGGAGATCGTGATATGGTCGATCATCTCTGTACCATCCACAAACGAACTATATTTATTTTCGCTGAGTGGATAGGTGATCACATCAAAATCAGCGGAATCTGAGACAAAAGAAGCATAAGGCGATGTCTCGTTATTGTAAATGGACTCATCCACATCGTCGTTGTAGTCTCCCAGAATCATCACATTGTCCTGCGAATGATTCTGATCCAGGTAATTTTTGAGTGCCGTGGCAGCTGCAACTCTTCTTGAATAGTCTGTTGCAGGATCGGACGTGGATGCCTTGGCATGTATCACGTATGCATAGATCAACTTGTTTTTACCATTAACCTTTGCATTAAAAGTAAACTCCAGCGGATACCGGCCATTGGCCCAGTCATACGAGGAGCCTGCATCGGTTACCAGGTGGCTGTCGAGTGAATCAACAGTTGCGGTCTTGTAGATGAAGGCCGTCTTTTGCACCTGGCTGTAATTAGCTTCAAAACCATGGTAATCGGGCAGTGAATCGAGCAACTGCTGAAACATGGCTGGGTCGCTCACCTCTTCCACGGCATAGAGATCCGCGTTGATATGGCGAATCACCTTAAGTGCATTTACCAGTTGCAGATGATCATCGGTTGGTCCGTTACTGGCATTGCCAAACCATAGCATATTCCAGGTCGCGACATCAAATGTCTCGCTCATTGGAACATCCGAACCCGGATACGTGATATTCCCAACACCAACGTCGGTGGTATCGCGGGGCATTAGTTGATAATCTGTTTTATACTGGCCGAGGATGCCCGTAATATTTGTTTTGCCCATCGGCGCAATAGATCCGGGTAGATCCGTATCCTTGTCAATCCTCATTATTGCCGTTCCGGTGGCATCTGTTATATTGTAATTTGCCTCTGCTGAAAACGCACCTGAATGCTGAATGGTCGCATTCTTTATAGTAATCAGCTGGCCTTCGTACGATTCTCCGATTTGACTTATCGTAATCACCGTTGGCTTGACGGAGTCACGGGGGGTGGAGATCACTTTGAAAGTGACGTTTTTTATCTCCAAAAGGTTTTGATAATCATCGAGCGTGCCACTCACCTGCACGGAGTCGCCAATCGATACTGAGTCGGCAAATGTATAATCATACACAGCGATACCAGCTGACGAGTCTTGTATAAAAGCCGGACTTCCAAATTGGTTAGAGGCAGTTACACGTCCTGCAACGCTGACGCTCGACCCCACACTTTGCTTCCGTGCATCAGCAATGCTTATTGAGGATACCTGCGTAGTGGGATTATCATTGTTCGGTTCTATCCTGCCATTTTGATCTGCTTTAACTAAGCGAATAGCATCGGCTCTCTGAGTTACAAATAATGCGATGAAAAGCGGTATCAGGGATAAAACAACCAGTTTTTTTACAGTAACTGTCTTCGTCATTTAAAAGCTTTTTATGTGCGTGATCTCCTTTTGTGATAATAGATTAAAACAAAATGTAACTCCAGCCTATATATAACCTATTAACAAAAAAATAACGCTCTATTTTGTCATTTTGGTATTCGTAATAGTTCCGATCTTCAGAATCGTAAAAAATTGAAAAAAGTATGTATTTAGCGGGGAGAATTAAGTGATTGAAGTCTTAAAATTCTTACTCGTGCTTAGTTTTCTATTCATTCTTATAAATAGTTTAATATGATTTCATATTTATTCTGTATATAAGATGGATCTTCGACAAATACTTAAACAATGATCGGTTTGCTGCGGTTTTTGAGGATGTAAGGTTTTTTTGTGATTTTAGGACAATGTATAGCAGATATTCACGAAAAATGACATGTGAATGAGTAACTGTCTGTTTAGTGTTTAAGGATCAATGGAATGGTCGTTAGACCAAGGGTGTTATCAAACAGATAGTTAGAAGAAACCCATAAACCAAGAAAAATATATGAAAATGGCTGACACGCTCGCACTCGACATCGAAAATAAAATCGAGTTAACCGAAGAATTGATTGAGGAATTGCAAGACAGTGATCCTCAGCGGGCTCTGCGCTTGCGCGGTCAATTATATGCCATTCAGGTTATCCTGAATGAGATTGAAGACGAGTATTTGGATTTCGCTCACCGACTCAATTGATATTCAGGCTTATGTCCTATTGTACAGATAAATAGCCTCCGAAAGAAATAAAAAAAGCCACATTATTGTGGCTTTTCTTTTGTGTACTAAATCGAAAATAAGATATCAGCCGTCGTTTTTCTTGTCCTGAACTTCGATACGGATATCTTGTGCAAGCTTTTTCAGGTCTTGCAAGCCTTTACGAACACGTGTGCCCGCAGTTTTATTTCCCTTGTCATAAAATTTGACGAAATCGGCTTCCATACCGTCAACTAGGCTTTTGAGTTCATTATAGCGACTCATATGCTTCTCCTATATTATGTTTAAATGCTGAAGTTAATCGTGAACAGGATGATACCCTCTCACTGCAAGCACGAATCTATCTAATACCCTACGTCTAGTCAAGTAAAAAACGCACTCAAACCGGCATAAAGTCCATTTTTTTTAAAAAAAATGGACTAGAAAGGCGAAAAACGAGTATTAAAAAAGGATTAGTTACTTAACTAATATGATTTATAAACATTTATTAATACGGTATTTGAGAAAATTCAGATATGCTGATAATCTGGCTATCTAAAGTCATGCCAATAAGTTCACGGGGAAGGATCATTTTCGTACCTTTTTTTTCGGGTTTTGTCGTAAAATGTGTCTCCTGCCGATCAATATTGCTCTCTGAGGGGGATTCTCCTGATGAAAAAACATAAAGCTGTGATACATCGGGCAAGCTGGTTAACTCAGAAAGATAACGCTGAACGGGAAATAACTGAGGTTCATCTTCTCCAACAATATGAACCAAATTGGAAATAATTAGAATGGACACGGAGGGAAGGGATGACAGGTATCCATGATCAATCGTTAGTTCATCGGAATCCGGATTGAAACTGGCTATTTTTCGTTGATACCCGTTTAATCCAATGGCTGAAACGCCGTAATCCGCAAAAAGAGCAACCAGCTGCCGGTTTAGTTCCCTGATTGCACGAGACCGCGCATCATCCCGCATCATTCCGGTCTGAATTAATCGTTCGGTATACTCACTGTCGCTATGAACAAAAATTCTTGGCACAATACCGGAATCCTGGCTGGCTGTTGCCTCGGCTAATGATTTCAAAAAAAGTGAATTGTCCAGATGTTCGTAGTCTAAATATGCAATATAACCCATAAAACAGATTGAAAATTTTTATAGAAACCGGGCAAAAATGATATTCTCCGGTAGTATTAACTTCCGGGATTATATCGGGTTGATAGTTCGGATGACCGGAATGAATAGGGCAGGAGATCCTGACTTTTGTGAACCGAATGGGTGTCATCGGCATGATGAAGATGAACGGGTAGCCCGGGCAAGTGTTCAAGGATGACCTGGCGACATGCCCCACAGGGGCTACTGAATTCACCGTATCGGGTATGTACATGCAGTGCGCGAAAGCCTGTGATACCCGACGAGAGCGCTTTGGCAATGGCCACTCTTTCTGCACATAGACCGAGACGCCAGTCGGCACATTCAATATTGACACCACTCATATAACCATTATCCGTTTCTAAAATCGCACTCACCGGAAAATGGGAATAGGGTACAATGGCATCATCCAGGAGCTTTTTGAGGAGAGCGTCGATATCCTCTTCAGTAGATATGACGGGTTGATAAACAGGATGGCCAGGTATGTTTTCATCCACGATCAGTTCCAGTTCAAAGGTAGATATCCAATAGTCCAGCAAAGGATGAGACATCCTGTTTTTCTGCTTAAGATACATTTGCACTGGTTTGGCCCCGTTGTCGAGGCAGGAATATATTGCGGCCTGTTCTGCTGATATGGTATCCGGAAAGGCTATATTTTCAATGCGGACTCCGGGATAGAGAAGACCGGAGTCGTCGGCAACAATTACGGCATCAGGCTTTCCTGAATATCTGGTATATGATCTATTATAAAGGGTATCCCAATTCATGCAAATAAGTTAATGGGACATCAGGCTTGAAACAACAGCATCTGCGACGTGGGAACGAACAAGATTGATATCATGACTGGTTCCCCGGTGTGGAAATTCCCGATTCGTGAGCAGAATAATTGCCAGGTTTCGCGTCGGGTCGATCCACATGCTTGTCCCCGTAAATCCAAGGTGACCAAAAGTTTTGTCACTTGTCAATTGTCCGGCTGTGCTGAACCCTTCGGGAGTTTTTAGGTCAAATCCATATCCACGATCTGATATATCAGATTCCTTGGTCGTAAACAGATGAATCGTCGATGGTTTGTACAGATGAACTCCATTGTACGTGCCACTATTCAAAAGCATCTGAGCATAAGCCGCAAGATCCGGTCCGGTGGAAAAAAGTCCGGCGTGTCCGGCCACACCACCCATGTAATACGATCGTTCATCATTGACAATTCCTTTCAGTAGTTCATGACGGTAGATGGTATCAATTTCAGTTGGCACAATAATACGTTTCAGCCACGGTCTCTTTTTTAACGGATTGAACATGGTATGATTCATTCCCAGAGGCGCAAAGATATTCCTCTCCGCATATCGATCGAGTGGCATTCCAGTAACTTTCTGAACAATTGCACCCATGATGATAAAATTCAGGTCGCTATATACATACTTGGTATTTGGTGGATTCATCAGGGGGGTGTTGAGCACATCCTGCATGAATGCCTGGGGACTCTTTGTATTTTCTTTGGTAAGCAGGTTGTCGGGCGGTAGTCCCGAAGTATGTGTCAGGAGGTTCTTGAGGGTAATCTCGGCTTTCTCACCTTTTTTGTATTCAGGGAAGTATTTAGACACATGGTCATCAAGGTTCAGTTTCCCTTCTTGATATAATTTCATCACACAGGAAGTGGTGGCGACAACCTTGGTCAGAGATGCCATGTCGAAGATGTCATTCTTCTGATCCGGTACCATTTTTTTGTAGGTCTGATACCCAAAGCCTTTGCAGTAGGCCACAATACCATTTCTGAGGACGGTAACCACGCCGCCGGGAAATACGGAATCGTCAATCGCTTTGTTCATAATCTGATCCACCCGGTAGAGGGAATCTCTGCTGAATCCGGCCTCTTCCGGGATATCGGTGAACCTGACGATGGTCTTGGGAAGTTTTATGCCGTCACCCATCTTGTAGTCGGGAGGAATACTGGTGGGCAGATGTCCATCGATCGTTGATGCTCCGAAAAGGGCGGGGACGGTTTGTTCAACCTGTTCGTTGGAACTTGACCATGCACAAACCTGAACGTCGGCGCTCGGCAGGTCGGACAGAACATATGGACTGCCAAAGGCGATCATAGCCGTAGGTTTGTGATACCTGGGCAATCTGCTTAAAAAATGACGCTGGAGTGTATTAAACTCAAGGCTTTTTCCCGTTTGAACATGAATGAATGAACCAATGATGACAAGGTTCGCCCAACGGACATCCCGGTAGACATTGTGCAGATCCTCGGCGCAGGTACGGTCGTCGAAGATGTGAAAGCGGACATCCGGATGATACTTGCGAATCCTTCGGGCCAGGATGTCTCCGGTTTCTCCGGATTTGTCATCTGACATGGCAATAACCGTAACCCTTGGATAGTGTTGTGGATCAATAGGAAGGATATCGTGGCGATTGCGAAGCAAGGTAATCGATTTCCGTGCAATCTCTCCGGACACGATTTCATTATCCGTAGCATGGATGGTCCGATCCAGTTGATCCAGGTCTATGAACGGATTAAAAATCAGTCCCTGTTTGACTTTCAGCATCAGTAATTTACGTACAGAACGGTTGATACGTTGTTTGGTGAGTTGTCCGTCATGAACAGCATCTACAACGGCATTGATGGCCGTGTGCACATCCGGCGACATCAGAAGCAAATCCGCGCCCGCTTTTATAGCCATCACAGCATCTTTGGCCGGCGAGTAGTTGTCGCTTACGCCATCCATATTCAAGGCGTCAGTGACTACGAGCCCATGGTAATCAAGGGAGTCGCGGAGGATGCCTTTAATGATATCAGGATCGAGCGTTCCCGGGAGATCGGGGTTGCCGCTTATTTTTGGGAAAGCGATATGAGCCGTCATGATACTCGGTACGCCCTGACGAATCAACCGGCGGAAGGGTACCAGTTCCAGGCTGTCGAGGCGTTTATACCCGTAATGAACAACAGGAAGTCCGACGTGTGAATCGATATGGGTGTCGCCATGGCCGGGGAAATGCTTGGCTGTGGCAATGACGCCTTCACTGCTCACCCCCTTGACAAATGCACTCGCATATTTGGCAACAGTATCGGGATTCTGGGAATAAGAACGGACATTGATCACCGGATTCGCAGGATTGTTATTTACGTCTACAACCGGTGCAAAAATCTGATTTACTCCTAAGGCTTTTGCTTCCAGCGCCGTTATACGTCCGCTCTGGTAAGCAAAATTCACATTTCCTGTGGCTGTAACACCCATTGGCGGTAAGAAACGTACCCCATCATTCACACGCATTGCTGAGCCGAATTCCATATCCTCCGTCACCCATAGGGGTATAGTTGACATTTGTTGAAGCTTATTGATCAGCATGGCCTGACCATAAACCGTGCCGTGAAAAAGGATGATCCCACCAATGTGCTCGTCCTGAATAGCATGCTGTAAATGCAGGAATGCATCAGACTGGCGATTCTCGAAATATCCATCTGCGCTGACAACAAACAGCTGGCCAACTTTTTCTCTCAGGCTCATCTTGTTAAGAATAGCTTCGACCTGCAGGCTGTCGGCCTTCTGTGATGATACCTGCGTGGATTTCCCCCACGGGAAAGTGCCGATGTCAATAAAACCGCTCAGGAATAGAAAAAAAACCAAAATGAGCGGAACAAAAACAAATACAGCCAATTTGGCTCCGGTTTTTTTCGGAGCAGTACTTCGACGACTCATATAACTCTTGTAGGATGGGTTTCAGGATGCCGGTTGTAAGACTACAATATCATAATAATGAATTAAAAATGGTGTAAAAACATGTTGGTGCATCACAATTCACATTATTTATTTTTTATCGTCTTCAAGGAGGATAAATTATTGATTTTTTTTAGGGGACAAACGCATTGTTTTGTGAGGTTGTGATCTGACAAGATGCATGTCCTGGTTGAAAACACGATACTTACCCGGCATCCACATTTTCATTTGATCATCATAATGATCAGACAATGGATTCCCGGACTGACCCGCCGGAAGAATGGACAAGACGCTCCCGGGATCGGCAAAATCGACAATACGTCTGATAGATGGCCCAAGTATCATGTGGAACGGATCCTGCCAGCTATACTCCCCGTTGTCGACGCAAACTCCGTTACCTTTCGCCGGGAAGGGGCCCTTTGCCAGGATATTATTGACGATCATCTTAAGCGCAGTGCTTGCTCCGGGTGCTTTGGCTGCCCTACCAAATAGTATTGGTTCAAAAGTTAAGGTGTGCAGTTGTTCCCAGCGCCAATTCAGCGGTTTATTTCCTAATGAGTCGCTGAGAAACTGTACGGCCTGCCTCATACTCTTCAGGATAATGTCTTTTTTTGTCTCGACTTTCGGAGTATTAATATCGTCGAATAAGTTAGTAGCCGAATCGGGAGCGGCCAGTAAATGGTCTTCGATACGGTAAGGCAGCAGCTGGAGTTTGGTGAACATATTATATGCCTTGCTGCCCATTTCATCGGAGAGCGTATTTTTTGTCAGATCAGAGAAGAAGACATCGAATATAGAAGCGGCCGTCTCACTGGTATCATATTTATAGTCCCAGTTTTTCAGATAAGGCAGGGCCTTTGAAATGAGGGTATCAGAAGCGTCACTTTCAAGTACAGGGAGGATCTCTTGTGTCACCTGCGCTGCCTGGGAGGAATAAACAGAGTTTTGCAGCGTCTCAAAATCTTTTACCCCAAGGGTATCATGTGAACTGAGAAAATGATCGATGGTTTCGATCCGCGATGGTGGTTCCCAGAAATAAGTAATGTAGTAGGGATAATTACCGGTAGTTATGCGGTTATTGGCATTGGCGATCCATCCGTCTTTTGGATTGATCACATGAGGCAGTTTGTTAAAAGGTATATATCCCTTCCAGTCATACTTCGGATCCCATCCGTTCCGGAAAAGTACCGGGTTATAATTCCTGATCGGAATCTTGGCGACGGAAAACATGGCTATATTTCCGGACCGGTCGGCATACATGAAATTCTGACCGGGTACGCCGAAACTAGGAAGGGCCTTCTGGAATTCTTCGAATGAGTGAGCCCAGTTGATTTGCATGAAGGCCCGTAGTTCGTGTGAGATGTCGTAGCCGGTCCACTGCATGGATATCACTTTATCACCCAGAAGCTTGTGTGCAGGCATGATATCTGAGATCACCGGCCCGTGATTGGTGAATCGTTCGTCAAAAATAACGTCGTGACCTCCTTTTACTTTGATCACCTCCCGTTTAATTCGGAACGGCTTGTAAAGCACGGAATCTTTAGGAGTGTTCGAATTACCCCGATGCGGAGAATCAGCAAGAGAATCGACGACATACAGGCCACGATCCTGGTTTTTAACCTGTTCCACAAAGAAATCGGTGTCATCGGCCATCATGTTGGTCAAGCTCCATGCAAGAAAATCATTCTGGCCAAGTATCACATAGGGGGCTCCCGGGTGAGTGGCACCTGAAATATTTTTTCCATTGAGATCCATGTGAACTTCATACCAGTCACCCGGGATATTGATATGAAGATGCGGATCGCCGGCAAGAATAGGAAAACCCGTGCCGCTTTTTTTCCCATCAATGACCCATGCATTGCTGCCCACATGACTGCCACTCATGCCAAGTATCTGCCGCGTGGCCAGATCCTGTTTCATAAAACCCATAAGATTGGAAGAAAGGGCCTGGCTTTGTGAAGAATTGAGTGTTGTCGGGGCATTGGCAGGCCACTCCGGGAAAATTTCGCTCAGTTGTTGGGTGGTCATATGCGTCGAGAGGTATTCATAGACCGGTTTGCTCCACCACGCGACGTTAAGCTGCCATGCCAGCATTCGCGAAAAAGCTATGGAATACAATGGATTCCAGTGAATCGGCTTGATACCGGTGAGTGAAAATTCGATCGGCAGTTTATTTTTATTGGCATCGATCCAGGCGTTCACCCCATCTGAATAAGCCTGAAGATCAGACCGAACCTGTTCGGAAAGTGTGGGCTCGATCTTTTTGGCCATCCGCCAGAATCCAAGTAACCGCTGCTCTTTGTCAACCGGAACCAGGTTTTTTCCAAAAAATTCGGCGAGGCGTCCCTGGACAGCAAGTTGTATCACGGTCATTTGCCAGAGACGATCCTGCGCATGTACATATCCCACAGTGAAATACAAATCATGCCGATTTTGGGCATCGATATGGGGAGTCCCGTAATTATCCCAATAGACCGTCACCGAATCACTTAATCCCGGTACCGAAAGATTGGCGTTATAATCGGGTAACGGCTTGTAAAAGGTCCAGTAGATGGCAATTCCAACGAACCCAACCAGGAGGATCAGGATGAACAGGAGTATTTTGAAAAAAGTTTTCATTGATCTGATTGTGGGGTGAATTTTCGCGGATTATGTCTAACTTTAGGCCGCAGAAAGGAGATCATCGTTCGGTGCGATATTATCTCCTGTGTATGTATTGTCATTGAACACTAAAAATGTAACAAAAAGAACAGGTCTTGTCCTCATTAGTTATCCCATTACAGATAAAAGAATTAAAGAATATTGCAGATAAATTCGGAACGCCTGTGTATTGCTACTCGGAGCGTACTATTCGTGAGCGGTGTCGCGCTCTTGCCGGTTTGTTCCCGGACTTGCCTGTAAAATGGCTTTATGCCATGAAGGCCAATGATAATCCGTTTCTGCTGGATATCGTAAAAGAGGAAGGCTTTGGTTTTGACACGGTCAGTATCGAAGAAGTGGAACTTGCACGCCGTTTTGTTGAGGATACCGGCGATATATTCTACACCGAAAGCAATATGTCGGATGCCGAAATGGAGTACGCGATAAAAAGCGGTGTCCGCCTGAATATAGGCTCTTTTTCCCGGCTGCAATCTTTCTGTGAACATCCAGATTCGAAGTCATGCTCTATCCGGGTTAAGCCCGATATCGGAGATGGATTGCATCAGCGAGTGACTACGGGTAATCGTGACAGTAAGTTCGGGATTCGACTTGATTTGATGAAGGCATGCCTCGGAATCGCCAAAGACAACGGAGTGAAGATAACCGGTATCCATGTTCATATCGGCAGCGGCATACGTGAACCCCGCAACTTACTGGCTGCCATGGAACGGATGGCAGAATTGGCAAAGCTCTTTCCGGATCTGGAACGAATCAATTTTGGCGGTGGGCTCCCGGTTCCTTATCGTAACGAAGATGAGGCCTTTTCACTGGATGAGTTTAAGCGAATTGCGCATCCGCTGCTTCAACAGCTCAATGATCGATACGAGGGTAAGATTGATTATTTCTTTGAACCCGGTCGATACACGATGGCCCCGGCGGGCGTCTTGTTGTCGCAGGTTACCTCGGTCAAAGATCAGGGGAATGTTACATACGTCGGTACCGACACCGGCTTCAATCACCTGGCACGGCCAATCCTGTACCACGCATATCATCGCATTTTGAATATCAGCCATATCGATGAGCCGGAAACTACGGAGTACTCGGTAAGCGGGAATATCTGCGAAAGTACCGATATCCTGGCCCGTGACCGCATGCTTCCGGAAACCCACGAAGGAGATCTGCTGGCCTTTGCCGATGCAGGCGCCTACGGAATGACTATGGCTTCAGAATACAATCGCCGGCGTTATCCCGCCGAAGTGCTGGTTAAAAGTGATGGCTCCCAACAGTGTATTCGACCCAGACTCAGTCCGAATGAAGCGATAGACCGGTTTCTGAGATCAACGGGGTACGAGGGAATAAGGAAATAAGGAGTATGGGAATTGGTGAATGAGAGGGTTCCGGGATTGCCAACGACCGGTTGCGGACTAATGACCACACCTCTTTGTCTTTGTGATTGTTGCATAAAACAACGGAATAACAATTGAACGACTACTGAGTGACAGCGAAGCTGAATGACTATGATTATCCCCTGTATTTTTTTTGAGGGATGTCAACCTCAACCTGGAACTGGCAACTCACGACCTTATTCCCACATTCCCTACATTCCTAATTCCCTAACTATTATATTGCCCTGTAAAAGGTTATACATTATGAAAAGCGATTTTTGGGAGAAACTATGAAGATCAGGAACGTAGCCGTAATTGGCGGTGGTACAATGGGTAATGGGATTGTGCATGTCTTCGCTCAAAATGGATATAATGTTACACTCATTGAAGTAAAGCAGGAATTTGCGGACAAGGCCCTGGCAACGATCGATAAAAATCTGAGCAGGATGGTGACAAAGGAGAAGATTACCGAAGCGGACAAGAAATCAACCCTAAGCCGAATCTCGGTCAATCTGAAACTGGAAGAGGGGGTCGGGGATCGCGACCTGGTCGTTGAGGCGGTAAATGAGAATCTGGATTTAAAATCGAACATCTTCAAGAAAATAGATGAGGCTGCCCCGTCCACTGCTATTCTGGCTTCAAATACATCTTCGATATCAATAACGAAGCTGGCCGCGGTGACATCCAGATCCAGCCAGGTCATCGGCATGCATTTCTTTAATCCGGTACCCGTCATGAAGCTGGTGGAAGTGGTTCGGGGGCTGGATACCTCAAATGAAGTCTACCAGGAAGTGCACGATAGCGCGAAGTCTCTTGGGAAAGAACCGGTGGAAGTGAACGACTACCCGGGTTTTGTTTCAAATCGAGTACTGATGCCCATGATCAACGAGGCTGCCTACTGCGTCTATGAACAGGTAGCGACGCCAGAAAATGTCGATGCCGTGATGAAGCTGGGAATGAATCACCCGATGGGACCGTTGCGCCTTGCGGATTTCATTGGTCTTGACGTCTGTCTCGATATTTTGAATGTTTTATACGACGGTTTCAAAGATCCCAAATACCGGCCATGCCCCTTGCTGGTCAAAATGGTAAACGCCGGCAGACTGGGCGACAAGACAGGCGAAGGATTCTACAAGCATTAAACAAATACCAGCTAAAAACCTGGAATCATTTATCTAAAGTCTAAGATCTAAAGTCTAAAATCTCAATACTCACTACTCTGTACTCAAGACTATCATGATAGATTTACGAAGCGACACAATTACAAAACCAACCAGGGCCATGCGCGAAGCAATGGCTGTTGCCGAGGTTGGAGATGATGTTTTTGGCGATGACCCCACGGTGAATGCCCTGCAGGAAAAAGTAGCCGCCATGTTCGGTATGGAAGCCGGCCTGTTTGTTCCAAGTGGTACAATGAGTAATCAGCTTGCTCTTCATGTACTCACAAACGAGGGTGATGAAGTCATTATCGATGAAACCGGCCATATTTTCAATTATGAATCTACATCGGCAGCCTGGCTATCTTCCATTCAGTTGTCACCCGTGAAAGGCAGAAACGGTATCCTCACGCCGGAAGTCATAGAACCGGCCATTCGCCCCTATCACGAATGGGATCCTCATACACGCGTGATAGCCCTTGAAAACACAACGAACAAAGGTGGTGGGGTTTGCTACACACGAGGAGAATTGAAGGCGGTTCGGGAGTTGGCAGATAAACATGGCTTCTACATACATCTGGATGGTGCAAGGATATGGAATGCTTCGGTAGCGAGTGGCATTCCCTTTTCATTCTTCGGAGAGATTGCGGATACCATCTCAGTTTGTTTCAGCAAAGGTCTGGGTGCCCCGGTGGGTTCGATGTTGCTCTCAGATCGCGATCGTATTCAAAAGGCCCATCGGTTTCGCAAGATGCTCGGAGGAGGCATGCGACAAATCGGAATTCTCGCCGCGGCAGCCGATTACGCCATCGAACATCATTATGATCTGCTGGCTGATGATCACCGGAGAGCGCATTCATTTGCAAGCACCGTAGCTGAATGTTCCCGGTTGCAAATCAATCTTGACCGTGTTCAGACTAATATCGTGCTATTTGATGTGGTGGATGGGGATGCCGGGTCGGCTATTGAGAAACTCACGGAACGAGACATTCATATGACAGTGTTTGGTCCACAGACGATCCGGGCTACTTTTCATATTGAGATAGGTGACAAAGACCTGGAGGTCATTAATCAGGCAATGAGAGAACTTTTTGGATAATAAAGACGTAAGATTATGAAGATTGGATTTATCGGCCTCGGCAGCATGGGCTTGCCGATGGCATCAAATTTGTTGAAAACAGATCATGAACTGCATGTATACAACCGGACAGCATCCAAAGCAGATCCGCTGAAAGATAAGGGCGCTATCGTTGAAAAAGATCCCGGCGAGCTGGCATCTGCTGTAGATCTTATCATGACCATGCTCAGCGACGACGCGGCAGTTCAGGATGTGCTTTTTGAAAAGGGAGTTCTGGAATGCATGAAAGAAGGGGCCGTTCATGTCTCGATGAGTACCGCAAGCGTGTCTTTCATCCGGAATCTTAATCAGAAACACAGAGAACGCAGTCAGTACCTGATTTCCGCACCGGTTTTTGGTCGTCCTGATATGGCTGAGGCGGCGAAACTGTGGGTCGTTGCAGCCGGGGATAAAACGAAAATAGAAGAAAATCGCTCTATCCTGGATTCCCTGGGGAGAGCCGTTTCCGTGGTCGGTGAACGACCCGAGCAGGCCAAT
>Ga0102953_1000495_pt1 | contig 27069 bp, 21 predicted proteins | sample SalPon2A_C_D2_MG_FD_78509 | JGI IMG/M metagenome (GOLD analysis project Ga0102953, IMG submission 78509) | Soil microbial communities from South San Francisco under conditions of wetland restoration - Salt Pond MetaG R2A_C_D2_MG | ecosystem: Environmental > Terrestrial > Soil > Wetlands | place... | reverse complement strand
TCGTGCCCTGGTGCGTGAACACGCCCTCGTGCAGCACCGCCAGCCGATCCACCCGCGATTCGATCTCCGAGAGCAGGTGGCTGGCCGTGACGATGGCCACGCCCTGCGCGCGCAACTCCTGCAGCGTCGCGTAGAACATCTGGATGCCGTCGGGGTCCAGCCCGTTGGTGGGCTCGTCCAGCAGCAGCAGGCGCGGCTGCCCCAGCAGCGCCTGGGCCAGTCCCAGCCGCTGGCGCATGCCCTTGGAGAAGCTCTTCACGCGCCTGTCCGCGGCCTCGGTCAGCCCCACCCGCTCCAGCACGCGCTCCACCTCCGAGCGTGGCACCTGCTTGAGCCGGGCGAACATGGCCAGCGTGCGGCGCCCGCTCAGGTTGGGGTAGAAGCGCACCTGCTCGGGCAGGTAGCCCAGCAGGCGCTTCAGCTCCGGCGGCCGCCGGGCCGGCACCACGCGGCCGTCCAGGCGAATCTCGCCCGCGTCCGGCCGCAGCAGGCCCAGGATCAGGCGGATCAGGGTGGTTTTGCCCTGGCCGTTGTTGCCCACCAAGCCCAGGTGCTCGCCTGGCTGCAGGCGCAGGTCGATCCCCCGCAGCACCGGGCGCCGGCCGTAACCCTTCGCCAGAGCGGTGACTTCCAGTATCGGGGTGCTCATGGCGTCTCCCTTCGCATCGTTGTGCACGTCGTCTCGTCCATGGCTTGGTGTGCGGGCCTCAGCGCTGCGTGACCTGCGTGCCGTCCGACCCGTCAGGCGCGTTCAGGGGCGGGAAGGCCCCGCAGGGGTGATCCTGCCCGTCGGCCAGCGCCGCCAGCCCGGCCGCACGGGGCGCCATGGCCGGGTGTGTCTCCACCACGCTGGCCGGCCGCAGCACCGGGAAGCGCGATTCCAGCGCCTGCAGCAGGCGCACCACTGGACTGTGGGCCAGCAGCTTGATGGTCGGATACTTCACCACGAGCTGATCCATGCGGTCCGAGGCGTAGTAGGCGGGGTCGCCCCGTCCGTCGCCGTCCAGGTCCCAGCCCAGATAGTCGCCCCAGTAGTTGCCGGCGCCGGGGTTGTCCCAGGTCAGCGGCACGCGCTGGTTGAAGTGCACCTGCATGCGGTTGGCGATGAAGTCGTTGCCGAACACGCGGTTGTCCGTCACGCCGCCCGTGATGTGCACCCCGGTGGCGTTGCGGGCCACCAGATTGCCGCTGATCTCATTGTAGGCCGCCTCATTGAGGAACAGCCCCTGGTCATTGGCCGCCACCACGTTGCCCACGATCACGGAATCCAGCACGGAGCGGAACAGGATGCCGTAGGTCGCGTTGTGGTAGGCCACGTTGCCGCGCACATCCAGCCGCTTGGAGAACATCAGCGCGTAGCCCACGCGCGAATCGCAGGTGCGGTTGCTGCGCACCCGGTTACCGTCTGCGTACATGTAGTGGATGCCGAAGCGCAGGTCGCGCATGCGGTTGCCCTGCACCAGCGAGCCGGAGGAGACGGAGATGTAAATGCCGTCTCGCACCTGCTGGATAACGTTGTCCGCGATGACGCCCGAGTGGATCTGCCACAGGTTGATGCCGTTGCCCCGGTCGGAGAGGATGCGGTGCGGCCGGCCCTGGATGGTGTTGCGCGCGATGAGGCTGCCCGTGGCGCCATTGACCCAGATGCCGAACGCGCAGTCCCGCAGGTGGTTGTCCAGCAGGCGCACGTTGGCCGCCGTTCCGCGCACGTAGATGCAGGCGTCCGTCTCGCTGATGCGGTCGCCGCTGTTGCGGAACGTGAGGCCCTGCACCGTGACGCCCGGCGCGAAGATATCCAGCACGCGCCCCGTGCCGCCGCCATCCACCACCACGGTGCCGGGCCCGGCGGGCCGCAGCGTCACCGCGCGGTGAACCTGCAGGCGCTCGTGATACAGGCCCGGCACGATGCGCAGCACATCTCCCGGGGACGCGGCCCGCAGCGCGGCGGCCAGCGTGGGTGCGTCCGGGCCGGGCACGGTGCGCTCCGCGGCCGGCGCAGCGGTCGTCATAGTGACCAGTGCGGCCGCCGCGGCGAGCAGTGCGCACAGGGCCAGCCCGCGCTTGCGGTTACGATTGCCCATGGCCGCCTCCTGCCGGGCGTTGCGAAGCGGTGCCCGTGCTGCCGCCCGTGCCGCCACTGGCGCGGGTCGCGGCCAGCGTGTTGCGCACGTAGGCCTGCGAGGCCTCCGCGCCCTTGCGGCGGGCCACCACCAGCGGCGGGCACACCTTGTCGTCGTAGTACTTCTGCTCGCACTCCAAGCAGTACAGGCACTCGAACTTGTTGATGCGCCCCTGGTCGTCGATGGCCTGGGAATCGCAACCCCGCGCGCAGATTTTGCACGCGGTGCAGAACTCGCGGCGGCGGATGCCGATCAGGCGGAACACCGTGAGCGCGGAGAGCGCGGCGCCCAGCGGGCACAGGTAGCGGCAGAAGAAGCGGAACACGAATACGCCCGCCGCCAGCAGCACCCACCAGTACAGCACCAGATACCAGTCGCGGTGGAACACGCCCACGATCCAGGTGGTCTTGAAGGGCTCCACCTCCGCCAGCCGTTCCGCCCAGTTCAGCGAGAACACCGAGAAGCCCAGCAGGACCAGGAAGATCACGTAGCGCAGGCGTCTCAGCACGTTGTGCACGCGGGGCGGGAACTGCACGATCATCCGCCGCGGCAGCACCCGCCGCGAGACGCGGTGCAGCAGCTCCAGCATGGCGCCGTAGGGGCACACCCAGCCGCAGAACCAGCCCCGGCCCCACAGCACCAGGCTGGCCGCGATGAAGATCCAGAACACGAACAGCAGCGGATCGGACAGGAACAGCTCGAAGCGCACGCCCTCGCGGAACCAGCGCACAAAGGGGAATATCTGCGTGACCGAGGGCGGCGTGCGGAAGATCAGTCCCACAACGACGACCGAGGCCACCATCACCGAGACGTGCGCCGCCTCCAGCCGCCGCGGATTGCGCGTGATCCAGCGCCGCGCGAAGAACACCGCGAACGTGGCGGCCAGGAACAGCGCCAGCGCCAGCGCCTCCGGCCACTGTTGCACCCACACGCGCTGGGCCACGGAGGCCTCGTGCGCCGCCGTCTGGATCACCTTCACATCGTAGTACTGGGTCGGAAGGCGATAGGGGGCCGGGAAGTTTTTGAACTCCTTGGAGGTCGCCGTCTCGCCCGTCAGGCGGCTGCCCACGAAGACGAAGCTCCAGGGTAGAGTGGGGTCGAAGCGCGAGTCGCGCTGGATGAACAGGCCGCTCTCCTTGAACTTCGGCGCGCCCTCGGCCTTCACACCATAGAGCGGGTTGTAGTCCAGGTCGTGGAAGGTGAAGCGGTAAAGCCCCTGCTCGATTCGGAAGCGATCGAAGATGCCGCCGCGCACGAAGGCCGAGCCCTTGAACGACGTCATGCCGTTGGCCACCACGAAGATGGCGTGCTCGTGGGGCTTCAGCTCGCCCTTCAGCCAGTCGTAGGTGGAGCGGCCCAGGATGTTGGCACCCGTGACGGGCTCCGTCACGTCGCCGAAGTAAAGGTCAATCCACGGCAGATCGCCCTGCGGCGCCACGTCCATCTGCTGCGGCATCACGCGCAGGTGCCCCACGCTGCCCTCGGCCACCAGCGCGTCCCATGTCTTGGGCTGGTAGTCCGCGTGCCAAGTGACGATGCGCTGCTGGGCCGGCGGCAGCAGGCCAACAACCCGGCCCACCTTGCGCGCAGCGGCGAGCTGCGTCTCGTCCAGCGTCAGCGCCGTCACCGTGGCGCCGGTGATCATGTCCACCTGGATGGTCTGGCGCGCCAGCCCGGTGGTGCCGGCGCCCGCGCCGCCTGCGGGGGCCGGTGCATGCTCCTCGTGCTTCTCCTCGTGCTTCTCCTCGTGCTTCTCCTCGGCGTGCTCCTCGTACTCCTTCTCGCCGCGCTTCTGCGCCACGCCCACGCTGAGCCGGCCCTTGGAGACCACCTCGAAGTGGTCGCGGATCTGGTGGCCGATGTACTGGCCGGTGAACACGTCCAGCACGGAGCTGGGAATGCCCAGCAGCAGAATGGGCTCGTCGTGGTGCACCACCCTGGACTTGAGAATGGTGCCCTGCGGGCTCATGGCGATCATCGTGACCAGCGGCTTGCCGGAGTAGGCCGGGATGTTCACCAGGTCCACCGAGAGGAACACGTAGGCGTACAGCTTGCCGCCCTTCAGCGCCTCCAGCACGGGAATGCCGATATTGGCCTTGCGGAACGAATCGGCCTCCGGCAGGAAGCCGCTGCACTTGTACACGTCGCAGAAGGGCCGCCCGTCCTTCAGCATCAGGTCCGCCGCCGGTGCGCGGGTCGGCAGCAGCAGCATCGTGGCGAGCAGCAGCGCCCCCAGGGCTGTCCGCAGCCCCCGCCAAACCGCATTGCCTGGTTGGAACGTCGTCTTCATCGGTGGGAAAGCGCCGGCGCTGGCACCGCCGTCCATGGGGGTTGGCAATCCGTGGTGGCGGGGCTGCGGCGCAGCCCCGCCCAGTGGGCATCCGGAAGCGCGTCAGGTGACGATCATCCGACCGCGCATCTCCAGGTGCAGCGCGTGGCAGAACCACGTGCAGTAGTACCAGTAGACGCCCTTGCGATCGGCCTTGAACGTGGCCGAGACCGTCTCCTGCGGCGAGATGCCGAAGTTGATGTCGTGGTGGCTGATGCAGAAGCCGTGGGTAAGGTCTTCCACGCTGTCCATGTTGGTCAGCACCACCGTCACTGTGTCGCCCCGCTTCACGCGGAACTCCTGGAGGGAGTACGCGGGCGCCACGCCGGTCATGAACACGTAGACGTGCTTGCCCTCGCGCTTCACGTGGGCGGCCGCCTCCAGGGTCACGCCGAACTTGGCGGCCAGCTTGCGCTCGGGGGCCATGTGCGGATCCTTGCGGTCCCACACCTTCTTGGGATGGATCAGGTCGCGCCGCACGATCACGGCATCATGGGGTTCGGGATGGGCGGGCATGTCGTGCGCCAGCCGCATCTGCTCCCCGGAGATGTCGATGAGCTGATCGTTGTCGTTGCGGAACGGCCCCACGGGCAGGAAGCGATCCTTGGAGAACTTGTTCAGCGAGATCACCCACTTCCCGTCGGCCTCCTTGGTCTCGCTCATGGAGGCGTTCACGTGCCCCGGCTGGTAGTGCACGTCCAGCTTCTGGATCACCGGGTTCTCGCCCTTGATGGCCTTGGCGATATTCCACTTGGTGATGACCGAATCGATGAAGATGGAGGTGTACGCGTTGCCCCGGCCGTCGAACGCCGTGTGCAGCGGCCCCAGGCCCACCTCGGGCTCGGCCACCACGCAGTCGCGCGGGTTCTTGATCTTGCCGGCGAACGCCTCGTCCACCTTGCTCAGCTCCACCACCGAGCAGGTGGGGGAGAGCTTGCCGGAGCAGATGGCATACTTGCCGGTGGGGTCGATGTTCACGCCGTGGGGGCTCTTGGGGATCGGGATGTAGAGCGTGTAGGGCGAGCCATGGCGGCCGTCCAGCACCGGCACGCGCGACTTGCCGATGCGATAGCCCTTGCCCGCGGCGATGTCCTTCTCGATTCGCGCCAGGTTGAACACGACCAGCCAGTCCCGGTCCGCCGCGATCATCTCGCCCAGGTTCACGCCGCCCTCGGAGTTGTAGCAGCAAGCCATGGAGTACTTGCCGTGGTAGTCCGTGGCGCACAGGTCCAGGTTGCCATCCACCCGCACCTGCCAGCGCGGCTTCATGGTCTCCTGGTCCACGCAGGTGTGCAGAGCATAGTATTTCTTGGGATCGTCCACGTTGCGCCCGTCATTGGGCTGGGGCGTGCGGAACTCGGCGTTGCAGTACACGGCATCACGCTTGTGCCGCGAGGGGAAGATACCGTGGGTGCCCTGGGAGTTGGGAATCTCCGTGATGGCGTCGGTGATGAAGTAGTCCAGGCGAATGCGTGCCAGGCGGCCGTTCGCCTTGTCGTTCACGAACGCGTACTTCCCGTCGTACGTGCCGTCCGTGTACGAGAGGTGGAAGTGGTGCGTATCGCCCACCTTGCTGTCGCCCAGCAGGGCCTTGCTGTAGCGCGTCGTGCCCCAGCCATAGGCCGTGTCCCAGTTGAACACGGGGATGCGCTTGAGCAGCCGGCCCGACGGCATGCCCAGCACCCGCACCTCGCCGGACTGGCCCCCCGACCAGAACCCGTAGTATTCGTCCAGCTCTCCCGGCTTCACCTCGTTGGGCAGATGCCCCACTTCCGGTGCGGCATCCGCCGTGTGCGAGCGCAGCCCGAGCGCCGCCCCCACGCCTACGAGGCTCGTCAGGGCACCCGCGCCCAACAGGGAGCGCCGCCCGATTCCGTTGCCGCCTGTGCTGTTGTCCTTTTCCATTGTGTTGGTCTCCAGTGTTCTCCGGTGCGCTGCTCTTGACGGTCGGCCACCCGGACGCCTCACGCACATCCCGAGTGGCTGGGTGAGCCGGGCCGGCAACCGATGGGCCGCCGACGCGGTGGCAAGGGGCCTGTTGCGTTTCAGTTTGCGCGTGCGGGCGGATGGGGGGTTATGACGGATGTCATAGAGCCTCGGCGGGCGGGCGCTGATCGCGCCACTGGACCTGCGGAGCGGCGTGGGGCAAGGGAAGGCGCACATCCCGGCGCAAGGCGGGACGCCGGTCGGACAGAGCGCCGGGAGCCGCGCTCTTTGGCGGGGGTATGGGGGCAAAGCCCCCATGGCAGAGATGCTTTTCGAGACACAGCCTAATGTTGTGTCCCGTTAAGATAAACTTGAAGCCTTCCGATCGTCGCTAGGATCGAGTCGGCAGTGGCAGCCCAGGTGAAGGACTATGCTGGTAGAGCGTCAGCCCTAAACTTCAGGATGGATGCCTCCAAGGGGGCTCCACCCCTTGGAACCCCCGCCAGGGAGCTAGCCCCTTGGACCCCATTTGGAGGGGGTGCAGGGGCCTTCGGCCCCTGCCGGAGAGTGGAGGCGTGGAGGAGCGAGGCAGCGCCTTCCTCCTCCGCAAACCCCAGAATTAAGCCTTGGCGCACCACTAGTATTCCGCGGCAACGGAGGGTTTGGCCATGGCGATGCGCTGCACGGGCTTGTCGTCGATGGGCAGGTGCACCAGGGCGGAGAAGACGCCCAGGGCAATGGCGATGAGCCACACCAGCGTATACGAGTGGGTGACGTCGTAGAGATAGCCCCCCAACCAGGCGCCCAGAAAGCCGCCCACCTGGTGGCTGAAGAACACGATGCCGAACAACGTGGAGAGGTAGCGCACCCCGAAGATTTGCCCCACCAGCCCGCTGGTGAGGGGCACCGTGCCCAACCACAAGAAGCCCATTGCGCCGGCGAAGAGCAGCACCGAGAGCGTGGAGACCGGCACCAGCAGGAACACCGTGATCACGGCGGCCCGCGCGAGGTAGATCGTGCTGAGCAGGTACTTCTTGCTGTGCAGCCCGCCCCACCGCCCCCAGGCGTAGGACCCCGCCACGTTGAACAGGCCGATCAGGAACAGCGCGGCCGCACCCACGCTAGGCAGGAGGCCGCTGTCCACCACGTAGGAGGGCAGGTGCGTGGCGATGAAGCTGACGTGAAAGCCGCACACAAAGAATCCCGCGGTCAGCAGCAGAAAGCCGCGGTGGCCGCCGGCCTCGGCCAGCGCCTGCGTGATGCGCTGGCTATCTCCGTGGCCCGAGCCGCTCACCGGGCGGGCGCCCAGGCCCAGCGCGGCGGGAATCAGCAGCACCATGATGCCGCCCAGCAGAGTCATGGCGAGCCGCCAGTCCAGCCACGCGATGAGCCCCTGGGCCAGGGGCAGCACGAGCATCTGGCCCACCGAGCCGCCGGAAGTGACCACGCCCAGCGCCTTGCTGCGCATGGCGTCGGGCACCTGCCGGCCCACGGCGCCAATGGCGATGGAAACCGAGGTGGCCGCGGCGCCCATGCCCACCACCAGTCCCGTGAAAAGCGTCATGGCCAGCGGGGTACTGGAATGGGCCATCCCGAAAAGGCCCAGCGCCCACAGCATCCCGCCCAGCAGGATCACGCGCCCGGAGCCGAAGCGGTCCGCCACAGCGCCCATGAAGGGCGCCACGCCCCCGATCACCAGCGTCGCCAGCGCCACGGAAAACCCGAACACCTCGCGGCCCCAGCCCAACTCGCTGCTCATGGGGCGCAGGAACAGCCCAAAGCTCTGTCGCGTACCTGCGGAAAGCATGAACACCAGTGCCCCGCAAAGCATGATCACGGCTGGCGTTCGCCACCGGCTGCTCTCGGCGGTTGCGGGTGTGTCAGGAGGAGGCATCAATGGGCGTCCCGGCTCGGTGGAGAAAACGCCTGGGCGCCGTCAGTGGGGCGCCTGCAATGGACATTGCAATTACGTGTATATGCACTCTCCATTGGAGTCAACCGGCGCAGAGGCGGTGCTTTCAGGGGTTAAGGGCGATTGGAGGGAGGGGCGGCCTCGGCAGCCGTCGCCACAACCAGCGCCGGTGCGGGGCCGCCTTCGTCGTCCAGCGCGGGGTTGCGCTCCGGGCCGGGGGTCAGGTTCAGGAGCAGCAGGCCCAGCAGCGGACCGGGCGCCAGCAGCCAAGCCACGTGAGCGCCCATGCCCGCGAAGAGCCGGCTCACCCATTCGATGGAGACGATGGTGATGGCGAAGCCAATGCTGTTCATCAGCGTCAGCGCCGTTCCCACGTAGCGCTGGGGACACGCCTGTGCGGCGAGTGCAGAGAACTGGGCGGAATCCGACACGACGAACACACCCCACACGAGCAGGCCCACCCCGTAGAGCAGCGGGCTCACCTGCAACAGCAGCGGTGCCAACAGGCACATCACGCCGGAGACGGCCATGGACACCGAGGCCACCGCGCGGCTGCCCATGCGACCACTGAGCAGCCCTCCGCCGATGCAGCCCAGCGCCCCCACGCCGATCACGGCGAAGGCGCCCAGGCTGGTCCAAGCCGGGCCCTGAAGCCCTAACGGTTGCAGGGCCACGCGCACCAGCAGCGGCGTGGCCACCCAAAATGCATATAGCTCCCACATGTGGCCGAAGTATCCCAGCGCCGCGCGACGGTAGCCGCCGATCCGGAACACCTGGTAGACCATGCGCAGCTCCAGCCGCCGCGCTGCCGCCAGATAGGGGCCGTCGCCCACCCAGGCCACCAGCAGTCCGGATACCACCGCCAGGCCGGAGGCCAGCAGGATCACGGAGCGCCAGGGCAGGCTGGCGCCCAGCCCGGCCAGCAGGAACGGCGTGGCGGTGCCGGCCGTGAGGGCGCCGATCAGCCAGCCCAGCGCGTTGCCGATGCCGCCGGAGGACCAGCTCACGACGACCTTCATGCCCACCGGGTAGATACCGGCCAGGGCCAGGCCGGTGATGAAGCGATACACCAGCGCGTCGCTGAGCCGCGTGGAGGCGTAGGCGAAGAGCACGTTCATCAGCCCCCCCACCAGTGCCGAGGCCAGAAACACCCGGCTGGCCGGCAGCAGGTCCGCCACGTTGGTCAGCGCGAAGATCAGCGTGCCCACGATGAACCCGAACTGCACGGCGGAAACAAGCAGGCCACCGTCCGCCGTCGTGAGGCCCCATTCGCGGATCAGCGACGGTAGCGCGGCGCTGCTGCTGAACCAGAGGGCCGTGCCCAGCAGCTCGGCCAGCACCAGCATGGGCAGGATCAGGCGGCTTGGTGTGGGAGTTGAGACCCTACGGGGAGCGGATGCGGACATGCGACGGCCCCGACAGTGTGGGAACGGACGGAACGTTCCGGCGGTTCTACACGAGGTTGGGGGCTTCTGGCAATTGGCAGCGCCGGCCGTACCGCGAGGGTGGGGGCGAGGCTGTTGCTGCGGGGAGAAGAAATGGCGCGGGCCGCCGGCATGCTGCCACGGCATCACCGGGGCGGGGTAAGGCCGCGGTGGCTTGCCGGACGGACCCGCGCGTTCTGTCGAGCCGCAAGGGCGGCGGGCTAGCTTTGCCCGCTCACATCCTCGCCGGCTTCCAACTCATGGTCGCCATTGTGGTCTTCACCGAAGTCCAGCGCGCTCTTGATCATCTGCCGGAGCTGTTCCACCGAAGTCGGCGAGGTGCTGGCATCCACCGTGACCTGATAGACGCCCGGGCTTGGCTGCGTGGTGATCTCCGTGTTGGCCAGCAGGGCGTCCAGGTTGGCCGGGCTCAGCAGCGCATCCAGGTGCAGGGCCACGATCAGATCGTTGGTCGAGCCGTCCAGCAGAACCGCGTTGGGCCCATCGATCTCGACCTGAAAGGGCACGCTGACCGTGACGCTGTAATTGCGCACCAGCCCATCCGCGGGCGACGTGTACGATCCTGCGACCAGCAGTGACACGGGCGTCGTCGGAGCATTGGTGTCCACACCCGGCTCGGGCGTCAGCTTGAAGTCCAGTTCCTCATAGCTGCCCGCCGGCAGGAAGCTCGGCAGGCTCGTGGCCGCGCCGCCACCCACCACGTCCTGGATGGTGCCGCCGATCAGGTCCACGATGAAGTCGCCCTTGAACTCGGCCGCGTTGTCGTCGCCCGAGCTGGACCCGCCTTCTTGGCTCGTGACCGTGCTGGTATCGGTCGAGGCCGTGGCGATTGCGTGCAGCTCGATCTTGCTGACGCCGAAGCGGAACGTGTCCACGCCGACGCCATTGGCCAGCGTGGCCATGGGCATGCTGAGACCCGTGGCGCCCGTGCCGCTGGTGCCCGAAAAGCTCAGCGTGGCCGGCACGCTGCCGGAAGCGACAGTCGCGTTACCGCCACCGCAGCCGGCCAGCAGGGCAACCGCCCCGAGCAGCATTGCTCCAATAACGCCCCACCTCACGCCCCGGTGAATGTGGTGATGCATGGTGTGAAGCCTCTCCTGTTTTGGCGCTGTATATGCCCGCCCGCCCGGGGCGTTGGTGCCTCCTCTCACAGTGGCCAAGCCGTTGTGCGCCGTCGGGGGACAGCCCCCCTTTGCCGGCCACTGTGATTCGACGCGCTGGATGCGTGTCGAATTTTGGGAAATAATTCCCAAATTTGACGCGACTGTCAAGAGGAATCTGCGGACCCTGCCTGGACGGGGGTCCGGCAGGGGGCCAGTTGGCGGCTCACTGGCCGGCGGGCGCGATTTCGCGCAGCGGTGGGCGGGAGGAGGCGTCGCGCCGTTCAGCGGAGCGGACGGCGGGTCACGAAAAGTACAAGGCCCGGCGCTCCCGCGAAGGAGGGCCAGGCCCGGTCAGGCTGCGGCAGGGTGTGGCTCAGGCGGCGGCGAGATTGCCCTGCGCATCGAAGCGGAAAGCGGTGGGCTGCCCGGCGGACTCCATGTTGGGATGGCGCCGCACCTCGTCCAGCATGGGCTCGGAGACGAGGATTTCGGACAGCTCCAGCGTGTTCTTGATGCGCACGATGCGCGCCTCGGCGGGCTTGACGCGAATAGCCGTCTTGACGGCCAGCTTGATGGCGTCTTCCTCGGTATTCATGATGATCGGGATAGCGCCGCCGTCCAGATAGCAGGAGGTGATCACGTTGGCGTAGGTGGGCGCGATATCGAGCTGCTTCCAGATCTTCATCGTGATCACGTCCGCCAAGCCCAGCCCCGTGGCGTTGCCGTGGGTCTCCTCAGTGAGATCCAGCACCACCAAGCGCTTGACGTTGATGCCGTCCCAGGTAGGCATGTCGCGGTTGGGACGGCCCGTCACATTGGGGTCGAAGCCCGCGCCGCTGATGTTCTTGCCCATCTCATCGATCACCAGCACGTCGATGTCGTTGAAGAGCAGGCGCCCCATCATGGCCTTGGACTTGGCCTGCAGGTCGGGCTCGCGCTCGAAGATGGCTTCGGCGGGGATGGCCTCGATGATTGCCGTCTCATCCTTTGCGTTTTCCACCAGGCCCATGCCGAAGAGGAAGGGCTTGCGGGCCATGATGAAGCGGGCCACCTTGGGCAGCACCTCGCCGAAGGCATCCATGCCGTGGGCATGCAGGGTGGTGGCACCCTTGATCTTGCCCATGCCGATGGTCATCATCTTCACGATCCCGCTCTCGATGGGCGCGCGGAAGTTCGTGTGCGGCTTGATGCGGTTGATCAGCACCACCCCGTCCGCCTCGGCGGCATAGCGGTCCATGTAGATCGGCGTGCCGTCATCCAGCCGCCCCAGTTCCTCGGTCTCCATGGTGGCGCGGATGGGGCAGCCCACGTGGCTCTCCGTGATGCCGTAGCCCTCCAGCACCGCGCGCTGACCCTCCGCCGTGGCGGCCCCGTGGCTGCCCATGGCCGGGAAGATGAATGGCTTGGCGCCCAGCGCCTTCAGCTCGCCGATCACCGCCTGGGCCACCGTGGCGATGTTGGCCACGCCGCGGCTGCCGCAGCCCACCGCGATGGTCATGCCGCTTTGCACCTTGTCGCGGATCGCTGCCTGGCGCATCTGCTCCTGCACGGCCCCGGCGACGTCCTCGATGCGGGTCGTCTCGAAGTTCACCTTGACGGGCACCATGCGTGGCAGGGGCACGTCCAGCCCACCCGCCAGGTTCACCTCGATGCGGTCGCCGATCATGGCTGTCTCCTGAGTTCCGATGCGCGTGCGGGCCGCCCTGCCGGTGCCGACGCTCCCCGCGTCCCGGCCGGCTGCCCATGGGATGGGACTTGCCCCCAAATATGGGACGATCCGCCTCAAATGGCAACGGGGCGGCGCCGTGTCGGCCCTCCCCGCCAAGCCCTGCCGCGAGGCTCAATGCGACTTGGCCACCGACCGGCGCACTGGTGGCGCGGGCGTCCCCGCCCGCGCGCGACAGGTCCCATTGGCTTCGTTTCGCAATCCCGCATACAAGCGCCGCCTGCTGCCGGACAGCCCTGCCCCCGGCCAGGGCGATTGGCTCCGTTTCGCAATTTTCTCCGTGCGGGCCGCAAAACCCCGCCGGCCGCGGCGTTGCAGCCCCATCAGCATAGCGCACAGGGCCGGCCAGCGCAGCGGGAGATATCGGACAATTGCGGACACAAACCTTGAGCGCTACCCCGCAGGGCCGTCTCCATCGGGGGCGCGGGGGCCCCGGCCCCCGCATGGAATTGCCTGTGCTGTTCAAGCGGTCGGGATGCGTGAGCACCCCGTGCCGGACGGGCTTTAGTCCGCAGCGTCGGAGCGGCGGCACGCTCCGCACACGCCGTGGAAGATGATGTCGTAGTGGGAGATGGCGAAGTCGGAGCGCTGAGGCGCGGCCAGGTCGCCCCCGGTCAGCTCCACCTGCACGTCCTCGATGCGCCCGCAGCGGTCGCACACCAGGTGGTGGTGCGGCTCCGTGAAAGCGTCGTAGCGGGCCACCTGCTGCTCGGTGGAGACCTTGCGCAGGAAGCCTTGGCGGTGGAACAGGTCCAGCACCTTGTACACGGTGGCCAGCGAGATGGACGGCAACTCGGGCCGCACCGCCTCGTAGACCTCTTCGGGGCTGGGGTGGCGATCCGTCGCCGCCAGCACGTTGAAGATCGCCGTGCGCTGATGGGTCACCTTCAGCCCGGCGGCCCAGCAGCGCTCGGGAAAGCGCCGCATCCGTTCCTGGATTTCTGCCTGGGCCAGCATCGTTTCGCCTCTCCCCAATGGACCGAGGGTGTGACACAATGGGGGTCGGCTTGCAGCCCCCGTAACGGAGAAACATTATCGCATGCACTGTGAGCCTTGTCCAGCGCGGCCTTGCGCGGCCCGTCGGGGTTCGGGCAGGGTTGCGGCGCCAGGTGGATTTTCCGGAGATCGATGCACTACGTGAGCACGCGCGGCCAGTGCGCGCCGCTGCCCTTCCGCGAAACGGTGATGGCCGGGCTGGCGCCCGATGGCGGACTGTTCCTGCCCGAGCGGGTGCCGGACGTGTCGGCACGGCTGGCGGACTGGCGCGAGCTGCCCTTTCGCGAGCTGTTCGCGGCCGTGGTGGCGCCGTACGTGGGCGACGAGCTGGCGCCCGGACTGCTGGCCGATCTGGTGGAGCGGGCCTATGCCACCTTCGACCATGCGGAGGTGACGCCCGTGGTGCCGGTGGGGGACGTGTTCGTGTGCGAGCTGTTCCACGGGCCCACGCTGGCCTTCAAGGACGTGGCGCTGCAGTTCCTGGGGCACCTCTTCGAGCACTTCCTGGCGCTGTGCGAGGCGCGGCTGACGGTGCTCGGCGCCACCTCCGGCGATACGGGCAGCGCGGCCATCCACGCCCTGCGCGGGCGGCACGGCATCGAGGTGTTCATCCTTTACCCGCGGGGGCGCGTGAGCCCCATGCAGGAAAAGCAGATGGTGACCGTGCCCGATGCGAACATCCACTGCATCGCCGTGGAGGGCAGCTTCGACGATGCCCAGGCGCTGGTGAAGGGCCTGTTCAACGACCGGGCCTTCAATGACGAGGTCTCGCTGGGGGCCGTGAACTCCATCAACTGGGCCCGCGTGATGGCCCAGATCACCTACTTCTTCTACGCCTACTTCCGCGTGCTCGATGCCTGCGAGCGCGGGTCGGCACAGGGTGGGCCGATGGCCCTGGGCGATGCGGTGCGCTTCGCCGTGCCCACGGGCAACTTTGGCCATATCTACGCGGGCGTGCTGGCCCGGCGCATGGGGCTGCCCATCGAGCGGCTGGTGCTCGCCACCAACGCCAATGCGATCCTCTCGCAACTGGTACGCACCGGCCGCTACGCCAAGGGTGACGTGCAGCAGACGCTCAGCCCCTCCATGGATATCCAGGTGGCCAGCAACTTCGAGCGCTACCTGTTCGACCTGGCCGGCGGCGATGGCGGCCAGGTGCGGCGCTGGCTGGCCGAGCTGAGCGAGCAGGGCGGCTTCGCGCTGGATGCCGCGCAGCTCGCGCAGGTGCAGCAAGACTTCACGGCGCTGGAGGTGAGCGACGCGGAGACGGTGGGCACCATCCGCGCCGTACACGAGGCCACGGGCTACCTGCTCGATCCCCACAGCGCCATCGGCTACCGGGCCGCGCAGGCGCACCGGCAGGCGGGCCAGCCCGTCATTGCCATGGCCACCGCGCACCCGGCCAAGTTCTCCGGCGCCATCCAGCGGGCCATCGGTCACGAGCCGCCCCTGCCGTCCGCGCTGGCCCTGCTGGCCGACCTGCCCGCGCGCGTGAAGGTGCTGCCGGCGGAGATGGACGGGCTGCGCGGCTACATCCGCGAGACGTTGCAGGCCGCCACCCCGGTGCCGAGGTGAGCCGTGGAAGCCGCTAAGCTGCATGCCCTGCGCACGATCATCGAGCAGGTGATCCCCTTCAACCGCCTGCTGGGCCTGCACCTGGAGGACGCGGGCGACGGCACCGCCCGCGGCCGCTTCGACTTCAAGGACGAACTGGTGGGCAACCCGGTCACGCGCGTGCTGCACGGCGGGGTGATCGCCGCGGTGCTGGACGTCATCGGGGCCAGCGCCGTCATGAGCACCTTCGAGGACGGCGCCTCTCTCGCCGGCATGGGCACGGTGGATATGCGGGTGGACTACCTGCGCCCGGGGGCCGGCGCATACTTCATCGCCACGGGGCAGGTGATGCGACCGGGGCGCATCCTCTCCGCGGCGCGCATGGAACTGTGCAACGACGCCGGCGTGCTGATCGCCATCGGCACGGCCATCTACCGCGCCAGCCGCAAGCCGGTGCAGGCACCGCCCAACCTCTGAGCCCGCCATGGCCCTCGCCATCAACAAGCGCCGTCCCAAGGACATCGTCTACGCCGACGACCTCACCATCCACTGGCGCGACGATGTCGTGGCCCACTATCCATTCTTCTACCTGCGCGATGTGTGCCCCTGTGCCAGCTGCGTGAACGAGCTGACGGGGGAGAAGATGCTGGACCCGAAGAAGATTGCGCCGGATGTCCACATCCGCAAGGCGGACTACGTGGGCAACTACGCGCTGCGCATCGAATGGAGCGATGGACACGACACTGGCATCTACGCCTTCCGCTTCCTGCGCGAGCTGCTGGATATGGCGCTGGAGGGCGGCCCGGAGCCGGGCGGCCCGCACGTCAGCGCAAGTTGAGCGCGGCCACACGAGCGTCGCAAAACTTCGCAGGGGTGGCAGCGAACTTTTCCGCTTCCCGCAGCGTATAATATTTGAATAGTGGCATCCCCACGGATGCCAGTCGGACGTTTGCCCCCATCGCCGCCGGTGTCGACGCCTGCGGCGCACCCCTGCGGGCCCCCATGAGCGTCACCACCAATTACCTCTCCAACATCCTGGGGCAGGATCCCGACGCGCTGCTGGCGCTGCGGGAGGTGCCCGCCTTTCACGAATGCTCCGGGCAGTTGCTCGAGCTGGTCTTCCGCTACGGCAGGGTGGTGGTGCTGCGCGAAGGCGAGGCCCTGACCCGCGAGGGCGAGTTCGACCAGTGGGTCTACTTCATCATCAATGGACGGCTGGAGGTGATCGTGGGTGATTCCCACGTGGACACCATCTCCAGCTCGCTGGTGGGCGAGCGCTGCATTCTGGGCGAGCAGCGCCGCGCCACCCTGCGCGCGACCGAGCAGGGCGTCACGGCGCTGGGCGTGGACATGGCCCTGCTCGACACCCTGCGCGACCACGCCTCGGCGGTGGACGAGCCGATTTCGGTTTACCTGGAGCTGCTCTCCATCATCACCAGTGAGGTGGTGAACCGCATCGCCGAGCTGGAGTTCAACCTGCTCGACTTCACCTACAAGTACGTCGCGCACATCCGCACCGAGCGGCTCTCCGAAACCCTGCGCGACCTGGCCCACGGCGCCTACCGCGAGGAGCGCAACGCCAACTTCGCCGTGTACCGCCACCTGCTCAAGCACGATCCCGTGGCGCTCTCCCGCTGTGCCGAGCCGGACGGCTTTACGGTGGACACGCGGCAGCTCTACGCGGATGCGGCGCTGACCGGCAACCACGCGCTGCTCTACGACGTGGCCGAGGCCGTGCTTGTCGCCCGCGAGTTGGAAGCCGGGCCGGCGGGGAACGGGGGCTTCAGCGGGGCCAGTGGCGGCGGCGGCAATGGCCGCGAGGTGTACAACTACGCCGCGTTCGTCTCCCACATCGCCCGGGTGATCATGAATCAGCACGGCACCGGCGACTGGGGCGAGGCCGCCGCTCAGGCCATGGCCACCGGCATCCGCAAGCGCCTGCGGCTCAGCGAGACCCAGACGGTGGACCTGCGTGGCCTGATGCACTGGTTAATCGCGGAGTACCGCTTCACGGCGGAGGACACGATCGACCTGCTGATGACCCTGCTCAAGGAATCCAGCGATGCCACGGCCCACATCAACGGCAACATCAAGGCCATGGTGCACGAGCTGACGCAGACGCGCTTCGCCAAGGAACTGGAGTCCGCGGCCCTGGGCCGGGGCGCAAACGTGGCGGACTACTACCACAACACGCCCGTGGAAGAGCTGATCCCCTTCTTCAGCAAGAACATCCTGGATGTCTACCTGGTGCAGCCCTACGTGGAGCGGCTCCATGCTGCCGAGGCCGGCGCCTGGGAAGGCCCCTCCTCGCAGGCCGCGGCGGACAAGGACGGCCTGCTCAGTACCCTCTTCGATTAGTCCCTATCTCGAAAATGCTCCTGGACCTTTGCGGCTGACCTGAATACGTTGGGGCGATCCCTCAGGGATGAGGCCCTAATGGAGCTGACAGACAAACAGTGGAAGTTGATCGAGCCGCTGTTGCCGGAAGGCAAGAGCGGCCCAGGCAAGAAGGGCCGCCCGAGATGCGACGACAGGACGATCCTGGACGGCATCTTTTGGATCCTGCGCACGGGAGCGCCCTGGAAGGACCCGGCCGGGAGGTATTTGCCCCGCAACACCTGCCACCGCCGTTTCCAGGAGCGGGTGCAGGACTGGACGTTGGAATGCGTGCTGGAAGCCATCGCCCGCGATTTGAAGGAGCGGGGCGGCTTGGACCTGCGGGAGGCCTTCATCGACGGTTCGTTCACCGCCGCAAAAAGGGGGGCTTTGCGTGGGGGCAACCAAGCGCGGAAAGGGCACCAAGATCATGGCAGTTGTCGAGCGCTAGGGTCTTCCTCTCGCCGTTTGCATCGAAAGTGCTTCGCCGCATGAAGTGGCCCTGGTGGAGAAGGCGCTGGAAGGTCGCACGCTTCTTCGCCTGGCTTCACCACTTCCGCCGCCTCACCGCCCGTTGGGAGTATCACGCGGCCAACTTTCTCGGCCTCCTGCGACGGGCCAGTACCATGATCCTGCTCAGATCATTTTCGGAATAGGTTCCAGTCGCGGAACGTGGCTTGCTGGGTTGACCGCCCGGCGTCAGCCCTTGCGCCCCACGAATAGGATGTAGGCCACCAGGTCGCGCATCTGCTCCTTGTCCAGCAGCGGCCAGCGGATCTTGCCCTGCTTCATGCGGTGCTCGATTGCCGGGGCGTGGTTCCACATCTGGGCCAGAATCTCGAACGGGCTGTCCAGGCCCACCTTGGCCAGGTTGGGCCCGATCGTCGGCACGTTGGGCGCCTCGGGCTGGTGACACGCGACGCACTGCCTTTCCGCGAAGACCTGCCGGCCGCGGGCCACCGAGCCAGGCGGGTCGTTGAATTGCAGGAAGTACAGGTAGGTCATCACGTCGGACATCTCGCCCGGCGTGAAGGTGGGGAACGGGATGCCCCGCCGGGCCATCTCGGGCCACATGCGCGAGCCGTGGTTCCACATCTGACTAAGGATGTAGGACAGGCTCCCCTTCAGGGAGCGCGTGGCCAGGTCCGGCCCGACGGTGCCTCCCCGCCCGTTGATGGCGTGGCAGCGGATGCAGCCCTTGCGCTGGAACAGCGCCCGGCCCAACACGGGGTCGCCGGGCGGCAGGTAGCTGCGGCGGGTCTGGTCGTAGAGGCCGTTCTCCCGGATGAACGCCAGGATGTCGACCACGTCGCGCTCCTCGAAGCTGGGGCGCGTGACGTGGTGTTCCTGCATCTTCTTCATCATCTTGGGCCCCTTGTCCCACAGGGCCGCGGTGATGAACGGCGCGGAATACTTGCCCTGGAAAGGATCCAGCGCGGGCCCCACGTGGCCGCCCTTGCCCCCCACCGAATGGCACTGGATGCAATTCTTCTCGCGGAACAGCTTCTCGCCCACCGCCGGGTTGGCAGTGCGGTCGAAGTAATTGAGTGAGTACAGGAAGGTGATGAGCTTCCTGGCCTCGTCCGCGGTGAGCGTGGGCCGCGGCAGGCGGGCGGCCTGGAACGCCTCGTTCATGCGTGGAAAGTGGTTCCAGAGCTTGGCGGCGATATCCATGAAGCTGCCCAGCCAGATCTCGCCCAGGTCGGGCCCGGTCGTGCCGCCCACGCCCTGGATGGAATGGCAGCGGATGCAGAGCTTCTGGGTGAACAGCGCCCTGCCTTCCAGCGGGTTGTGCGGCAGGTAGGCCTCGTTCCCCGCAGCCAGCGAGCCTGCGGGCGCGGCGAGCGCCAGCGTGGCCAGCACGATGAGCAGACAGCCGATATTCTTGATCATGGCGCGTCGTCGGCTGACGGAAGCTGCACTTGCTGCCGGCCCCGATGCAGCCCCCAGAAGACATAGTTGAAGATGATGGCCAAGCCCAGGAAGATCGGCACGGCCACCAGTGCGATTCCGATGGACGCGGAGAACACGTCCGCCAGCACCCAGGAGATGTAGATCAGCCGGCCGATCCAGGTGATCACCAGCGCCGCAAAGCAGGAGAACCCAATCAGCGTGGCCAACTGGGCCCTGAAGACCCACGGGCTTTCGGGCTCCCTCGCGTATCCGGGATTTTCCATGGCCGTATCGCGTTGAGGTTAGGGGTTCACCTGGGGCAGCTTGCCCAATCCGGGCGCATAGCGACTCAGACGTTTGTGCACGATCTCCTCCGTGTGTTCGCGCCCTTCGCGGATCTCGGCCACGGACACGATGGGGAACAGCTTGCTGAACAGCACGTACAACAGGCAGAACAGGGCCGTGCAGCCCACCATGATCCCGATCTCCACAATGCTGGGGAAGTAGCTGCCCTGGGCGTATTCGGGCAGGCGCGGGTTGGCCAGCGTAGGCACGATGATGATGAACCGCTCCAGCCACATACCGATGATGATGAACACCGAGGCGATCACCGTGCCGCCGATGGTGCGCAGGCGGTTGATGGCCAGGATGGGGAACGGAATGACGAGGTTGCACACCACCATGCCCCAGAAGAACAGCGCATACTTCCCGGTGAACTTGCTGAAGAACACGCGCATCTCGTTGGGCTCATTGCCGTAGTACGTGGTTAGGTACTCGGCGAAGGTGAAGTAGGTCCACAGCAGCACCATCACCAGCATCAGCAGGCCCAGATAGTTGAAGTGGATGGGCTGCAGGTAGTCCTCCAGGTGGAACACCTTGCGCAGGATGGCCATGGCCACCAGCAGCGTGGCCGTGCCGGAAAAGATGGCGCCAACCACGAAGTAGGGTCCGAAGATCGTGCTGTGCCACATGGGTTGCAGCGTCATCGAGAACACGAATGCCACCACCGTGTGCACGGACACCGCGATGGGCACCACCAGCACGGCCAGGATGGCGATTGCGCGGTTCAGCACGCGGTGTTGCGCTGGCGTGCCTTCCCAGCCCAGCGCCATGGTCTGGTAGAAGAACTTGCGCCAGCCGGGTGCACACCGGTCGCGCAGCATGGCGATGTCCGGGATCATGGGCACGAACAGGTACACGGAACTGGCCGTCAGGTAGGCCGTCACGCTGGTGGCGTCCCACAGCAGCGGCGACTGGTAGCGCCCGTAGTAGAACAGGTTCATGATGCGGTCCGGGCGGCCCAGGTCGATCAGGATGTTCATGCCGCCGATGCCCAGCACGAGGACGGTGATGACCTCGGCGATGCGGGTCACCGGACGCCGCCACTCGGCCTGCGAGAGGCGCAGGATGGCGCTGATCAGCGTGCCGGCATGGCTGATGCCGATGAAGAACACGAAGTTGATGATGTAGAAGGACCAGGAAACCGGGAACCCCATCCCTGTGACGCCGAGGCCCTCCCGGTATTGCACGATGTAGCTGATCACTCCCCACAGCACCAGCGCACCCAGCACGGTCACTGTGGCGTAGAAGCGCCAGCCCGTGGAGAAGATGGGCTGGAACAGGATCGCATCCTCTTCCTTGCGCCAGTCGCTCTCAGTCATATAGCTTCCGTTCGGACAGGTAGACCACCTTGGGCTTGGTTCCCAGCGCTTCCATCAGCCGGAAGGCGCGGGGGCTCCGTGCCAGTTGCGAGACGATACTTTCCGGGTCGGCCATGTCGCCGAAGGCCATGGCCTTGGAGGGGCAGCTTTCCACGCAGGCCGGCACGTAGTCGCCCGGGTGCAGGGTGCGCTTTTCCACCGCCGCTTTGTCCTTGGCTTTCTGCAGCCTGTGATCGCAGAAGGTGCACTTCTCCACGACGCCCTTGGGCCGCACCGATACGTCCGGGTCGTCCGCCCGGTGCATCTCCTTGGGCACCCGGGCGCTGTAGGCGTACCAGTTGAAATACTTGACCGTGTACGGACAGGCCGCGATGCAGAACCGGCAGCCGATGCAGCGCGGGTATATCTGCCCCACGATGCCCTCGGGGCTCAGGTAGGTGGCGTGCACCGGGCACACGCGCACGCAGGGCGGGTTGTCGCACTGCATGCAAGGCCGCGGGATGAACTGCGTGCGCACGTTGGGGAAGCTCCCCTCCGTCTCACTGATGACCTTCATCCACGAGATGGCCCGGCTCCGCCGGTACTCCTTCTCCTCGATGAACGGCACGTTGTTTTCCACTTGGCAGGCCACGACGCACGCCTGACAGGCGGTGCATTTGTCGAGGTCGATTACCATGCCCCAGCGCGGCATCACGTCCTCCTGGTCACGCCTTAACCACCTGCACCCGCGTGCCCGCCCAGAGGGGAAGCCCCCTCAGCGGATCCACCCGCGGATCGAGGATGTCGTTCGGATTCTGCCCACGGTTGCGGGCCCAATGGCCGTAGGCCCGGTGTCCCCAGCCGAAAGGCATGTTCAGTACCTGGGGCGCGGCGCCTGCGAAGGTGCGCGCCCGCACCTTGATTCGTCCATGGGCCGACTGCAGCCACACCCAGTCGCCATCCGCGATGCCCAGGCGCGCAGCCGTGTCGGGATTGATCTCCACCCAGCTGTCCCAGCCGTTCTCCAGGTGCACCGCCGGCTCCTGCTCCAGCCAGGGTTGGTTGGCACCCTTGCCGCCGGCCAGGGAGATCAGCTTGTAGGTGTTGAGCAGGAACGGGTATGCCTCGGTGGCCGCCGGGGTGGCGGCGCTCTCGAAGTGGGGGAGGAACAGGTCGTCGCCCCGGGCTTCGACGCCCAGGCTCACGGCCAGCTCGGTCAGCGCTGTTGCCGGATCGGTGGGATGGCCACCCGCGGTCTGTTGCGCCGCATGCTCCAGGTCGCGCCGCAGCAGTTGCGAGTAGAATTCGAACCGGTTGGACGGCGTCTTGATGAGTTGGCGCGGGCCGACGTAGGTATCGTTCGGGTCCCACCATGCTCCGCGGCGCACCAGCGCATCCCAGAATCCGTCGTAGGTGTCATAGGTCTGCTGCCAGTAGCCCTGCCGGGCCAAGATCGCCTGGAATGCCTCGTCCTGCGGGGGCATCACGATGTGACCGCGGCCGGCCTGGTACAGGCCCTTGGCGGCGTTGTAGAGCACGTCGCGATGGCTCTGCCAGGGCAGGTCGTCTGCCACCGGCGCACCCAGGCCGTGGGCGATCTGCAGCAGCACGTCCTCGGTGGCCCGGGTATCGTGCACGGGCGGGACGACCGGCTCGCCGATGCCGAACGCGGTGATCCCGGCCAGGTGGGTCACCTCGTCGTCCCGCCAGCGCTCCAGGTAGGTGCAGTCCGGCAGAATCAGGTCGGCGTGCTCCGTCGTCTCGTCCATGAACGGCGAGAAGCTGACGACGAAGGGCACCTTGTCCACCGCCGCGGCCCAGTCGTCCCGGCCCGGCTGCGAGAACAGCGGATTGGCGTAGTACAGGAACAGTGCGTTCAGCTCGTAGGGATCGCGCGTGAGGATATTGTGCGGCAGGCGCGTCATCCCGTTCTCGCCATACAGCGTCGGCCGGCCGGCCGGCCGGTCGATGCGCGGCTGCCCCACCCCGGCCCGTGCGGCCGCATCCAGTTTGGGGGCCGGCCAGGCAGTGAGGGGCAGTGTGCCCTGGCGCACCACGCCACCCGTGCTGGCAATGGAGCCCACCAGAGCGTTGAGGCTCTGCACCGCCATCCGCGTGTAGAGGTCGTTGGGATGGAACGACGGTCCCCGCTGGCCGATCGCCACCGCCGGCTTGATCGTGGCGAAGCCGCGCGCCACTTCGAACAGCCGCTCCACCGGAACGCCGGTGATTTCGGCCACCTTTTCCGGGGCATACGCTTCCAGCACCAGGGTCTTGAAGCCGCGGTGCCGGACGCCGGAGGCCTCCTGCCAATCCTCGAAGCCGAATGTGTGCTCGCGTACGAAGTTGGGATCGTAGCGTCCTTCCTGGATGATGATGTAGGCCAGCCCCAGCGCCAGCGCGGCGTCCGTGCCGGGATGGATGGGCAGCCAGCGGTCGGCCTTGGCGGCCGTGACCGAATAGCGCGGATCGACCACCACGAACTGGGCTCGCTCGGCGCCCGGCAGCGCGTGGAGCTGCCCATAGGCCTTTTGCTGATTGACCGTGGACACCCAGCTTTCCAGTAGGCCGCAGCCGAACGAGAGAATGTAACGGGAGTGCTCCAGGTCATAGGCCAGCGGGCCATGCACGCCCTGCTGGTAGTAGTCCGCGGCCGTGCTGTGCTCAGGATCCAGGCAGCGCAGCCGCAGGTAGTTGGGCGTGCCGTAGGAGTGGCAGAATCGCTCAAACAACGTATCCACCAGCCCCCGGTACTGGCCTCCCAGCACGGCCACGGTGTGGGCCTTGCCGCCCTGGCGCAGGGAGTGCAGTTGCTGTCCTACGCGCTCCAGGGCCTGCTGCCAGGTGATGGGCTTCCAGCGACGGCTGCCCCGCGCGCCATCGCGCTGCAGGGGAGACTTGATGCGGTCGGGATCGTAGAGTGCCTGCATCCCGGCCAGGCCCTTCATGCACAGGCCGCCCTCATTGACCGGGTAGAGCGGATTGCCCGCGATGTGCACCAGGTTGCCATCCACCACCCGGGCCAGCACTCCGCAACCGCCGGGGCACTGCTGGCAGATGGAGACGTGGAACTCCTCCTCGTAGTTGCTCCACTCCTCCAGCAACTGCTGGGGTGTCTGCACGCCGTGTTGCAGGTCGCGCAGGGTCGTGGCGGCAGCAGCCGCGCCGCCCACGCCGGCCAGGAATTGTCGTCTCGAAATCCGCATGGTCAATCCAAACGCTGGGGCCGGCCCGTGCAGGCCGACGTTAGCGGTGACACCCGATGCAATCGGAGGTGACCGGTGGTGCGGCCTGCACCTGGCCGAGGATCTGCTGCCGTTCGGCACCCGCCGGCGCCGCTCCAACAGCCTGGGTCAGTGCGCCGATGAGGTCCGCTCCGGTCGGAAAGCGCTTGTTCTCGAAGTCGGGCAACGCCTGGCGCACGGCCGGCGAAAGGTCGTCGGCCTGCAATGCCTGCAGGGAGCGATCGGTGAGCTCGACGGCCCTGGACTGGTGGCAGTTCAGGCAGAACTGCATCCGGATCGTTACCAGGGGCGCCGTGGGTGGGGCGGTCAACTGGGCGATCCCGCCGTGGCAGGTCTTGCACTCCACCTTGCCCACCACCACGTGCCGCTGATGGGAGAAGTGGACGAAGTCCGGCAGGCGGGTCAGGCGCACCCAGGGGATCTCCCGCTTGTCCGCCGCGAACTGCTGCAGCTTCTCCGCCTCCGGGTTGGTGGTGACCGGATAGGCGTGACACATCATGCAGCGCACCAGCGCGGGACGGCCGGCCACGTCGCGGGTCGGGTAGTACTGGTGGCAGAACTCGCACGTCATCAGCTTCGTGTGGATGGCATGACTGAAGCGGACGGGTTGCTGCACGACCGCGCCGTTGGCTGCCGGCATCAGCCAGATCACGGCCGCCACCACCAGCACGGTGAGCGCGCTTGCCAAGAGGGCTCGCAGGAACCTTCTCGTTTTCCGGGGCGGACGCTTGTTTGGTGCGTTCATGGTCGGATTCCCTTTCACAATCCTGCGCCGTGACCGTCAGGCGCGTGTACGCGAGCGCAGCAGCCGGCGCTCGCATCCCGACTCAGGTGACCCGGTTGCGCACCCCCGCGGTGGGACAGGGTGCGGCGCCCGGTGCCCTTGCCTGCACGCTGGGCGTGGGCAGCGCACACTTCGCCGTGACCGCGGCAGCCCGGTGACCGGGTCCGCGCGGCGGCGTAGCCTCGCCAGATTGTGGTGTAGCGATCAGGTACGGAGTAGACAGGCATGGCTATGCTCCGCCATCCCGTGCTCCCGCCTCCGAAACAGGAGCCTGCGATGCTTGCAGGCAGCCTCCCAACTGCCTGTGTCATGATGATGCAGTGTTTAATCTCGAAGAATTGGCTTCGCCTTGATTTAGATCAAGCGGCGCAACGCCCACGGCCGGAAACGAGCCGGCGCAACGCCCGAGGTCCCTCCCCACGGCGCAATTCAGACTTCCAGACCAGATTCGCAAATATCGAACGATTGGACGTGCGCACTGGCTCCTGGCCCATCCCTATCGGTTGCCGGCGCCGCACCTTGGCATAGACGCCAGGGGGATTTGCGCCATCGGATGATCGGCCAGGTGAGGTGGTCAGCGGGGACTGGAGTGGCTTTGCTGCAAGTGCCGGGTGGGGCATGTTGAGGCGAGATGGGCCCGCTGGGCGACTTCAACCAGCGGGATCGCGAGTGCATTGCCGGCGCAGGATCGCGTGACCGGCTCACGCCTTGCGCAGGGCGGGCAGCAACTCGTCGGTGATGAGCCGGATGCTGTTCAGGGCCGCCTCCACCGGCATGCCCGCCCAGTGGGGCCGCAGCACCATGTGATTGTAGCCGAACTCCTCCCAGAAAGGCCGCATCTGCTCGTAGCAGTCCTCGGGCGATCCGATGAAGAAACGCTCGCTGGCCAGGGCCTCCAGGTCCGGTTCGGAGACGCCCTTGCCAATGCCCCAGCGGGCGTAGTCGGCATACTTGCCCATCAGCGCCGGGGCGGCGATTTCCATGGCGGTCTTGCGATCCTTGGCCACGCAGATCTCACGGAATACTGGAAATTCGGCCGGGAAAGGCCGGCCCGCCTTCGCCAGTTCTTCCCGGAAGATCGCGTTGCGTGTCCGGATCGTCGCGAAATCGGCCAGGGGGTCGATAAAGAAGGTGTCGGCCAGCCGCGCAGCGCGGCGCACGGCGCCTTCGCTGGTGGCCCCAAACCAGATGGGAGGATGCGGCTGTTGCACGGGACGGATGTTCATGACCGCGTTGTCCAGGCGACACCAAGGCCGGTCCAGGGACACCGGCTCTCCGCGCCACAGCCGCTTCGCCACATCGAGGCATTCCTCGAACCGGCTGACCCGAGTGCCTTTCGCGATGCCGAAGGCGTCGAATTCGACGTCCCGGTAGCCCAGCCCCACGCCAAAAATGAACCGCCCCCCGGAGATGATGTCCAGCGTGGCCACGGTCTCGGCCACCTGCACCGGATTGTGCAGGGTCAGCAGGTAGATGCCCATGCCCGGTGACATTTCCCCGCATTCGCTCATCAGCCGCGTCAGGAAGGGCACGATGGCCAACTGCTTGTTGTTGCCCTCGTTGAGGTAATGATGCCCGGTGAAAAGCGAATCCCAACCCCCATCCCGCGCAGCGTGCACCATGGCGATCTGCTCTCGCAGGGCGGTGGTCATGTCGACTTCCAGGTGCTGCTGGTTGATCAGGTACAACCCGACTTTCATGAGAGCTCTCCCGAATGCCTGTATTGGCCGACGTTTCCCGGATGGCGCTCCGGATTCTGGCTTGGACGGTTCTCCACGTGCTTATACCAAGTCCGCGGAACAGTGAATCCTGATTGCTTGCGCCGCACCACTTCCCGCAGGTGACCTGGCCACCCGTCAACGAGACACCCCCGGCCGGACCCGGCATGCTTCCCTCGACTTTGCCGGTGCAATCCAGGGGATATCCGCCTTCTTGCCGGACGGAGCCAGTTTGACTGTTTGCATAGCATCCTTGCTTGCAGATCGCTCAAGGCCTTTCCACAACAGTGCCGGGAGCCCCT
>Ga0102953_1000494_pt1 | contig 27075 bp, 23 predicted proteins | sample SalPon2A_C_D2_MG_FD_78509 | JGI IMG/M metagenome (GOLD analysis project Ga0102953, IMG submission 78509) | Soil microbial communities from South San Francisco under conditions of wetland restoration - Salt Pond MetaG R2A_C_D2_MG | ecosystem: Environmental > Terrestrial > Soil > Wetlands | place... | reverse complement strand
GCAGAATTCGGTGAATATATCGACCGGGCATTCAAGATCAAGGGAACAGGTGGCCGATTCGTCCGGCATTAGGATGCGTTTCTCGGGATTCAATATTTTGGCGGTCTCGCCCATGAAGCGGACCCCGGCTACTACCAGGGTTGTAGCCGGGTGCTCGTTGCCAAAACGGGCCATCTCCAGGGAATCAGCGACATGCCCGCCGGTTTCGTCGGCCAGTGCCTGGAGATCAGGATCGGTATAGTAATGGGCGACCAGGACCGCATTTTCCCTCTCAAGCAACCCCTTGATCCGCTCGATCAGGGCTTCCTTCTCGCCCAGGGCGTACCCCCTGGTCTGGAAGGCTGCAGCAGCCCGGGCCTCTTCGAGAAGCGCGTCATCCACTTTAGGGATTCCCGCTTGGTCGATATTATTTCCTTCGGCAACAGCCATAACGATGTCCTCCTGATATAACCGGCTCCGACACCGCCGGCAGAAGTCGGCGATGATAATGTCCGACCCTTCTGAAATTTCACCTTATCGTAAACAGATTCGGATGCCGCATCAGGTAAATCAAATTATGATTTTCAGAGCGGCATGGATCAAATCTAAAAGATTTGAATATACCGATTTAGCCGGTTCGGACAAGGCTTTTATCCATTTTACCTTTTTTCCATAAGTAGTGGCGCCTCCAATGTGGATTGCAATTAGACCACCATGGATTTTTTTATCAATTAATTTCTTATATTCGACAATTAAATGGCTCTCAGCCAAATCGCGAAAGAAAATATCAAACCGGATTTGACAATGTAATGAATCACATTATAAAAATAATAGAAGAACTGCCAAAAAATGCGGCTGACTAAACCCTGCCGTCAAGACAATCTGGGAGAAAAATCATGTTAATGCGAGAGAGAAACCTTCCTGATAGACGACGCTCTCCTTATCGGAGAACTCGCCCCGGAACAGCAAGCTCGAAGACCACCGTTGAGAAACTCTTATCCCACGCCAATGTCCTAATCGATGGGCCTAATCCCTGGGACATCAAGATAAGCGACCAACGTTTTTATGATCATATTCTCGCCGGCGGCTCCTTGGCCCTTGGCGAAACTTACATGAAAGGCTGGTGGGAATCGGATCAACTCGACGAATTGGTCAAGCGAATGCTCCAAGCCGATCTAAAAGAAAAACTCAAATCCTGGAAAGACGAACTCCGGGTCCTGCAAGCGAAATTGATTAACTACCAGAGCCGCCTACGGGCCTTCCAAGTGGGTAAACGCCATTATGACTTGGGCAACGACCTCTACAAAACCATGCTCGACCGAAGGATGATCTACAGTTGCGGTTACTGGAAAGAAGCCACCACTTTAGGTGAAGCCCAAGAAGCCAAGCTTGATCTGGTATGTCGTAAATTACAGATAGAGCCGGGCATGAATGTTCTCGATATCGGTTGCGGCTGGGGCGGCACCGCAGGATATATTGCCGAAAAATATGGAGCTGGAGTTGTCGGAGTTACCGTTTCCGAGGAACAGGCCAAGCTGGCCAGGGAAAACAACCGGGGACTGCCGGTAGAGATAAAGCTGGCCGACTATAGGAGCCTGACCGGTAAATTCGACCGGATTGTCTCGATCGGCATGTTTGAACACGTCGGTTATAAAAATTATCCGGTCTTTATGAAGCTGGCCAGGAAGCTACTAAAAGACGACGGACTCTTCCTGCTTCACACCATCGGCGGCAACGACTCATCTTCGCGAATCGATTCCTGGGTCGAACGTTATATATTCCCCAACGCCAACCTACCTTCGGCCAAACAGCTTAGTTCCGCCTTCGAAAATCTCTTTGTGATGGAAGATTGGCACAATTTCGGGCCCAATTACGATACCACCCTGATGGAATGGTACAAAAACTTCAACGAGGGTTGGCCAACCTTAAAGGATAAATACGGTGCCGAGTTTTACCGGATGTGGAAATATTATCTACTTTCTTGCGCCGGGTCATTCCGAGCCCGCTACTGTCAACTCTGGCAGGTGGTTTTTTCACCCAAAGGCGTCGCGGAATATTGTCACTGGCCGAGATAGAACGGCGTATTGATCAAATTAAAAAAGGCCCATCGTGGCAAATTTCCGACAGTCTAGATAAATTAGACAAAGATCAATAAAACTATTCCAGCCGACCAAGCGCCTCCTTGAAGCGATTCATGCCGTCCTCGATCACCGCCATCGAAGTCGCGAAAGAGAACCGGATAAACCGGTCGGCCCCGAAGGCGATGCCCGGCACAGCGGCAATCTTGTATTCGTCCAGCAGGTAATCGGCCATATCGAGGGACCCTTCAATCTTCTTTCCCTTGAAACTGCGGCCGTAATAGGCGGAGATATTGGGGAACACGTAGAAAGCCCCGCTCGGCTTTACACAGGTGACCCCTTCGATCCCGGCAAGAGCGTCCAGAATGTAGTCAAGCCGGGGCACAAAGGCCTTACGCATAACGGTCGGGAAATCCTGGGGACCGGTGACCGCAGCCAGTGCCGCCATTTGGGCCACAGAAGAAGGATTGGAAGTGGATTGACTCTGAATCTTGTTCATTGCCGCGATAATATGCTTGGGACCGGCTGTGTAGCCGATTCGCCAGCCAGTCATCGCAAATGACTTGGAAACCCCGTTCAATACAAGGGTCTGCTCAGTAAGCGCAGGATCGACATCAAGGATATGGGGTAATTTACCGTCGACGTAGGTAATGGTATCGTAGATATCGTCGGTGATTATCGCCCAGTTTTTTTCGAGGGCAAGTTTACCGATTGCTTCCAGCGCCTCCCGAGAGAAAACCGAACCTGTTGGGTTGGAGGGACTGTTGATGATGATACCCCTGGTCCGTTCGGTGACGTACTTGATCAGAACATCGAATTCCAGATCGAAGTCTTTTTCTTCGGTCAGGGGAACGATAACCGGCGTAGCGCCGGCCAGCTGGATAATGTCCGGGTAAGAGACCCAGTAAGGGGCAAGGACCAGTACTTCGTCACCCGGTCCGAAAAGGGCCTGGGCCATATTGTAAAGGCCGTGCTTGCCGCCGCAGGAGACCTGGATCTGCTCGGGCGAATAATGCCAGCCACGGTCTTCCGCAAACCGCTTGGCAATGGCTTCACGCAGTTCAGGGGTTCCCGGCACTGCCGTGTAGCGGGTAAAGCCGGCATCGATGGCGGCCTTCCCCGCCTCCCTTACGTGATCGGGAGTATCGAAATCCGGCTCCCCGACACTGAAGTTAAGGATATCGGCCCCGGCCGCCTTTAGGGCCTTGGCCTTGGCATTGACCGCCAAAGTCGGTGAAGGTTTGATCTGTTTTACCCTTTCCGCCAGATTAATCTTCGGTTCCATGATTTTCCTGTTCGCTTTCCTCATTACGAGGGAAATTTATTGATCAATTATACCTGTTAGCCGATAAGTATTTTAGTTTAATCCATGAGTGATATAACCGAACCGGACCGACTCAACAAGAAAATCCGCCCGATTTATTTCAATAATACACTTCTTTAAGAAAAAGCCCCCGGGCCGGTGCGGTCGGACCGGCAGCCGCCCTGTCTTTTCCGGCAAGGACCGCCCGGAACTCTTCAACGCTCATCCGCCCCGCCCCTACTTCCAAGAGAGTGCCGACTATGTTTCGGACCATATGCCGCAAAAAACCGTCGCCGGCTATCTCGAAACTGAGCGGCAACGGCATCCCCTGCCCTTCCGTCAGTTCGGCCCTGAAGATATTCCTGACCGCGCCGCGCCCGCCGGTAAATTCGGGGTCGCGCGAACCGGTTGCCTCAAAACAGCCAAAATCATGTTCACCGAGCAGGACTGCAAGACATTCACGGATCGGTTCAATCAGGAGCTGGTATTTAAGGTGATGGTTGTAAAGCCTTTCGGTAGGCGGACAGATCCCACCGATCAACACCAGGTATACGTATGCCTTGCCTTTGGCATTGATCCGGGCATGAAAATCAGGTTCCATCTCATCCGCGGCCAACCCCCTGATATCCTCGGCCAACATACTGTTCAAAGCGCGGATAATCCCATCGCACGGAATGGTTGATGCAGTCTCAAAGCTGGCTGTCATTCCCAAGGCATGGACCCCGGCATCGGTCCGACCCGACCCGTGCAGAGAGACCGGGCCGTTAGTGATCAAAGCCAGCTTATCTTCAAGAGCGCCCTGGATGGTCGGCTGTTCCTTCTGCCTCTGCCAGCCCGCATAAGCGGTACCGTCAAAAGCCAACCGCAACAGAATATTACGAATCATCTTTTATGGAAAAAGCGGAACCGCATTAAGCCCGAGGTCCTCGGCAAAACCGCAGATCAGGTTCATGTTCTGCAGCGCCTGACCGGCAGCGCCCTTAACCAGATTATCGATGGCAGAGAGAATCACGACTCGGCTGGTACGAGGATCGACCTTGAAACCGATATCGCAGAAATTGCTGCCTCGGACATACTGTGTGGCTGGATAGGTCCCGACTGGACAGAGGCGGACAAATTTTTCGTGCCGATAAAACTCTTCATAAGTAGATGCTACTTTCGCACTATCGACACCATCACGCAGTTTAGCATAGACCGTGCTTAAAATACCCCTGGAGATCGGCAGCAGATGCGGTGTGAAGGAGATAGTCACTTCCCGGTCGGCCAGGATACTCAACTCCTGCTCGATCTCAGGTGTATGGCGATGCTCTCCAACCTTGTAGGCCCGAAAACCGTCAGCTACCTCGCAGAACAGGCTGCCGACCTGGGCGGCCCGGCCAGCCCCGGAGGTGCCCGATTTGGAATCTGCGATGATGGTGGCGGCATCAATCAACCCAGCCTTGATCAAAGGGGCAGCGCCCAGAATGATGCTGGTTGGATAACAACCCGGATTGGCAACCAGAGAAGTCTTTTTGATTTTATCCCGGTATAGTTCGGGGAGCCCGTAAACCGCCTGGGCCAGATACTCAGGAGCGGAATGAGCCTGATACCATTTTTCATAGACCCCGGCATCATTGATCCTGAAATCGGCCGACAAATCGACGACCTTGCACCCTGCGGCCAAAAATTTAGGAACTATATCCATCGCGGTCTGATGAGGAACGGCGGTAAAAACCAGATCGGCCCGACCGATAATCTCTTCCGGCCCCGCATCTTCTAAAACTATATCGGCCAGCCCTCTGAGATTCGGAAAAACCTCACTTATTTTCCGCCCGGCAAACTGCCGGGAAGTGGCAACGGTCAACTCAACTTCCGGGTGACTTAATATAAGACGGGCCAGTTCTTCACCGGTGTAACCGGAAGCCCCGACAATTCCAACTTTAATCATATCGAACAATCCTATCGGCTGACACTAATAACCTCTCAGGCCATGGCATCAATCAGGCCAGAAGGTCCACCATTAATTTTTAACGAACAGAAAACACAATACCCTTTTTATCAAGGTTTGACGAATTGCAAAATCCAAATAAAAATGGGGAAGCACGATACTGGATCGTCTTCCCCATTTTGAATGGACTGCTGCTGAAATCGCAGATTAACGCTTGGAGAACTGGAACCTCGCACGGGCGCCTTTCTGGCCGTACTTTTTCCTTTCCTTCATTCTGGGGTCACGGGTCAGAAAACCGGCCTTCTTAAGAGAGATGCGGTTCTCGGGATCAACCCCGAGAAGAGCCCGGGAAATACCGTGCCGCAAAGCTTCGGCCTGGGCAGATTTGCCGCCGCCTCTGACAGTGGCCACAACATCATACTTGCCGGCTGTATCGGTAATCACCAACGGCTTTTCGATCTTCTTGCTGAAATCGTCGCCGCCGCCGAAATATCCGGCGATGTCGAAGTCGCGATTGACCACGACCTTGCCCTTGCCGGGCTTCAGCCATACCCTGGCGATGGCTGTTTTTCTCTTTCCAGTAGCGTAATAACTTTCAGACATCCTTAATCTCCAAACCGGACTGGTTTTAAATTATAATTCAAGTTTCTCGGGTTGCTGTGCCTCGTGGGGATGCTCAGCGCCGGCATATACTTTAAGTTTCTTAAGTTGGGCTCGACCAAGGCTGTTCTTGGGAAGCATGCCCTTTACAGCTTTAAAGAGGATTTCGGTGGGTTTCTTGGCCAGCATCTCTTTAGCGGTAGTTTCGGTGAGACCGCCCATGTAACCAGAATGACGATAGTACATTTTATCATCCCATTTATTACCGGTCATGGCAATCTTATCGGCGTTAACAACGACGACAAAATCGCCATTATCGATAAAAGTGGAATAGGTAGGCTTGTGTTTGCCGCGAAGACGGCTGGCAATCTCGGTAGCCAATCGTCCCAGTACCTTGTCGCTGGCGTCGACCACCAACCACTTTTTCTCTATCTCTTTAACCGGAGTTAGATAAGTTTTCATTATTAATAAACCTCAAAACTGTTTTCTGACCGGTGCGAACACAGGCAACTTGAAAAAAAGAAAAAGGCCCGAACCCTGTTCGAACCTTGAATACTCATGGAGCGGGAAACGAGATTTGAACTCGCGACTTCAACCTTGGCAAGGTTGCACTCTACCACTGAGTTATTCCCGCTTTCAGGCCTTAAGCCCTAAACAGGGTGCGAATATACCCGAATGTTTTTAATTATGTCAACAAAAAAAAGCTAATTCTTCCAGCATCTTTGCCGCTAAGAAAACCCTGCAGCCACCAGGGATCAGTACAATGATAAATACTTTGCGATATATAGCGCAAATGGTATTATTTTGTCAGTAAAATATAGTCGGCGTGAGACAAGCTGATTAATGGCCGTGGTCTCCGGCCGACTTTCTTGCTTAATGACAAATCGAAATATTATAATGTAGGAGATGATGATGGGTTCAAAGGCTCCCCGAAAAAGCAAAATAAAGCGCGCTACCAGAGAAACCGATATTGCCGTATCGCTGCGGATCGATGGTCGTGGTAAGGCCGATATCCAAACCGGCGTTCCTTTCATGGACCACATGCTCACCCTTTTCACGGTCCACGGTTTTTTCGATCTAACCATTACAGCCAAAGGCGATACCGAGATCGACGACCACCACACCGTCGAGGATCTGGGCATCTGCCTGGGCCAGGCCTTTAAAGAGGCGCTCGGTATATTCGACGCAATCAAGCGTTACGGCAACAGCGCCGTGCCGATGGACGAAACCCTGGTCCGGACTACCTGCGACTTCTCAAACCGCCCCTACCTGCATTACGGCGCCAAAGTCAAGGACCAGAAAGTCGGCAAATTCGACACCCCTCTGGTCCAGGAATTCCTGAGAGCGTTGAGTCTCCATTCCGGTCTTACCCTGCACGTCGAAGTGGTCCACGGCGAAAACACCCATCATATCCTGGAAGCCATCTTTAAATCTCTGGGTCGCACCCTGGACATGGCCTCCTCGGTCGAGACCAGGGTTGACGGCCCCTTGTCGTCTAAAGGTTCTTTATAGATAGTAGCCACCTCCACCCCCGAAAGGAGTTTAAGATGACAAGAACTTTTCTGGCCCTTCTTCTGCTTGGTTTCACCTTGACAACAACAAGTCTTTACGCGGCCCACGACTCAGTCAAAACTGTTGTTATGCCGATTGAACCAGCCAACAAATCGCTTTCCGAGGGAGTGAAAGTAATCCAGGATATTATCATCGACTATTTCAAAGACAACCACTCTGTAACGGTGCTTTCAGAAGAGCAGAAAGAGGCCCTGACCGGAGAGAAATCCGGCAGCCGCCAGGATATAATCAGGACCGTAACCGAAAAGATGGACGGCAAACAGGCCCTCGTCATCTCTTTGACGCGTTATCGGGAAAGGGTCGGCGACGAATATTCCGTCGAAGATCCCGCCTCGCTTGCTTTCGAATTCAAACTTATAAACATCGAAAACGGCAAAACGATTTGCAGTGGCCGCTATGACGAAACCCAGGAGCCACTCAGCGAGAACGTCCTTAACCTGGGTCAGGCCATCAAACGTGGGTTCAAATGGGTGTCTGTAAGAAAGATGGCCACCGAAGCCGTCCGAGAAAAATTAAGCGCCTGCCCTGCCCTCAAAGAAGCGCCCTGAAAATAGCTGCCGGGCCGAAATCCCCTAGAATGAAATTAGATAAGCAGACCAACCGGCTCATCGGCCGCGCCATGCACGACTATGCGATGCTGACCAATCATGACCGAGTCATGGTCGCGGTTTCCGGCGGCATTGACAGCCTGGTTCTGCTCAATATCCTGAACAACTGGCAGTTAAAAGCGCCCATCAAGTACGAACTGCTGGCCGTCCATCTGGACATGGGCTTCGGCGATATCGAACCGGAAATGATCGCCTCCCAACTTGACCGGCTCGGGGTCGATTATCTTCTCGAAAAAACCGACATCGGCGCCCAGGCCCTTGAAGACGAGGACGGACGCAGCGGCTGTTTCCATTGCGCCAGGCGGCGCCGCAACCGGCTCTTCGAACTGGCCAAAGAGAAAAAATTCACTAAAATCGCCATGGGTCATCATAAGGAAGACATCATCGAAACTTTCTTCCTCAACATGATGTACGGCGGCAACCTGAGCACCATGGTTCCCCGGCAGGACCTTTTCGGCGGCAAACTGGCCCTGATCAGACCGATGGCCTATCTGGAGAAAAAGGCGATCCAAATAGCCGGGGATGAATGGGGGATAAAACCGGTAAAGAACCCCTGTCCGTTATCGGAAAAATCCAAAAGGCAGCAGGTCCGCGATCTCCTAGAATCGGTGTACAGGGAAGACGGGACTATCAAGGCGACGATCTTTTCGTCTCTGGCCAATCTCAAGCCGGACTATCTGCTGAAAAACAAAATATAGGGCAGCTGCTATCTAATCCCCGACTTCTTGCGGCGGGCCGGTCGCCCCAACCTACCGGCAAAACGGCTAATCACCTCATAATACATCGGGCCGGTGACCTGAATGATATTATTGTGGTCGGCGCCGGGGATCATCTGTAATTCCTTACTGGACGCTCCGCACTCACCGTGTAAATCAGCCGCTTCGCTGATCGGGATGATCTGATCTTTCTGGGCATGCAGAATCAACACCGGTTTAGTGACAGCCCTTATCTTAACAAGATTGCCGAATCCCGATTCTTCGGTGACTCCCTGGGAATCGACATCGATCCCCAATGAACTCAGGACCGGGCAGGTGTTGGCAAAGCCGCTCTCGATAATCGTCCCGGCCAGATCGTCTTGCCTGAACGCGGCCAGTTCCAAGGCAGGCACGCTGCCCAGCGAGCGCCCCATCACCACCAAATGGCCACCCCGGCCCTCTGCGGCCAGCTGCTCCCTCGCATAATCAAAAATCGTATGGCAGTCACTGATTATCGCCGTCACCGTCGGCTCACCTCTACTCCAACCGTAGCCCCGGTAATCGACAACGATAAACCCCACGCCACGCTCGACAAACGCTGAACCGACATCGTCGTAATCGCTAACCAGTTCGCCGTTGCCGTGGAAGAAAATGATGTTGGCGCCGCTCTTTTCGACGGGCAGATGGAAACGGGCCGCAACCGTAACGCCGTCTCCGACCGGGATATCATGGTCCACACAGTTTGCCGGCGGCTGGTTTCTCTCTATACGAACAGGATGAAAAAGCGCCTTAAGAACCTCGGGCCGATCCAGGTCGGAATAGTCCCGCCGCAACAACCTTTCTTTGACATCCATTAATTTCCCTCGTCCCAAAATTTTATCTACAAAAATTAAAGCTGGTGATGATAACCTGAATAATATGGACAGGCAAACAAAGCTTTGCCCGCCGATCGCAAACAGTTTTAGCGATCATGCTGATCAACCTTATAATACAGCTCTGATTTTTGAATTAAGAATAAGGAACCTTGATGAAGAACCTAATCCCCTATCTGCCCATCCTCCTAATAAGTTCAACGATGATCTCTTATTAGCCATGACCACTTCAGCTGCTGGTGAGTCAATAGATCCTGGCTATCGGAAAGCGACCTTTGCCGGCGGCTGTTTCTGGTGCATGGAAAAACCGTTTGAAAAGCTGGATGGGGTCATCTCCGTCACCTCGGGTTATACTTCCGGCACCAGCGAAAATCCGTCCTATAAAAATTACGGCGACAGCGGCCACATCGAGGCGGTCGAGATCATCTTCGACCCAGCCAGAATCTCTTACCAAAAGCTTCTGGAGGTCTACTGGCAACAAATCGACCCCACCGATGATGGCGGCCAGTTCGCCGACCGAGGTCATTCATATACGACCGCCATTTTTTATCACGATCAGGGCCAGAAAGATGCCGCCGAAAAATCGAAGATATTGCTGGCCAAAAGCGACATTTTCAGCAAACCGCTGGTGACCCCCATTTTACCGGCCAAGACTTTCTACAAAGGGGAAGATTACCATCAGGACTACTACCGGAAAAACCCGCTGCGCTACAAATTCTACCGGAGCGGATCCGGCGGGGACCGCTTCCTCGATAACATATGGGAAGAGAAAAAGTTCCCCAATGAAGACAGCCAGGTCGACCTCAAACAAAAGCTGACACCGCTCCAATATGAAGTCACTCAGAAAGAAGGAACCGAGCCACCTTTCACCAACAAATACTGGGACAATAAAAAGCCCGGAATCTACGTCGATATCGTTTCCGGCGAACCTCTGTTCAGCTCCCTCGATAAATACGATTCCGGCACCGGCTGGCCGAGCTTCACCAAACCCCTGGCGCCTGAAAACATCGTCGAGAGAGAGGACCGCAAACTATTTTCGGTAAGGACAGAAGTCCGCAGCAAAAAGGCAGACTCCCATCTGGGCCATGTCTTCAAGGACGGCCCGCCGCCCACCGGTCTGCGCTACTGCCTTAACTCGGCAGCCCTGCGCTTTATTCCCGTCGAAGAGCTTGCCGCCGAAGGGTACGAAGAGTACGCCGATCTATTTAAATGAACAAGGATGAGCTGTGAGAAATTTATTTAACAACCATTTAACTATTATTTTGCTTTGATGTTTTCTTTGGCTGTTGCCAGCCCAAACAGTATCGGCCGAAGAATGGCTGATCGACCCCAACCATTCCACCGCCAACTTTCCGATCGAACACTTGGGCATCGCTATGGTTCACGGCCAATTAGCCTACCTGACCGGCACCGTGACAATCGATGAAAAAAACAGCCGGATGACCGGGCTGAAGCTTTTCATTTTAGTCAAAAGTGTCGGCACCGGATGATCGGAGGTTAACTATCAAAAAGGGATGTGAAAGCCGTTCTTAACGGCTCTACGGAAACAACCACTTGTCCTTGGGGACTTATAAAAACACCGTCCGCATAGACCGCACCGGCTTTGAGATTTTCACCCCAACGAAATCTAAATAAACCTTTAAAAACTAGAGATCATGATTCATCCCTTTTCCCCTGGATTTTTTTCTGTTTTTGAGGCCTGCTTTCGTGCTAGCGTGTAGATAAGGATTTCTATAGCGAGATAAAATGTACAGAGTTAGAAACGGAGATGAACCGGAAATACCATGCCATGCTGGCCGTTCCGATGGTATTGTTTCTGCTGTCGCTTGCGACGAAGTCAAATGAACCCGAGTTGCTATCGGAAAATAAGACCTCGCCTAAAGAGTGCCTTGACTGTCACGAAGGCATCTGGGATGAAGCAACGGCCAAGGTATACATCCATGCGCCGTTCCAGGAAAAGAAATGCATAGTCTGCCATGCCGCCGACACCCCTCTTAACACCGAAGAGGAAGCGACCGACGAGACCGATCCCGAACATAAAGATTGGACGGGGAGAAGTCTGGTGCCTGCTACCAGCCACTGGTTTGAATTCTCGACCAACGGAAAAAACGCGGCCATGGTTCTGGAAGCGAGCTATGGTTCCACAGTCAGGCTCTACCAAGAAATTCCACTTCCTCCGCTCAATGAGCTAGAAAATTTAGAGAATGCCTTCGGAGAGCCTCCTTTGATCGCGAATGTAGCTGTTATAGAGATAAAAAAGGGAGTTTTCCTCACCGCCACCATTTCCTGGCGGACGGACCACCCGACTACCTCAAAAATAACTTACTGGATTAAAGGGAAACAGGAGAGCACCTTAACAGACCCGATCCTGCAAACCGATCACCAGGAAACCTTAACAGAACTAATGAAGGATGAAATCTACCGGTTCAAGATCAACGCCGAGGACCCGGTGGGTAACATTGCCGAATCGGGTCCATTCGAATTCAGCACCGCCAAAACATTTTCAAACCAGACTGCCGATGACTTCTTGGTGCAATGTTGCTTTGCCGCACCTTTGGGCCTGGAAAGCCACTTCTACCGCAAAGACGACCACTATCTAATCAATATCACCCTCGCTAGGCCTGTAAGGTTGTTTTTCAAAATCAAGGAGGACAACAACTTTGAAAACGACACGGTGGGGAGTCCCGATCCGAAGACCAATCTGCCGACGGAAATCAAACATATTGTCATTAACGAGAAAAAGATCATCGGTCTGATTATCTGCAAAAAGTGCCACCGCAATTTGACAGGACATCATCCGGTCAACGTTTTCCCCAAAAAAGGCATGGTGGTCCCATCCGATTATCCCGTCCTAGACGACGGGCGGATCAGCTGCATCACCTGCCACACCCCGCATGCCTCAGACCTGCGATTCCTGGTGATTAAGGACCATCGTCAGGAACTATGCATCGGTTGTCACAGCGAATTAGCGCCGGAAAAAAAACATCCCTGACTATCGGGTAGCCCGATAAGCAAGTAACTGAGCCCAAACATAATTTCTCCGCCACAACAGCCGTCAGGTTAACAATTCACCGGAAATTACGTCCGCGCGCACCAATCCCTCCAGAAAACGGTTAATCATTTCCTGTTCTTCATGCGGAACCAAGAACCCCGGCACTGACAGGTTCGGCAACAACCCGGCCGCCCTACCATCTCCTCCCGACTGAATATAATCTTTCTCCGATCCATTCAAAAAACCCAGGACATTATAGATATTGCCCCAGAAACCGTCCAGATCGAGATGTTCGATTAGCTGGTTGACCACGCTGTTCAAGGTGATGAACCATTCAGGCGCCTCGGCGATACCCAACTCGGCACAGGATCTGGTCGACCCGAAACTTCGGCAGCCAAAGGGCCTTGCCGGATAGATAGTACATCGTTCACCCTGCAGAAAAACACATGGTTCGTATATCCAGGGCGACTCAGGTTCCGGCCCTGCCTCCCTTCCCTCCAGATAACAGGCAGCCAGACCATTAGTCGTCAGGGTTGGACAAGTTCTTCGCTCTTTACCGGGCAACGAGGGAAGCTCCCGCCCTGTCTCGGACAGATAGGCCAAAATTCCCCGGCCTTCGGCTGTGGTCATGTTCACGCTCTGGGTGCAACAGGAAGCACACCCCTCACGACAGGCGAAGGCGATTCCCGCGACCTCTTTTTCGTAAGCCGCGTAAATTTTTGCAAACATCGGCGCAACACTCCGTTATAATGTCAGAAGCCGGCAAGCCCGAGGAATAACGACCGGCGAACTATTTATTAAGAATTTTCGGATTAGCCGCTAGTATAAGTAGAGTAGAGCAACGAGACAACTTTTATCCAAAGGGGTCACCATGAAAATCAGGCTTACGCCGCGACTGTTTATACCACTACTGATAGTCTTCTCATTTCCAACCATGAGTTTAGCTGAAATAGAGGGGAATTCCTATTTTACAGCCAAACCGGCAAGCCACCGTACTACTCTCACCGGTTTTACCAGGGCTCGCGCCACCATGAAACTGACCAGCCGACTCACCGAGCGGATCAGCGAAATTGAGGCCGATACCGGTGATCGGATCGGCAGGGACGGAGTTTTTGCCCGTCTCGACCCGACTTTTGCCGAGCTCGATCTCGACAAGGTAATGATCGAGCAGGAAAGAATGACCAGCCGAATCGATTATCTCGACAAAGAGGTCCGGCGATTCAAGACCCTGTTCGAAAAACAATCAATCTCCGAGGCAAAGCTTGACTCGATAAAACAAGATCTCGACCAGGCCCACCTGACCCTCCGTGAGCTGCAAAATCAAGAAAAAAGGCTCCGTGAACAACTCCGCCGCCATCTGATCACCGGCCCGCCCGGCTGGCTGGTCATTGATCGTTTCGCGGAACCGGGCGAATGGGTGACCGCAGGCACCCCCCTGGCCGAAATCGGCGATTTCCGCACTCTGGTAGTCCCCTTCGCCGTAAGTCATAATGAATATCTTAAAATCAAACAGGGGAGCGAAACCCTTACCCTCCGTCTCCCCGAAGAGAACCTTACCGTTCCGGCCGAACTCTACCAGGTCTCCCCCGATTTCGATCAGCTGACCAGAAAAACCAATCTGGAGCTGATAATTAATACCGCTCTGCCCGAACAACGCGGCGGCATCAGGGCGGAACTCACTATCGAGTTGCCTGATCCATCCGGCGCCCTGCTAGTGCCGACAAGCAGTGTAAATGACCGTTACGACTCCCACTGGCTGACCAGAACGGATGGAGAAAAGGTGCAGGTCATCGTTCTCGGCCCCGGCCCGGAAATGCAAACCCTGCGAATCACCTCAGACAAGATTAAAGCCGGCGACAAATTTCTGCGCGACCCGAACAGCCGCGCCGTGGGTCTGGAATAGGAATCGTCATGCAGGGAATAATCGCCTTTACCCTCAAGCAAAGGGTCCTCTTCAACCTGCTTTTCGTATTGCTGATGGCAATCGGCGCACTAGTCATGTTCAAAAGTCCGGTCGAGCGCTATCCCAACATCGACTTCGGCAAGGCCTATATCAGCACCTATTTTCCTGGCGCTTCGCCAAGGGACGTCGAAACCCTGATTACCAGAGAAATCGAGGACTCCATAGAGAACCTGGAAAACCTCGACTACATAAGATCGACCTCATACCGGGAGCGCTCCTCGATCCTGGTAAAATTCATCGACGATACCGATTACCAGCGCAGCTACGACGAGATGCGGCTCAAGGTCCAGGCCATTATCGACGAACTGCCGCCCGAAGCCGACCCGCCGCGCTTTACCTATATCGACGTCAATTTCTGGCAGCCGACCTTGAGCATCAGTCTTTATGGCGACCGGGACAACCGCACTTTAAGTCTGATGGCCGACGAACTCAAAATATCCCTGCGCCAGATCAAAGGTGTCAAGGAGGTGCGGCTTCAAGGCGAGTACACCAGGGAATTCCATGTCGAACTCGATCCGCTCCTGCTGAGCCGGTTCGGAGTCACTTTCGACCAGGCCGCCGCCGCGCTGCAAAAAGGCAATATCTCTGTGCCGGCCGGCGACTACACCACAGAGGGCGGCGAATTCATCATCAAGGTGGACGAACGGTTCCGCCAACGCCAGGATGTCCTTGATACCATAGTCAGACGGGACAGTGACGGTTCATTTATCCGGATCGGCGATCTGGTATCAGCCGCCTACCTGTCCCACCGCGACCCCTTCGCCCTGGCCTCTGTAAACGGCCGGGACTGCGTGACCCTGCAAATCGTCAAAACCCCGGAGGCCAATGCCATTTCCATTGTCCGGGAAGCAAAAAAAGTGACCGCTTCCTATGAAAAGTCCTTCGGCGCCGAGCAGGTCAAAATGCTCATGACCCAAGACTCCACAGTCAAAATCAGGGATTCGATGCGGGTCCTGGGCTTCAACCTGCTGCTCGGCGTCATCCTGGTATCGGTTTTGATCTGGTATTTTATGGGATTCCGCAACGCCTGCCTAACTACGATCGGCATCCCTTTCGCTTTTCTGGTCACCATGATCATCCTCTACCTGACCGGCAATTCGATAAACGAGATATCCCTGTTCGCCTTTGTACTGGTCAGTGGCATCATCGTCGACGACGCCATTGTGGTAGTGGAAAATATCTTCCGCCACGCCCAGATGGGCAAAAAAATACGCGATGCTATTATCGAAGGGACGGCGGAGGTATTTCTACCGGTGGTCTCGGCCACCATGACTACCTGCTCGGCCTTTCTGCCGATGCTGATTATGACCGGCTCCACCGGCGAATTCTTCGCCATCATCCCCAAGGCGGTATCTTTCGCTTTGCTCGCCTCGCTTTTTGAGTGTCTGTTTATCCTGCCCATCCATTATCTCGACTACGGGCCTCGGGTTACAGATGAGACCAGCCGTCACGACAACGAGACCGATTATCGGCAGAACAAAGACAATCTGGTAATGAGGTTATGCAGAAGCGGTTTTGACCGGCTGCTGCGCCTGGCCCTCTCTTTCCGCTTCACCACCATGCTCCTGCTCCTGGTCGCCTTCGTTGCGGCGATGGTCATCGCGATCGGCTCCCTGAGCGGCAAGCTCAACCTGATCAAGATCAAATTCTTCCCGGACGATTATTCCCTCTATTATGTGGAAGTCAGCGGCCCGGTAGGAACTCCTATCGAGAAGACCTCAGAGGTGTTAAAAAAGATCTCCGGCATAATCGCCGAAAACGGCCGGGGCATGGCCGAATCGGCGGCGGCCTTCGCCGGTTATTACATCAACGACGACTTCCAGCCGGTCTGGGGAAACCATCTGGGCCATGTGGCCGTCAACCTGCCCGCCCGTAATCTGCGAAAGTTTGCCGACTATCCCAAAAACGATGTTGTCGCCCATCTCGATTGGATACGCAAGCGTTTGAAAAAGGAAGTGGCCGACAGTGGCTACAATTTACGGGTCAGACCTGAAAAGGACGGCCCCCCCGAAGGCAAGGACGTTAACATCAGGGTCCTTGGCACCAACCTGGAAGGGGTTGAGAAACTGGCGGCAAACATCAAAAAATATCTGGGAAAAGACCCGGTGATCAGCCCAGAACTGATCGACCTTGAGGACAATCAGGGCCAACCCAGCCGAATCTTCCGCTACGTTATCAAGGGAGATCGGGCCGCAGAATATGGGCTAAGTAAAACCGAGGCCGCTTACTTGGCCGCCTCGGTGATCAACGGCCGTAATGTCGGCCAGTACCGATTAATCGATGAGGATATCGACATCAAACTCAAAATCGATCCGGCCCATATCCGAGAGTTGACCGACACCCTTTCCATTGTTGTTCTTGAGCACCCAAGCGGCCCGGTCCGACTGGGCGACATCTGCATGGTCGAAACCTATCTTGAACCGGGCTACCTCAACCGTTTCCAAGGCCAACGGGCCGTGACCCTGACCGCAAACCTCAAAAGCGGCTCAACCTTTTCCAGTCCGGCAATCGTCAATCTGGTCAAAAATTATTATGCCAAAATCCGCGATGACTACCCAGGTGCAACCTTGAACTTCGCAGGCGAATTCGAGTCGACCCGCAATTCCTTCGTTTCCCTGACCTACGCATTTTCGATTGCGATCATGCTGATCTATCTGATCCTGGCCACCCAGTTCCAGTCATATCTCCATCCCCTGGCGATCCTGTCGGCCGTGGTCTTCGCCCTGATCGGCATTATCTTCGGAACCATGCTCTCCCGTACCCTTTTCACGGTCAACAGTTTTATCGCCGTGGTCGGGGTCACCGGAGTAGTGGTCAACGACTCCCTGGTGCTGATCGAATTTATCAATCGCCGCTACCAAAAGGGGCTTCCCCGCCGCCAGGCGATTATAGAGGCAACCCACATCCGCTTGCGCCCTATTCTCCTGACCACCTTGACCACCACCCTCGGTCTTTTACCGATGGCGATAGGATTTCCGGAATACTCCATAGTGTGGGGAACCATGGCGATGACCTTCGTCACAGGTCTCTGCACCGCCACCTTCCTGACCATATTCGTAGTCCCGGTCCAGTGGGACTTGATCGAGGCGGCCAAGGAGAAATGGCGACAACGCCGAAACACCTCTGGAATCGGACAATAAAGCGGTTCTGTGCGGACGGCGCGTTCAAGCGACATCTCTCATCGACAAATTATTCGGGAATCGTAATCAGAGGTAAGAACAGTGCCCAAAGCGCATCTCCCAAAGTTTGCAGCCGCCGGCACCACTTTTTTTATGACATCAGGAATCTAAAAAAATTCTGCTGTAATGTTACCGCAAGATTTCGATCGATAGCCGCCAGCAAGGACCACTCCGCAAAAACCGAATCTATATCCCCCATCTGCATCCAACATTCGGCCCTGCTGAAATAGGCCCTGGCGTAATCGGGCTTCTTCCTGATCACTTTGGAGAAAATTTTCTCGGCATTTTGTGTTTTCCCTAGCTTAAAATGGCAGATTGCCAAGGAGTTAAGGGCTTCGACACAATCAGGTTTTTTCGAAATTGAATTTTTAAAGGAACGAGCGGCAAGTCTGTAATCCCCAGATCGCATGTGTCCGCAGCCTAAAACATAATGCGCTTCAGGCACCTCAGGATACATCTCGACTGCCTTTTGACCTACTTTGATCATCTGGGGATAGTTGCCGGCATTATCATGCTCGATGGCCTCAATCAGCAGTTGAGATATTTCATTACCCATTCTCTCCCCCTCAGAACAAATTACCCCCCGACAAGAACCTCCTCTATTTTCATATTTTATTAAAAACAACGACCTTTAGTCAATTAGTTACACCAACATGCAGCAAAATACGTAAAAACCCTACCTTCAGACAACGTGAATGCCAATGGAATGCTAGGCGCTCCCATCTTCATGCCCACAAAATCTTTTTCTCTATCACAGCATATAGACAGGGACAGTCTAAAAAAACTTACATAGCTTCATTTGATAAAAAGCGGACTCAACTAATAAGATCTAACGTGACCGACACGGTCAAAATATTCGTTGATTGGAATGGATGGATTATATTTATTCTACCTCTTCAACCCTTATTTCTTGTTGAGGAGCTAAGCTCCTTATTTTCTTTGAGGAAACACTTCAAGTTTCGAAATCCCCTCTACTAAAACAACTTCCCCAAACAATGCTTTATATTGAATTTTGTCTTTCTCAAAGGCAGATAGGGGAACTGTGGAAATATTTGCTAAGATTAATACGATTATAATGCAAATGAGTTTTTTTCATATTCGCTCTTATTATCTAATCTTACCCTCATAACAAATTTACAGATAAATCAGACCGGAAACTTCTTTGGTTCAACGGATAAAAGAAATACCGAAACGTAACGCTTCGGTGCGGTCACGGTAATGCAGCAGGCTTTCGGCCAGGGCATTGACGTACTGGCAATGGAGATATATCTCAAGGTTTTTGGACAACTCGCCACGCACCGGATAGTCGAGGTCAACCTGGACGGAACCGCCTTCCCTGGCCCACCTCAACGCGGTAGTGGTGACTAACCGGTCGGCTTCACCCGCTTTTAATTCCAACTCAAAAAACCCTCGATAATCGCGGACGTCCTTATTGTGTTCACCGTTTTTTACATAAACCCAGACCTTGGGCACCACCTGTAATCCCAAGCCGTTATTTTTATTGTACAAGATGGCTATCGGTTTGAGATAAAAAGTATTGATGGTGCGCGACTGGTCTTCGTCACGGCCATTCGATTCGTGCAGCAGGCCGGTTTGCAAAAAAAGCCCTTTCAGCCAGGATGGCCTCCAACTTACGTTGTCGGTCAGGTGAAACAACTCCGGTTTATAGCTGGTGTCTTCAAAGGGAGCCGAGTCCGAGCCCAAGTCCCAGAAAGAGGTCTGGGTGTAACCGAAATGAATCCCCGTGACCCATTTGTTTTCACTGGCCAAAGGACCGTCCGGGTTGAACAGACGGTAGCGGAAACTGAACTGGAACTTACTCTTTTCGGGGTTGGTGCCGACCAGAAAGTAGATGGGTTCGTATGGTGTGATATTGTCCAGGTAAGGTTGATACAGGGTGAAGAGATCGTCCAAGGTCGGATCATCGGCTGTTTCAGAAGGCGGTTCTTCCGCTCCGACCGAACCAGCTGAAAGCGAGAGCGTAATCCATAAGGCCAGAAAGATGGCGGCAGTTAATCGACAAATATACATGTAATACCCTCTCTCGGCTTACCACTGATCTACTTAAACAAGGAACTTCTCCTCTATATGAGAGTATCCCGTAGCTGCCATTCTTTAACAATGCGAAATACTTATTTTGTTGACGATTTATCCCAACGATTTCACTTCCCGAAATCGCAGACCGGGTAGTTGCACGATTTACACTGGCGGCAGAGACCGCCGTGGCCCATGGCGGCCAACTCTTCACGCCCTATTTTCTCCCCCAGCATTACCCTGGGCAGAACCAGATCGAAAACCGTGGTGTTATGAAACATCCCACAGGCAGGTAACCCCAGGATGGGGACCTTGCCGAGATAACCTACCAAGAACATGGCGCCGGGCAGCACCGGCGTACCGTAAACCACATCGGTGGCGCCGGCCTGCTTGATCCCCTGCCGAGTAACGTCATCGGGATCGACCGACATGCCGCCGCTGGTTATGACGATTTCGGCGCCGCTGTCAAGACAGTTTCGGATCTCTCCGGCAATGGTATCAACCTCATCGGGAGCGAAACGAACCGCGACCACCTCGGAACCTAAATCGGTCATTTTTCTGCGCAGAACCGGCTCGAAACCATCCTTGATCCTGCCGTGGTAGACTTCGTTGCCGGTAATTACCAAACCCGCCTTGAGTTTCGGCAATTTGTCAACCCGGATAATGCCGCCGGCGTCTTCGGCAATTCTACAGGCTTCCTCGACCAGTTTTCTCTTACCTACCAAAGGGATGAGCCTGGTGCCTCCCACCTGCAAACCTTTTTCAACCGGAGTGTTGTGATGTAGGGTGGCGCACATAACCTCACCAAGCAGGTTGAAGCGATAGAGGGCATCGACATCTATTCTCAAAAGCCCGGTGTTTCCGGCAACGATATTTAATTTTCCTTCAACCGGTTCGCCGCTGACCTCGGCGCCTGGTCCGGCCAGAGCGTCGGCCAGCAATCCGGCTGCTTCATTCTCGTGGATATCGTCGGGAGCAAGTTCAAGTACAAAGATATTCTCCTTGCCCAGATCTTTCAGTTTGGGGATATCTTCCTCCTGAATGATATGGCCTTTTTTAAAGGCCCGACCCTTAAAGCCGCCTTCTTTGTCTATCCTCGTAATGTCATGGGGCAGGACCGTGCCCACCGCTTGATCGACCGGGATCGTTTTCTGCAATTTTCCGTTCTCCTTTGTTGTCGGAATATCAGGCTTCAGATCAACTCATAATAACGCCCATGAGCGCAGGGACGACACATGACAACCCCGTCTTTCTCGATTTCACGGCAATCCTGGACCCAGTCCCCGCATTTTTCGCACTGCACCCTTTTCAAAGGGCGACCCGGCATATCTTCCGGCGGGATATCAACCTTGACCTGCTGAACCTTGAACAGTTCATCCTCGTCCATTATCCGGTAAGCTTCGAGTTGTTGCTTGTATTTGTCTTCTATTTCCGGGCAATACTTCTTCGAAATTTCCCTGGATTCTTCCCGGGCGGTTATCCTGACAGCCCGCCCGTCTTCGAGGTTTACGAACGTCGCGGCCATAACGCCGCAGTCGAGCCATTTCAGGGACCGTTTGCCCAGGCTGCATCCGCTGACGCTCTGGATGGCATCGGTCGCGCAACGATCAATCTCGACCAGAACATAGAACTTTTTGCGGTCAAGACCGCGCGGGTCGGCAATGCCGATGGCATCAAGGCCGAGCATGGCCATTCTTACCCCGATCACCTGCCCGGCGCAGACATGACCGTGGATCGCGGTCGATTTCTCCAATAGTTCGTCAAATGGTTCCTGCATGGCTCTTTCTCCCTGAGCTAATTAAGCATTTCATATAAAACCATATTACCTTGTGAAACGACAGAGTCAAGCAATCGGGCATGGACCGGATTGCGCCACCGCATTCCCCAATTGAGATCATCAGAACGATCATATGTAGTGCTAAACCGGGAAGCAGTTGGGCCATACCAAACTTCGACCAGTATATAACATCGAGATATCTGGTAAAATGTTATTATCTCTGTTATCAGGAATAAAAGTGCCAACGAGCTAAAACGCTAATTTTAACCACAACGCAGGTCCGCCGACCATGTTTTCTCGAGGACTAAAATTCAATATCGTAATCAATCTTCTGCTGATCCTGGCAGCAGCGATGCTATTGGTCGATCTGGTCACGATCGGCACCGCCCGTCGTGAAATGATTAAGGCGAGACTTGAAAACGGACAAGCGCTGCTCATTGCCATCGGACCGCTTCTAAATGAAGCCCGAACCGGAACCGTTCCGGAAGCTTCTCAAATTACTGCTGTTTTAAATGAAGCATCCGCCAATTGTATTACCTTCCTGGATAACGAAGGGAGAGAACTTTATATTAGAGGATCTGATTGCACTCCGGTCGGGCAACTCCAAGGGGAAGCACGGAAAGCTCTTTCCGTGGGAGAATCAAGGTCCTCATTTACCGGAGTTACCAAAGGGGTCATCTGGCCTACCAACAAGACTCTCTTGGTCTCCCAGCCTTATTTCAAAAAAGGAAAAATCGTCGGCGCTTTCGCCATTGCCCTCAATCTGGAAGGAGTTTACCAGTCTTTACGCGACTCCCAAAGGATCTTCTTCGTTTACTTCCTGATTAACCTGTTGATTTTCGGTCTCATAGGTTTTTATCTGCTTTATCGGGGGCTGTTCAAACCGATCAACCGACTGGTCGATACCGCCGAGAAATTTCGCGACGATGAAGAATTCTCTTTTTTAGCGGAAAAGAAGGACGGGGAGTTCAACCGGCTCTCGCACAGCCTCAACAAGATGCTTGCAAGGATAGGCAGGGACAGGGGAAAACTGCGGGGAACCATCTCCGAACTCGAAGATGCCAATCTCCTGCTGCGCAAAACCCAACTGGACATGGTCAGGGCCGAAAAACTAGCCTCGGTCGGCCGTCTTTCCGCCGGTATCGCCCACGAGATCGGCAACCCGATCGGTATAGTTATAGGGTACCTGGATCTCCTGAAACAAAATGACATTTCGGAAGAACAGAAAAAAGATTTCATCCTCAGGGCCGAAACCGAGGTAAATCGGGTCAACACCATCATCAGACAACTCCTCGACTTCGCCAGACATCCCTCTGATGAACAACAAAGTGAAATCTCCGTCCATGAAGTGATCGAGGAAGTTGTCGATATCTGCCGAGTGCAACCGATGATGACCGACATCAAGATTGTTGTTGAGGATGAGGCCGAAGATTATCTGGTTGTCGGTTCAAACAGTCAGCTTAAGCAGGTTATTCTTAATTTGCTGATCAATGCGGCCGATGCCATAAACGGCACAGCCCGGCATCGAAAGGATGGCATGATCAACATAACTACCGCTAATCCGGAAAATGGTTACGGCGTCAGGCGTGGCGCAATAATCAGAATCCGGATTGCAGACAACGGGCCCGGCATAGTCGGCGGCGATATCGAAAATATCTTCGACCCTTTCTATACCACCAAGGAACCCGGCAAGGGCACCGGATTGGGATTGTCCATCTGTTTTACGATCATTGAAAACATGGGTGGAAATATCGAAGCGGCAAGCAGTGGAGACGGCACGACCATCACCGTCGACCTGCCTCTTGCCCCCAGCACCATGCTAGCGAAAGATAAGGACTTATAAAATGCCTGAGCAACCAAAAGCCGGCACGCTTCTGATAATCGATGACGAAAAGAACATGCGGCACATGCTGAAAATCATGACCGAGGGCACCGGATATTCGGTATCTACAGCGGAAGACGGCCTGAAGGCCCTTGAGTTGTTGAAAGAGAACGAATTTGATTTCATCCTTTGCGATGTCAAGATGCCCAATATGAACGGGATGGATTTTCTGCGAACCTCGGCTGATTCCAGAGGCGATGCAACGGTGATCATGATGTCCGCTTACGGCAATATCGACCAGGCACTGGAAGCGATGAAATGCGGAGCCTATGATTTTATCTCCAAACCTTTCAAGGTCGATGAAGTGGTGATGGCGCTGAAAAAGGCGGAGGAAAGGGAAAGCCTGCGCCGGGAAAACAGAAGTTTGCGCAACCGGCTGCGGCGTCTGGAAGATGAAAGCAAATTTGCCGGAATGATTGGCAAAAGCGAACCGATGCGGAAGGTTTTCGAGTTAGCCGAAAAGGTCGCTTTCTACAACACCACGGTTTTAATTACCGGCGAGTCCGGAACCGGCAAGGAACTGGTTGCCCGCGGCATCCACTTTGCCAGCCCCCGCCGTGACAAGCCTTTGGTGCCGGTCAATTGCGGCGGAATTCCCGCGCCCCTTCTGGAAAGCGAACTATTCGGGCATGTCAAAGGCGCTTTCACAGGCGCCGACCGAAGCCACAAAGGGCTTTTTGAAGAGGCGGAAGGCGGTACCATCTTCCTTGACGAAGTGGGAGAACTTCCTTTAGAACTCCAAGTCAAAATCCTGCGGGTCCTGCAGGAAAGCGAAATCAGGCCGGTAGGCTCTTCAGAGACTAGGCATGTCGATGTTCGAGTCATTGCCGCCACCGCCAGAAATCTCGAAGAGGAGATCGAAGAGGGGCTTTTTCGGGAGGACCTTTTCTACCGCTTGAACGTTATGCCCATTCATCTCCCTGCCCTACGGGAACACCCGGAAGACATTCCGCTGCTCTGCCGATATTTCATCGACCGCTTCAATGTACAACTGGGTTTGTCCGTGAAGGGAATCGAGCCTAAAGCCATGGCAAAACTCATTGAGTTGCCCTGGTCGGGCAATGTCCGGGAACTTGAGAATATCATTGAAAGAGCAATGGTTTTGAGCAATGGCGAGATGCTGGGCTCTGCAGTTCTGCCTGATCATCGTGAGCGGTCCGCAAAGAATTTGGCCTTTCCGGATGAACAGAGCGGCTTTTCTCTGAAAAAAGCAAAGAAGATCTGGGAGAAAAAGCTCATCTCCGGCGCCTTACAGGCAACGGGCGGCAACCGCTCCCGGGCGGCTGCAATGCTGGACCTGAGCTTCCCTTCGCTACTCAGTAAAATTAAGGCTTACAAGATAGACGTTAATAGTTCTGGAACGGAAGAGAAATCATCTTAAGCGGCGATATTACGGCAGGCAAAAGATTTCCTAATTGGTCTCGACGTAATAGTAATATTCAGATAATCTAACAGATTCTAATTTTCTGATCCGTAATTGTTCATTTCCTTCTGAAAATACCTGCGAAACCGGGTTAATTACGAGATCTTTAATTTTTCAGTCAATCAAAAAACAAAGAAAAAACTATGGTTAAAATAAACGACCCTTTGGAAACCGCCGAAGTCATCTGGAAACTGGCCGATCTTTACAGCGGTATGGATGACTCCCGACTTAAAAGGGATATTAACAACTGTGAGAAGAAAGCAGCAAAGCTGAGAAAAAATTACGACGGCAAAATAGATATGCTCTCCGCCTCCGAGTTGCTGAAACTGGTAGTTGCGCTGGAAGAACTCGAAAGCATTCAGGGGCGGATCTCCACCTTCGCCTATCTCAACTTCGCCACTCGCACCAAGGACCAGGCCGCCGGCGCTTTTCTCCAGAAAATCAAGGAATTCAACAGCAGGGTAAGCCGGGAAACCGTTTTTTTCGAACTGGAATGGAACCTACTGGCTGAAGATCGTGCCGGGAAACTCCTTACCGCAGATGAGTTAAGCAAATACCGCCATTACCTGGCCGCACTCCGTCGCTACGCACCCCACCAACTATCCCGACCCGAAGAGACCCTTTTACTCGAAAAAGCGCCGGTCGGCCGCAGCAGTTGGAACAACCTCTTCGATAAGGTGATGGGCCACTTGAAATTCGGCGAAGAGCAACGTTCAGAGGAAGAAGTCCTGACCGATCTCTATTCCGCCGACCGGCAGGTCAGAGCCAAGGCCGCCCGTGACCTGACTGACGGTCTTAACAGCCAGCTCCACATTCTCACCCACATCTTCAACACCATACTGGCCGACAAGATGATCGACGACCGGCTGCGCAAACATGATTCATGGCTAGACGCCATGAATCTTTACAATGAGTTGGATAATGCCACGGTCGAAGTCCTGGTCAATGAGGTCACCGAGCGTTACAATATCGTGCAGCGCTACTACAAGCTTAAAGCCGACCTGCTCGAATTGGCCGAACTTGTCGACTACGACCGTTACGCCCCCCTGCCCCACCTCCCGGACAAAAAGATCCCCTGGCAGGAATGCCGCCGAATGGTCCTCGACTCATTCAACGATTTCTCTCCGGAACTTGCCGAAATCGGGGCCAAATTCTTTGAGGAGGGCTGGATCCACGCTCCTCTTGTCGAAGGCAAAAGGGGCGGCGCTTTCGCCCATCCCTGCGTGCCCGAGGTCCATCCCTACATCATGGTCAACTACTCGGGGACCCTGCGGGATGTATCGACCGTCGCCCACGAACTGGGACACGGCGTTCATCAGTTTCTCGCTGCCCAGCAGGGCTATTACAACAGCTCGACCACCCTGGTCCTGGCCGAAACAGCCTCGGTCTTTGCCGAATTGCTCCTCTTTCGGGCTCAACTGGAAACTCTCGACGACGACAGGCAGAGGAAAGCCTTTACCTGCCAGAAGCTCGAATCGATCTTCGCCACCGTATTTCGGCAGATTGCCATGAACAGATTTGAGAATCTGATTCACAACGAACGTCGCGAAAAGGGCGAGCTTTCGGCCGAAAAGCTTTCCGAACATTGGCTTGCCACCCAAAATCAAATGTTCCGGGACAGCGTCAGCCTCAACGATGATTACGGAGTCTGGTGGTCGTACATCCCCCATTTCATCAACACCCCAGGTTACGTATATTCCTATGCCTTCGGCGAGTTATTGGTCCTGGCCCTATACAGTATTTATCTGAACGACCGGGAGAATTTTGTACCCAAGTACCTGGAGCTTTTAAGCCGGGGGGGAAGCGACGACCCCTATGAACTACTGAAACCCTTCAATATCAACCTGAATAAACCGGAATTCTGGCAGGGTGGCCTAAAAATTATTGATGATATGTTAAGAGAGATTGAATAGCAGGGCCGAAAATAGAAGCCATATAATCTCGATATGGTAGACTAATGTCGGAGTTTTTTCCCCGGTAGGCCGGGAGGAAGCTTCATAATTAATCGGAACCGAATATTTTTAAAATAAAGTTACTAATCTAAACAAAATAATTCATATATATGGATATGGAGAAGTTGATATCCCGGTATGCCTATCTTGACGAACAACTTCCACCACCAATTGATTAGAAAGGCTAAAACGTGATGCCTCCTTGTAAAACCGCGAAAAAATATATAATCAAATATCTG
>Ga0102953_1000493_pt1 | contig 27124 bp, 20 predicted proteins | sample SalPon2A_C_D2_MG_FD_78509 | JGI IMG/M metagenome (GOLD analysis project Ga0102953, IMG submission 78509) | Soil microbial communities from South San Francisco under conditions of wetland restoration - Salt Pond MetaG R2A_C_D2_MG | ecosystem: Environmental > Terrestrial > Soil > Wetlands | place... | reverse complement strand
GCCTTGAAGAACGTGGCCGGTCCCGTGGAGGGCAGCTCGTGATGGCGCATACTGTCGATCCTTTCGGCCAAAGGCTAGCACGGCGGCCCCGGCCCGCAGGCGTGCGTGAAGGTGCGTCCGAAGGCAGGGGGCGGGGCGGCGGCCTTCCCGCTCGGCCCGGCGCAGGCGCCTCCGCCGGCGCCCCGCGAGCGCCTCGCCGCCGGCCCGGCCAGGCTCGGCTGCGCCCGCGACGCTACGCCAGCGCCCCCACCGCACGGCCGACGGCCGCCGTCAGCGAGCCGTCGAGGATGGCCGCGCGCACCCGCTCGAGATCGGGGGCGAGAAGGCGATCGCGGTCGAGGTGCGGCACCAGCCCGCGGACGGCGTCATAGGCCGCGGCCACACCCCTGCCCGGCGCGAGCGGACGACGGAAGTCGAGGCCCTGGGCGGCGGACACGACCTCGATCGCCACCACCCACAGGGCGTTCTCCAGCACGCTGCGCGCCTTGCGGCAAGCGTGCGTGCCCATCGACACGTGGTCCTCCTGGTTGGCGCTGGTAGGGATCGAATCGACGGAAGCCGGGTGCGCCAGCACCTTGTTCTCGCTCACGAGCGCGGCGGCCGTGTACTGGCTCACCATCAGCCCCGACTGCAGGCCCCCCCGCTCGGCCAGGAACGCGGGCAGGCCCGAGAGCGCCGGGTTGAGCATCTGCTCGATGCGGCGCTCGCTGATGCTGGCGATCTCCGCCAGCGCGATCGCGGCGTAGTCGGCCGTCAACGCCAGCGGCTGCCCGTGGAAGTTGCCGGCGCTGATGACCTCGTCTTGCTCGTCGAGCACGAGCGGGTTGTCGGTCACGGCATCGAGCTCGACCTCGACGGTGCGGCGCACGTGCGCCAGGGCGTCGCGCGAGGCTCCGTGGACCTGCGGTACCGCGCGCAGGCTGTAGGCGTCCTGTACCTTGTCGCAGTCGACGTGCGAGCGTTGGATCGCGGAGTCTTCCAGCAGACGGCGCATGTTGGCCGCGACCACGCCGGCGCCCGGGTGGGGGCGCAACGCCGTCACCACCTCCATGAACGGACGGTGGCTCCCCTTCAGGGCCTCGACGCTCATCGCGGCGGCGATGTCGGCCACCGTGAGCAAGCGAGCGGCGTCGACCAGCAACAACGCCAGCTGGCCGGCCATGGCCTGGGTGCCGTTCACGAGCGCCAGGCCCTCCTTGGCCTCCAGCTCCAGCGGCGTGAGGCCCAGCCGGGCGAGGGCGCGCTCTGCGGGAACCCGGTCCCCTCCGAAACGCACCTCGCCCACCCCGATGAGGGGCAGGCTCATGTGCGCCAGCGGCGCCAGGTCTCCCGAAGCCCCGACCGACCCTTGGGAAGGCACCACGGGCAAGGCATCGGCGTTCAGCAGGGCAAGCAGGTTCTCGACCACCAGGGGGCGCACGCCCGACACCCCATGCGCGAGCGACTGCGCGCGGAGCAGCATCATGGCCCGCACCACCTCGTCGGCGAACGGCTCGCCCACCCCGATGGCGTGCGACAACAGCAGATTGCGTTGCAGCTCCCGGACCTTGTCCGTGGCGATGCGCGTGGTCGCGAAGCGCCCGAAGCCGGTGGTCACGCCGTAGACGGTGCGCTCCTCCGCGACCAGCCGCTCCACGTAGGCGCGGTTCCGCATCATGCGTTCCCTGGCCGCGTCGGAGAGCGCGACGGGCTCCCTTTGCCGCGCCACCCGCGCGACGTCGGCCAGCTCGAGGTGGCGGTCGAGGACGATCATGGCGCGCCTCCGCCCACCACGCTCACCCCTCGGCGCCCAGCTGCGCCAGCGCCGCCTCCACCCGCCCGACGAGCTCGCTCGCCTCGGCCAGCCGCCGCCGCTCCTCGGTCACGACATCGGCCGGCGCGTTGTCGGTGAACCTGGGGTTGGCGAGCTTGCGCTCCGAGCGCTCGCGCTCGGCGCGCAGCTTCTGCAGACGCTTCCGCTGCCGAAGGGTCCACTCCGCCTCGTCGACCAGCCCCTCGAACGGCAGCCTCAGCTCCAGGCCCGCCGCCACCTGGGTGAGCGCCGGGCCCTCGACCGGCTCGTCATGGAAGCGCGCGCGCGCCAGCGCCTCCGCCACCTCCCGCTCGTCGCGCACGCGCGCCGCCGCGTCGCCGGCGAGATGCACCGGCACGACCTGCCCCGGCGACAGGTCGGCGTCCGAGCGGAGCGCCCGCACGGCGGTCACGGCCGCCTTCAACGTCTCGAAGTCACGCTCGGCCGGCTCGTCGAGCAGGTCGCCGTCCGCGACCGGCCAGGCGGTCACGCCGAGCTGCGCCTCGTGCCCCAGTGCCTCGTACAGCTCGGAGGTGATGAAGGGGATCATCGGGTGGAGCAAGGCCACGATGGCCTCGAGCGCGGTCCGCAAGACGAAGCGGCTGCGGCGGTCGCCTGCCTGCAGCGCGGGCTTGGCCGCCTCCAGGTACCAGTCGCAGAACTCGGACCATACGAAGTCGTAGAGCAGGCGGTTGGCCGCCCCCAGGTCGTACCCTTCCAATGCCGCGGTGGCGGCCGCGATGGCCCGCTGCAGGCGGCTGAGGATCCAGCGGTCGGCCAGGCGCGTGGGGGGGCCGGCCTCCTCGGGTCCGGCGGAGAGCTGCATCATCGCGAAGCGCGCGGCGTTCCACAGCTTGTTGTTGAAGTTGCGCCCCATCTCCACCCGGCGTTCGTCCCAGCGGACGTCCTGACCGCCGGTCGAGGCGTGGGTGACCGCGAAGCGGAGCGCGTCGGCGCCGTAGGCGTCGATCACCTCCAGGGGATCGATGCCGTTGCCCTTCGACTTCGACATCTTCTGCCCCTCGGCATCCAGCACCAGCCCGTGCAGCAGCACATCCCGGAAGGGGCTGCGGTCCGTGAGCTCGAGGCCCGCCATCTCCATGCGCGCCACCCAGAAGAAGAGGATGTCGTAGCCGGTGACCAGCACCTGGTTCGGGTAGAAAGCACGGAAGAAGGGATCCTCCTCGTCGGGCCAGCCCAGCGTGCTGAACGGCCACAGGTTCGAAGAGAACCAGGTGTCGAACACATCGGGATCCTGGCGCAGCTCCCTGCCTGCGTTCTCCGGCCGGTCCGGCGGGTCGGTGTAGGGATCCGCCGCGTCGGGCACGTAGACGTTGCCCTCGTCGTCGTACCAGGCAGGGATCTGGTGCCCCCACCACAGCTGGCGCGAGATGTTCCACGGCCGGATGGCTTCGAGCCAGTCACGGTTGACCTTGGCGTAGCGCTCGGGCAGGATGCGCACCTCGCCGTCGTCGAGCGCCTGCAGCACCCGCCGGGCGGCCGGGCCCACGTCATAGAACCACTGCAGCGAGAGGATCGGCTCCACCGGCACGTGGGTGCGTTGTGACACGCCGATGGGGATGGTGTAGGCCTCCTCCGCCGCCAGCGAGCCCTCCGCGCGCAGGGCGGCCACGACCGCCTCGCGCGCCTCGAAGCGCTCCATGCCGCGGAAGCGCTCGGGCACCAGCTCGCCCTCGAGCCGGGCGTCGAGCGAGATCACGCTGGGCCTGTCCAGACCGTGGCGCTCGCCGATCTCGAAGTCGGTCGGGTCGTGCGCGGGGGTGATCTTGAGGGCGCCGGTGCCGAAGTCGCGTTCCACGGCGGCGTCGGCGATGACGGGCACGAAGCGGTCGGTCAGCGGGATGCGGACCCGCTTGCCGACCATGCCCCGGTATCGCTCGTCTTCGGGGTGCACCGCCACCGCCTGGTCGGCGAAGATGGTCTCGGGGCGCACCGTGGCGATGCGGATGGCGCCTCCCCCCTCCTGGAGAGGATATGAGAGCGTGTACAGGCTGCCGGGACGCTCCTCGCGCTCGACCTCCAGATCGGACAGCGTCGTGCGGCTCTCCGGGTCCCAGTTGACGATCCGTTCCCCCCGGTAGATGCGGCCCCGATGGTACAGCTCCACGAACTGCCGCCTGACGGCACGTGACAGGCCCGCGTCCATCGTGAAGCGGGTGCGCGTCCAGTCCGCCGAGATGCCCAGACGCTGCAGCTGCCCCAGGATGATGCCGCCGTAACGCTCCTTCCAAGCCCACATGCGCTGCATGAAGGCGTCCCGGCCCAGCGCATGTCGGTCGGTGCCCTCGGCGCGCAGCGCTCGCTCGACCTGCACCTGCGTCGAGATGCCGGCATGGTCGGTTCCGGGCTGGAACAGCGCCTCGAAGCCCTCCATGCGCTTGAAGCGGACGAGCGTGTCGATGATGGTGTTGTCGAAGGCGTGCCCCAGATGCAGGTTGCCGGTGACGTTGGGTGGCGGGATGACGATGCAGAAGGGCTCGCGGCCGCTCGCGGGGTCGGCGCGGAAGGGCTCGCTCGCCCACCGTGCCACCCAGCGGCCCTCCACCGCGAAGGGGTCGTAACGCGGGGGGAGGGTATCCGGTCGTGCATCCGGCGATGTGGTCGCGCGTTCGTCCATGGCGTCCTCCGCCGGCGGGGCCCAAGAAAACGACCCCGCCCGACTGTGTGCGGACGAGGATCATCCCCGCGGTACCACCGCATTTCCCCGGAGCGGCGCGCTCCGGAGCGCTTCGTTGACCGCGCTCACGGGGCGGCATCCGGAGGGTCTACCAGCGGGCCGTGCCGCCCGCCTTCTTCCTCGCGCTCACCGGATGCCCAGAACCACCGGGCCCCGCGAGCGGCGGGCGACGTTCACCGGCCTGTCCGACCCGGGCTTCCAGCAGCAACGTCCGGGCTCTCTGGCGGACGGCAGCACGGCTACTCCTCCCGCTGCCCGGGATTCTAGCAGCTGCTCGCGCCCGCCACAACCGCAGCGCGCCTCGCCGGGCCCGGCTCAGGCACCGGTGGTGCCGCGTCGACGCGGGCTCGGCGTCACAGCACCGGCAGGCTCGCCATCGCCTGGACGCTGATCTGCCCTGCCAGCACGCGCGCGGCGCGGCGCAGCTCGACGGCGCTCGGATCGTCGGGACGGGTCGTGACCAGCGGCGCCCCCCAGTCGCCGCTCTCGCGCAGGGCCCGGGTGATGGGGATGTGCCCCAGCACCTGCATGCGCTCTTCCTCCGCCCAGCGGTCCGCCCCGCCCTCGCCGAAGATGTAGTCGCGGGTGCCGTCGGGAAGCTGGTAGTAGCTCATGTTCTCGATCACGCCTAGCACCGGCACGTGCGTCTTCCGGGCCATCGTGTACGCACGCTTGACGTCCGCCAGGGCCACGTCCTGCGGCGTGGTCACCAGCACCATGCCGGTGAGGGGCACGAGCTGCGCGAGCGACAGCTGCACGTCCCCGGTGCCGGGGGGCAGGTCGACCACCCTGTAGTCGAGCTCGCCCCAGACCGTCTGTTGGAGCAGCTGGGTGAGGGTCCCGTGAAGGATGGGGCCGCGCCAGGTCAGCGCCTGCCCGGGCTCCACCAGGTTCCCCACCGAGACCAGCTTCACGCCGTGGCCCTCGAGAGGCACGATGCGCTTCTCCTCGTCGGCGAGGAGCCGGCGGCCCTCGACGCCGAACATGGTGGTCTGGCTGGGCCCGTAGATGTCGGCGTCGAGCAGGCCGACGGCGGCGCCCTCGAGCGCCAGCGATGCCGCCAGGTTGGCCGCCACCGTCGACTTGCCGACACCGCCCTTGCCCGACCCCACGGCCAGGATGGTCTTCACGCCCGGCAACGGCTGCTGTTGCGGACCGCGAACCTGCGAGCCGAACGTGATCTGCACCTGCCGCACCCCCAGCGCGGAGCCGAGCGCCGCGCGGACGTCGCTCTCGATCTGGCCCTTCAGCGGGCAGGCGGGCGTGGTGAGGTTGATGGCGAGGCGGACGGCGTCGCCGTCGATGTCGACCTTGTCGACCATACCGAGGCTGACCAGGTCCTGATGGAGCTCCGGATCCTCGACCGACTTCAGCGCCTCGAGGACGCTCTCTTGGGTGATGGGCATCGTGCCTCAAAGGGTATCAACCGAACCCGGCGGCCACAAGCTCCGGGCCTACCCGAACGGGCCGTTTGCGAGCCACTTCACCTTGTTCCCCACAACCCCCCTGGCTATACTCGGCAGTGTGACAGCCGCGCGGCGCCCCAGCCCCGTCCGCTCATCCGCCCTGGCGGCGCGCCGATGCCGGCCGGGGCGGCGGTGCTTCGCTCCCGGAGTGCCACCCGGCTCCCGCAGACCACGAGGCGTCCGCGGCACCCTTCCCGCATGAACGCGAGCAACCGTTACCAGAGCCAGGAGCTCTATCTCCAACAGTCGGACATCAGCTGTTACCGCGGGGTCGATCCCCTGACGGGCCTGGCGGTGCTCATCTACACCTTCCCCGGCCGCCCGACGGCGGCGGCCGGCGGGCTGGAGTCGGAGAACGTCCCCGGCATCCTGGCCAGCGGCGTCGACGACGCCGTCGGCCAGGTCGTCGCCGCCTACTCCCCCCACTACCGACCGATCACGACGGATACCGTCGTCGACGACCGTGTGGTGCTGGAGGTGCTGCGCGGCGTCCGCGACGCCGCCCGCTTCGGCGTACCGCACGGCGACCTGCGGGCGGGCCGCCTGCTCCACGCGCAGGGGCACGTCCTCATCGAGGGCTACGGCGTGCCCTGGCACCCGGTCGACCCCGACGCCACCGCCCCGGAGGTGGCGGCCGGAGCCCGGCCCAGCCTCGCGGCCGACGTCTACGCCGTCGCGGCGACCTTGCTGCAGCTGGGGGGCGAGCACATCAGCAACGCCGTACGCAGGACGTTGCGTACGGCGTTGGCGAGCGACCCCGACGATCGACCCACCGCCAGCGCCCTGTTGACCATGGTGCGGCGCGCGGGCGGCGGAGCGGTGACCAGCCCCTCCCGTAGCTTCGACGAGCTGACCCTGCCGACGGGCGCGGCCGCGCCGGGGGCCGCCGCACCCGATGCGCCTCCGGCCGCCCCCGCGAGCGATGCGCAGGAGAGCCGTGACCGCCGGCTCTCTGCCACCCGCTCGGACTTCCAGCTCGACCTGGACTTCGAGCTCGAGGTGGCGTCGTCCAGCGCGACCGGCACGCAGGAGCAGGCGAGGGCGGCCCCTCAGGCACCCGCTCCGGTGAACGTCGACGCGGCGGATCGCTACGACGACGAACCGGACCCGATCACGCTCCACAGCGATCCCGGCCTCGACGGTGAGGGCCCGGTGATCGGCAAGCACCCGACCTTCGTCAAGGCGCCCCCGCCCGGCGCCACCTACCGTGCCGGATCGGTAGACGAGACCGTGCCTCCGGCGCCCATCCGTCTCGACCTGCCGCCGCCAAAGGAGCGGCGGCGTTCCTGGCGCGGTCCCTTGCTGCTGCTGGGGGCACTGGTCGTCGGCGGCGGGCTGGCGGCCCTGGCCTTCCTGTGGCAGGGCGGCACCGCACCGGCACCGAGCGCCGGCAACGGCCTGAACTACATCGTCTCCGTCCAGGTGCAGCCTGCCAACCTGCCGCCGGTCGACCTGTACGTGGCCAAGAGCCCGCCGGGCTCGGGAACGCCCGCCGGGACGATCCTCTGCCGCGCTCCCTGCAAGGTGGTGCTCGACCGCAAGGGCGACTGGCAGTTCGTGGCGCAGTTCCAGGGCCGCCGCTCGGCCCCGGCGGACGTGACGCTCCCGGGTCAGCGCAGCGTGGTCGTCACCTTCCCGGCCGGCGCCGGCGCCGGCGGAGGTGGCTGAAGATGAGCGCGGGCACGCCGGGCATCGCGGTGCTGGATTACGGCTCGCAGTACACCCGTCTCATCACCCGCCGCCTTCGCGAGCTCAACGTCTACTCCGTCATCGTCCCGCACAGCGCCTCCCTCGACGACATCCTGGCCCACCAGCCGCGGGGGGTGATCCTGTCGGGTGGCCCGCAGAGCGTCACCGACCCGGGGGCGCCGGCACTGCCGGCCGGGCTGCTCGACGCCGGCCTGCCGGTCCTGGCCATCTGTTACGGCATGCAGCTGGTGGCCCGCGAGCTGGGGGGGCGGGTCCAGCCCAGCTCGGTGAGGGAGTACGGCAAGGCCGAGCTCGATGACTACCACGGGGAGCTCTTCGACGGCGTGGAGGGCGAGTTCGTGGCTTGGATGAGCCACGGCGACTCGGTCGCCGAGCTACCGCCCGGCTTCCGGGTGTGCGCGGCCACCGCCGCCAACCCCGTGGCCGCCATGGAGTCGGCCGAGCGGCGTATCTACGGGCTGCAGTTCCACCCGGAGGTGCGCCACACCCCCAAGGGGATGGCGCTGCTGGAGCGGTTCGTGCACTTCACCGGCATCCCGCGCACCTGGACGCCGGAGAACATCGTCGAGCAGATGACCGCCGAGGTTCGCGAGCGGGTTGGCGACGAACGGGTACTGCTGGGGATCTCGGGCGGGGTCGATTCCAGCACCTTGGGCCTGCTGCTCCACCGCGCCCTCGGCGAGCGCCTGGTGGCGGTGTTCGTCGATCACGGCCTGTTGAGGCTCGGCGAGGCCGAAGAGGTCGAGCGCGCCCTGCGCGACCTGGGCGTGGCCCTGCGCGTGGTCGATGCCTCCGAGCGTTTCCTCGGAGCGCTCGGAGGAGTGACGGATCCGGAGCAGAAGCGCAAGATCATCGGCCGCGAGTTCATCACCGTCTTCGCCGCCGAGGCCCGCGCCGCCGAGGCCCGGCAGGGCCCCATCCGGTTCCTCGCGCAGGGCACGCTCTACCCCGACGTGGTGGAGTCCGCCGGCGGCTTCGGGGCTGCGAACATCAAGTCGCACCACAACGTCGGCGGCCTCCCCGAGGACCTGGCGTTCGAGCTGATCGAGCCCTTCCGCACCCTCTTCAAGGACGAGGTGCGCGAGATCGCGGAGACGCTCGGACTGCCCAAGCACCTGCGCGACCGCCACCCCTTCCCCGGACCCGGCCTGGCCATCCGCGTGATCGGCGAGGTGACGCACGAGCGCCTGGCCGTGCTGAGGCGCGTGGACGACATCTTCATCAGCAGCCTGCGGGAGTTCGGGCTCTACGACGAGACGTGGCAGGCGCTGGCAGTGCTGACCCCCATCCGCTCGGTGGGCGTGATGGGCGACGGCCGCACCTACGCCCACACCGTGGCGCTGCGAGCGGTCAGCAGCGTGGACGGCATGACGGCCGACTGGACCCGGCTCCCGCACGACTTCCTGGCCACCGTCTCCAACCGCATCGTGAACGCCGTGCCGGAGGTGAACCGCGTCGTCTACGACGTGACCTCCAAGCCGCCGGGGACGATCGAGTGGGAGTGAGGCCGGCGTTGCTAGGATGGCCCGCATGAGCGCTGCCTGGCTGGTCAAGAGCGAACCCGACGCCTACAGCTTCGACGACCTGGAGCGCGATGGCCGCACCATGTGGGACGGCGTGCGCAACTACCAGGCCCGCAACTTCATGCGTGATGAGATGAGGGTCGGCGACCCGGTGCTCTTCTACCACTCCAACACCGCCGAGCCCGCCGTCGTCGGCCTGGCGCGGGTCGCGTCCGACGCCTACCCCGACCCCACGCAGTTCGACGAGGCGGATCCGCACTACGACGCCAAGGCCTCGAAGAAGCGACCGCGCTGGTATCTGGTCGACATCGAGCCCGTGCGGGCCCTCGTGGAGCCCGTCACGCTCGCCGCGCTGAAGGACGATCCCGATGTGGAGGGGCTGGCGCTGGTGAAGCGCGGGAACCGCCTCAGCGTCATGCCCGTCGACGAGCCTCACCTGCGTCACATCCTGGCGCTCGGGGGTGTGGATGAGGGGAACCCGGCAGGAAGCTCGTGACACGCTCGGAACGCTGTCCCTGTCGCGGAAGCAGCGACGTCGCGCGCGACCGCGACGTGGTAACATCGGTGTCATGAACGCGCGTCGGACCCGGATCCTGCGTCTGGTCGCCGAGTCCTATATCGCCTCCGCGCACCCGGTGGCGTCCGCCAGGATCGGCGAGCGCCTGGGCCTGAGCGGCGCCACGGTGCGTAACGAGTTCGCGGCGCTCGAGGACGAGGGCTATCTGCAGCAGCCGCACACCTCCGCCGGCCGGGTGCCCACCGCGCGCGGCTTCCGGACCTACGCGCTCGCCTGCCTGCCGCCGCGCAAGCTGCCGGAGCGCCAGCGGTCGCAGCTCGCCAACGAGCTGCAAGCCACCAACGGGGACGGTCTCTTCAGCCTGGTGGCACGCGCGGCCGCCGAGCTCTCCGGCTACGCGGTGGTCGTGCGGCTTCCGGCCGACGACGCCCTGCACATCCTCGAGATCCACCTGAGCATGCTCTCTGCCACGCGCTTGCTGGCAGTGGTGGTGCTCGAGAACGGGATCGTGCGGCAGCTCGGGGTCGACCTCGAGCCGCCGCCGCCCAGCTCGGTGCTCGACGATGCCGAGCGCAACCTCCGACAGCTCACCCTCCCGCTCGGGCAGGTGCCCCGCGCGCTCGACGCCATCGCCGCTCACGCCGACGAGCACCTGGCGCGCACCTTGCGGGCCATCCGCTCGGCGTGGCCGGGCCTCAACCCGCCTCGCATGTTCAGCCAGGGCCTGCGTAACCTCTTCGCCGAGCCCGAGAGCCACGATCCGGAGTTCATCCGGCTCGTCGTCGAGCAGGTGGAACAGGTGGAGCTGCGGCCATCCGAGTGGGACCTCGGCGCGGCCCGGGTCGGCCTCGAGCTCGACGATGCCGTGGCACGCGTCTCGGCGGCGTTCGAGTTCGGTGTCGGCTCGGGTTCCCTGACGCTGCTGGGCCCGGCGCGGATGCGCTACCCCGCGGCCATGATGGTGGCACGGGGGGTCAGCGAAGTGGTCTCGCTCGGACTCCAGGGAGCCTGAGCCAGACGCTTGCCAGGCGCTGTTCGGTTGCCGGGAGCGCGCCGAGGGTGCTGCACTGCCGATGCGGCTGCCCGCCCGGGCGAGGGCCGGCGGCGAGTCCGTCGCGAGGGTGCGGAACGGGGCCGGGACGACCCTCCGGCGGCTGCTGTGACCCGCCGGAAAGCCCATCCCAACGGAATATTTCACAGGGCGGGCGTTCCTCTTGCGCCTATGCTTGAGGTACTGCCGGAGGGCCGTTCTTCAGCCCGGCGCAGCCCGGAAAGGCTGGGTATGATTGGCGCACATGCGGACGACCGGCGCTAGCACGCGAGGGGGGGATGCGGGCGGTGCCAAATGAGGTGTACCTGCGCACGCGGAACGCGCTCGCGACGCTGGTGTCGGAGCGTGCCGCGACGCGTGTGCTCGATGCAGCCTTGCGGCACGCCTCGGTCAGCGCCGACAGCCTCGACGAGGGCGGCGTGCGCACGCTCCTGCTCGGCCCGGTCCAGCGCGAGCTCGAGGGCATCCTCCCCAGGACGGGACTGCGCCGGACGCTGCGTCGTCTGGCGCGTCAGGTGGCCGACGGCGCACCCAGCCGACCGGCCCACCCCACGCCCGTGACGACCGGAGGCCCTACCGCGAGCGGGGCGCCCACGGCGCTGCACCCGGTGCGGCGCTCGTCGGTGTACCTGCCCGACGTCCCGATCCCCGATGACCTGCCCGAGCCAGGGTCGCCACGCGCCCGTTCCGAGCCTCGGCGGGCGGAGGACCCCGCAGACCACGACCCGGATGCGGCCGACTGGGGCCTCGCGGACACCGACCCGGCCCCCGCCCTGGCCGCCGTCGCCCACGGCGGGCGCGGCCCCGACGGCGGCGCGGCCTACGGCGGCGCAGCCGGCGAGCACGCCGCCGACGGACGACCGGCGGCCGCCAGCGGAGCCCGGCGGCGGGGCGCCGTGTCGCCGCAGGCGCCGACGCCCACGGTCGTGCCCGCAGCCTTGCCGCCGGAAGCGCTGGACCGCCTCACCGTCCGCTTCGCCGAGATCGAGGGCGTCAGCCAGGTGATCGGCCTGCGCGACCGCAACGAGCCGCCGCAGGTGCGCGGCGAGGGGCTGGACCCCGAGGCGCTGGCGCCACTGGCGCGCTCCGCGATCCGCCTGCTGGGCAGGCACGGACCGCTCCGCTCGCTCGTCCTGGAGCACGCCGACGGGCTACTCTTCATCTTCCCGCTGGGACGCGACTCCGTCGCCGTCCTCGCCAGGACCGACGTCAACATGGGTGCGGTGTTCGCAGCGCGGGCCGCGCTGGAGGAGGGACAATGAACAGGGGCAAACGTACACTCGTGGCCGGCGTGCTGGCGCTGGTGCTGGCGCTCGGAGCCGCGGCGAGCGCGCAGCAGGCCGATACCACGCTCCAACGCTACGACCTCGCCATGCAGAACCTGGGCCAGGCGGTGGCGGCCGTTCCCAACGACAGCGCCCAGGCGCGGAACGACCTCGACCACGCCGTCAACTCCCTGCTCACGCTGTCTCACGACACCACCAGCGCCACCCTGGTCAAGGCCATGGAGGCCCTGTTCGACCGGGCGCGCGCCGCGGTCGCCAACCAGAGCCGCACCGACATCGCGGTGCAGGCGGCGGTCCTCACGGGTGGCTTCCAACGCCTGGTGATGGACTCCGCCTTCAAGGCCGCCGTCGCCGGCGACATGACCACCGCCAAGGCGCGTCTGGCGCACATCGGCGCCGACATGCAGCTCGACCAGGGAGCGCTCGACGCCATCCAGGCCGCCCGCACGCCCACGGCGCTGAGGCTCCAGATGGAGCAGGGTGTGGCGCGGCTCATCTCCGAGGACATCTCCGTCGCCCGCCGCCTGCTCCCCACCGACCGCGGGGTCGCCTATCAGACCCTGGCCGAGGGGTACGGGGCGTCGCTGCTCGTGCAGGACTCGCCGCGCGTGAAGGCCGGCTTCAACCAGGGCTTCGTGGACGCCGCCAAAGCGCTGGTCGCCAAGGACGATGCCGCCTTCGACAAGGCGACCAGGGACATCGCCGCGTCGGCAGGGCAGCTCGCCGAGGCCGACCGCCTGGCCCTCGCCAGCACGTCCTCCACCACGACCGCCACGACCTCCGGCAACGGCGCCGCGCCTTCGGCCCTGCCGGCGGTCGCGGGAGCCGCGAGCGGAACGGCCGGCAGCGCGCCGGCAGCGCGCCCGCCATCGGCCGCGGCGCCGGCGCAGGCACCCGCGTCCGGCAGCGCGAGCGGGGGCCAGGCAGCCAGCCAGGCACCCGCCGCCGGCCCCGAGCAACAGCGCCAGCAGCAGCTCACGACGCTCACCCAGGCCATCGCCAGGACCGGCATGGCCGCCCCGGCAGCGCAGCATCTCGCCGCGAGCTACCTCGACGCCGGCACCACCAGCATCCAGGAGGCCACCAGGGCGGTATACGCGGCCACGGCCGAGGCCAGCGCCTCGCTGATGGCGGGAGACGTCAGCGGCGCCCGCGACCAGGTGAAGGCGGCGTCCAAGCAGTACGACAGCCTGCTCTCCCCCATCGTCGCCTTCAAGCAGCCCGGCGTCGACGCCGACACGCGGGCCACCTTCACACGCACCGCGTCCCTGGTGGGGCTGCGCCTGCAGGACCTCGACAACCTCACCGCACAGGTCGACGCCGCCGCCCGTGTCATCAGCGGGAAGCCGCAGTCCGGCAACCTGGCGCTCAATCGCAGCCTGGACAGCTGGTGGGCAGGCTGGCCGCGCCTGCTGGTGCTGCTCGTCTTCGGCATCCTGGTGTTCGTGCCGCTGTACCTGCTCAACATGGCCTTCGGAGGCGGCAACCGCAACTGGCAGCTCATCGGCGTGTCGCTGTTCCTGCTGCTCCTGCCGGTGGTGTTCGAGGCGCTCGCCGCGCTCGGCAGCATGCTCGCCAGCTGGACCCACACCGACAGCTTCGAAGTGCTGGCCAACTACTCGATGTTCCAGAGCACCATCGGGCAGGTGGTCTGGGCCGGCCTCATCGTGCTCGCCATCCTGTTCGCCATCCTCGGCCTCTACGGCATCTGCGTGCAGTTCGGACTGCTCGGCCGGGGCAAGCGCTCGGCCGGTGCCGGCACCACCATGACCGCGACCGCCACCTCCACCAGCACCCAGGAGAGGGCGGAAGCGATGGTGGACTGGGACGAGGAGTTCTGAGGACCGGTGACGCCGCGCCGCGAGTGCGCCCGCCTCGTCCGCCAGGGCGGGCGCCGGATGGGGCGCGACTGACATGAGCAACCAGGTCTACCAGACGACCGTCGAAGAGCTCGAGGCGATCCTGTCGCCGCGCGTGGTGTCGCGGTCCCTGCAGGAGGGCCTGCGCCAGCTCGGCCGCTCCCCCGACACGGTGGACTTCGCTGCGGTCGAGAAGATCCTCAAGGCCCAGATCTACCGCCAGCTGCAGGTCACGATGCCCGTCATGCAGGCGAAGGAGAAGATCGAGAGCATCCTGGGCCGGCTCCAGGAGGTGCACGGCGACGGCGCCCAGGCCGTCTCCGCCGACGCCGGGCTCACCCGGCAGCGGGAACGCCTGGAGCAGCTCAAGGCGGCGCTCAAGCCCTTCAACCTCTACTTCGAGTGGCCCGAGGTGCAGAAGCTGCGCGCCCAGATCCAGCTGCTGGAGAACGAGCAGGAGGCCGAGCGGGAGGCCACGTCGCTCGCCGACGACGCCGAAGCGCAGCTGCACATCGTCGAGCAGAAGCTCGAGGACCAGCTCGTCATCCAGGCGCGGGAGCTCGGCGAGCTCAGCGAAGCGCTCGAGCAGGTCCGCTCCCTCGGCGGCCCCAAGGTCCGGCGCCTGGAGAACCTGGTGAACCAGATCGGCTCGGCGCAGCAGGGCCGCCAGCTGGCCCCGGCCGAGATCGAGCGGACCCGGCGCCTGGCCCGCGACCTGCGCAAGCTGGTGGAGTCCAGCGTCTATGCCGAGGAGATGGAAGCGGAGGGCGGGACCGCTGCCGAGTCCCACCCGCGGGCCGGCGACGCGGCACCGGTCGCCGCCGCCGACGGAGCCGGCGAGGGCGGCGTGCTCGACGTGGAGAGCGAGGAGGAGGACCTGCTCTCCATCGACACCGCGGATCTGGCTCCCGAGGTCAGCGCCAGGCTGCTGTTGCTCGACCTGGAGGACGAACGCCACGATCTCGAGCAGCTCGCGGCCGAGAACATGGGCTTGCTGGAGTACCAGCCGAGCCTGCACGACCGGTTCGACGCTCTCCGGGCCAAGCTCGACGCAGACGCCTCCATCGCGGAGGACCTGGAGGCGCTGCGCGCCACGCTGGCCGATGCCTTCGACACCCATCGCCAGGCGCTGCAAGGCGAGCTCCAGGGCATCGAGGCCTCGCTCGCCGACATCCGACCCGACGTCGACAACTCCGAGCTCCGGCAAGCCCTCGGCGTCACGCTGGGCATCCTCGCGACCACCCTCCCGAACCAGGCCGACGTCCAGCACGCCCGCAACCTGCACCGGCTGGCGCTGGAGCAGGTCGAGGCCCTGGAGCGCGCGGAGGACGAGGCCAGGGCGCAGCAGGAAGCGCAGCTCGCCGACCAGGCTGCCCTCCTCGAGCGCCTGCGGGTCACCCTCGAGCGCTACCGCGACCACGGCGACGTGGACGCCTACCGGGAGCTCGAGGCGGAGGTGCGCGGCCTCGCCTCGGCGCACGACCAGCAGCTGATCGACGCGGCCGTGATCGACCGGGCACGGCGCGCCGAGGCGTCGCTGGAGTCGCGCATGGCGCAGCTCGCCGACGAACAGGTCGACCGGCAGCGCGCCGGCCTGCGCAACCTGCTCGCCCAGGTGAAGGCCCTGCCCGCGCTCGACACCGTCGCGGCGCGGATCAGTAGCGTCGTCGCCGAGATCGAGCGCCAGCTCGAGGACCTGGACGGCAGCACCCTCGACGACGCTCAGCTGGACGCCACCGCGGCGTTGGTGGACACGCTCAGGGGCGAGGTCACCGCGACCCTGCGGCGGCGCTTGGAGGTCCTCGCCGAGCAGGCGGGCGAGCTCTCCAGCCCGCCCCTGCTGGAGCGCATCCGGGCCGCCAACGACGGCCTCGAGACGGGCGACTACCCGGACCTGGCGGCGCTGCGGGCGGCCATCAAGCAGGAACGCGAGGCCGAGCGCAGCGAGCAGATCGGGGAGCTGCACCGCCTCGAACGGGAGGCCGCACGCTTCGCCGGCATGGAGGGGCCGACGCTGAGCGCGCTCCAGGAGCACCTGGTCGGCGCGCGCGAGCGTATCGACCAGGGGCTCCTGGCACCCGGGCTGCCCCAGGCCTGGAGCCTGCTGGAGCGATTGCAGGCCGACGCCGAGCAGCGGCTCCGCAACGTATTCCCCCGCCTCGATGTGGCGCTGGAGGCGTTCCGCCCCGTCGAGAAGCTGAACAGCGACGACGTCGCCACCGTCAGACGCATCCTGCGCCACCTCGACTCCCAGCGAGAGGCATTCGAACGGGTCTCCGTGGGCTTGCAGCTGCAGCTCGAGGCGTCGCTGCGGGAAGCCGAGGCGCTGCTGGAGAAGCTCGGCGAGGAGTACGAGGCGACGCGCGTCATCGCGGACCAGCTGGTGAGCGCCAACGTGCTCGACGACGTGCTCGGTTTCCTGGGAGAGGACGCCGCGAGCGCCGCTCCGCCGCCGCCCGCCGGCGGCTCGGCCCCGCCACCCGACGTGGCGGCGCTGCTCGACCCCTACCTCCACGAGGCCGAGGTGACCGGTGCGGCGCTGCTGAGCGCGGACGGCACGACGCTCGGCGGCCGGCTGCCGTTCGACGGCGCCCCGGCCGCGGCGCTGGTGACGGCGCTGCGAGGCGCGGCCGAGCAGGGGGCCTCCACGCTGGGAGCCTGGCCGGTCCGCATCGCCACCTTCGAGTACGACGGGGCGGCGCTGCTGGCCGCCTGGCCGACGCACGAGCACACGCTGCTGCTGAGCCTGCGCTCCAGCTCCGACGTCGCGCTCCTCTCCGGGCGACTCCGTCGCGATCTGGACGGGCTGGCCGAGGCGCTCGGTGGCGCGCAAGGTGGACCTGCGCACGCTTGATGACACCCGCGAGCTGGCGCGGCTCCTGCTCCGGCGCGCCCCGAGCGGCTCGCTCGTGGTGCTGACCGGACCCCTGGGCGCCGGCAAGACCACGCTCACGCGCTTCCTGGCCGAGGCGCTGGGGAGCGACGCGGCCGTGACCAGCCCCACCTACACCCTCGTCCACGAGTACCCCAGCCCCGAGGGGGTGCTGGTGCACATCGACGCCTACCGACTGCCCGACGCCTCGGCGCTGGAGCAGCTCGGCCTCGACGAGACGCTGGAGCGCGCCCGGCTGGTGGTGGTGGAGTGGGGGGCCGGGCTGCTCCGCGCCCGGCCGGACGCGCTCTGGCTCGAGCTGAGCCGCCACGGCCACAGGCGCGAGGCCACCCTGCGGGACGCCGCCGGCAACCGCCTAGGATGGCAGGCGTGAGCCGGCTCTACCTGGGTATCGACTGCGCCACCCGCTACCTCGCGCTCGCCCTGTGGTCCGAGGACCGGGGCGTGCTGGCGAGCTTCGCCGAGGACGTGGGCCGCGACCACGCCGCTCGCATCGTCACCGAGCTCGACGCGCTGTTCACCCGCGCGCGCGTGCCGCGCGGCGCGGTGGCGGCGATCGGCGTGGGCATCGGCCCCGGCTCGTACACCGGCGTCCGGGTGGGCGTCGCGACGGCGCGCGGTCTGGGGCGCGCCTGGGGGGTGCCGGTCGCCGGAACCTCCACCCTGGCCGCCATGGCAGCGGCCGCGCTGCCGCCCGGCGGGACCGGCGTGGCCACGCTGGACGCCCGCCGCGGCAACGTCTACGCGGGCCTCTACCGGCGCCCCCGCGACCCGGCCGACCTGCGCATGGAGACGGTGGCAGCGGCCACCAGGCTGCCCCGCGAGGATCTCGTCCGTCGCTTCGGGGACGCGCCCGTGGTCGAGGACGCGGCGCCGCTGGCGGCGGCCGCGGCCGCCGCGGCCCGCGACGGCGCCCCGCCCGAGCCGGTGTACCTGTGAGCGCTCCCCCGTCGAACGGATCCGGCCCGCTCCGGTCGCGACGGGCCCGAAGCACGCCTGGACGCCCCAAGGTATAGTGTTGCGTCGTTGCGAACCATCCCTACGAGGGCCGCTCGGGTTGGAGAGAAGATGTTCTTCAGGTTGGGACAGGAGATCGGGATCGATCTAGGGACGGCCACCGTCCTGATCTACGTCAAGGGCAAGGGCATCACCCTGCGCGAGCCCTCCGTCATCGCCATGGTGCGCGACACCGGCGACGTGAAGGCGGTGGGTGACGAAGCCTACAGGATGCTCGGCCGAACCCCCGGCAACATCGTCGCCGTCCGCCCCATGCGTGACGGCGTCATTGCTGATTACGACCTGACCGAGAAGATGCTCAAGGCGTTCGTGCGCAAGGTGATCACCGGGCCCGGCCGCCTCTTCAAGCCGCACATCATGGTGTGCGTGCCGTCGGGCGTCACCGAGGTCGAGCGGCGGGCGGTGCTCCAGGCCACCCGCGAGGTGGGGGCGCGCAAGGCCTTCCTCATCGAGGAGCCCCTGGCCGCAGCCATCGGAGCCGGGGTGGACATCGCCGAGCCCACCGGCTCCATGATCGTCGACATAGGCGGCGGCACCACCGACATCGCCATCATCAGTCTGGGCGGGATCGTCGTCTCGGAGAGCCTGCGCATCGCCGGCAACGAGTTCGACGAGGCCATCATCCGGCACATCCGCCACAAGGAGAACCTCCTCATCGGCGAACGCACCGCCGAGGACGTGAAGATGAAGGTCGGGGCGGCCGTGGTGCGGAACCAGGAGGACAACCGGGAGCTCGACGTGCGCGGACGCGATCTCATCAACGGCCTGCCCAAGACCATCAAGGTCACGACCGAGGACACCGTGGAAGCGCTGCGCGAGCCCATCCAGAAGATCGCGGACGGGGTCCGTCGCGTGCTCGAGCTGGCGCCCCCGGAGCTGGTCTCGGACGTGATCGATCGCGGCATCATCATGACCGGCGGAGGCTCGCTATTGAGGAACTTCGACGAGCTGCTGCGGCAGACCACCGGCATCCCCGTGGTGGTCGCCGACAACGCCACCGACTCGGTGGCGCTCGGCACGGGCCAGGCGCTCGACATGATCCACGTGCTGCGCGACGCGCTCATCTCCGACAACTTCCTGCGGCGCTAGCCATGGCCGTCTGCTCTGCGGGCCCCGATGTGCCCGCCCGTGCCGCCACGACGCCGGCACGGGCGGTGCGCGCGCCGCTGTCGAAGCTCTCGTCGGGGTGCCTGGCGCTGGCGCTCCTGCTGTCGACCGCGCTGGCGGTCACCCCCCCGACCTCCGCGCCGGACATGGCCCTGAGCAACGTCACGCCGGGCATGCAGGGCTTCGCCATCACCGCGGGGCCGGGCAACGCCCTGGTGCAGTTCTCGGTGAGCGTGCTGTCGGTCCAGAACGACGCCGGGCCGGGCTTCCCGCTGGTGCTGGTGCGCGCCTCCGGGGCCTTCATCGACGCCAGCGGCGGCGTGGCAGCCGGCATGAGCGGCACGCCCGTCTACCTGTCGACGCCCCAGGGCCCCCAGCTGCTGGGCGCCATCGGGTACGTGTTCCCCTCGGCCGACCACCACCTGGCGCTGGTCACGCCCATCGGCGTCATGCGTGACGCCACGTCCGGCGCGGCCGCGGGAGCGGGCCCGGGGCCGGTGGCGATCGCCGGCATCGGCACCGCCGTCCCGGCTGCGACGCCGGTCCTGCTGTCCGGCCTGGCGCCGCGGGCGGCGGCACTGCTGACCCCGCTGTTCCACGATCCACGGCTCAGTCCCTTCCCCGCCCAGGCCTCCGGCACGCTGCCCGCCGGCGAGACGCCCCCCTACACGCTGGAGCCCGGCAGCGCCATCAGCGTGGAGCTGGCGCGCGGGGACGTGACCATCGGCGCGGTCGGCACCGTCACGGCCGTCGATGGCGACAAGATCCTGGCCTTCGGGCACCCGCTGCTGGGGCTCGGCAAGGTCGCGCTGCCGCTGGCGCCGGCGTTCGTCACCGCCATCGTGCCCAGCTCGGTGGTGCCCTTCAAGCTCGCGAACAGCGGCCAGAAGCCGCTCGCCACCGTGTCGCAGGACCGCCCGGCCGCGATCTCCGGCACGCTCGGCGACGGCCCCCCCATGATCCCCGTCACGCTCACCGTGGACGCTCCGGGCGGGGCGACCACCTACCACGAGCAGGTCGCCGCCGACGCCCGGCTGTACCCGCAGCTCATCGCCTCGGCCGGCCTGCAGCTCTTCGATCGCAGCCTGTCCGAGACCACCGGGGGGTACGCCCAGATCGGCTGGGAGATCGACCTGTCGGGCGGCACGCAGCTCAACCTGGTGGAGCAGGTGGACGACCCCGGCGACATCGCCACGGCGGCCGCCCGGCTGCTCGCCGCCCCGCTCAAGACCCTGGCCGACAACGCCTTCGAGGCCCCCGGGGTGAGCGCCGTCAAGGCGAACGTGCACCTCAGCGCGACCCAGAACACCGCCGAGATCGTCGACGTGGTCGCCGAGAACCCGGACGTCAAGGCGGGCACCTCGCTGGTGGCGCACGTGCGCTTCCAGCCGTACCGCCAGGATCCCGTCGTGAAGACCGTCACCGTCGCCATCCCAGATTCCCTGTCCGGGAGCGTGACGCTCACCTTCCGGGGCGGCGACGTCAAGCCCAAAGGGCAGAACAGCGAGACGCCCGCCAAGAACCGGCCCCGGTCGTTCCTCGAGCTGCTGGACGCCATGCGCCAGAAGCCGCAGGCCAGCGAGCTGGTGGTGGAGGCGCCCGATGCCGAGGGACACCCGCAGCGGCTCGAGCGCCTCTCGCTGCCGTACGTCGTGACCGGCAGCCAGACGCTGAAGATCACCGTCGAGAACGCCAAGAAGCCTTCGCCGCCGGCGCCGGAGAGCTCGGGCGGCGGCAGCGAGACCGCTTCGCCGCCGCCGCCGCCGGCGCCGCCCCCGCTGAACCAGCCGCCGAGCGGCGAGCCGCCGCAGCCGCCGGGCGGGCCGGCGCCCAACGGCGACGGCTCCTCGAGCACCTCGTCCCGGGCGGGGGGCCCGGGCGCATGACGCCGGGCGAGGTCACCGCCGGCACCCTCGCCGAGCATCTGGGCGGTGCGCTGACGGGGCCCGACACGGGCGTCACCGGCCTCGCGGACGCGGCCCAGGCCGGTCCCGGCCTGGCGGTGGTCGCGGGCGACGCCCGGAGCCTTCGCGCCGCGCTGGCCGGCGCTCCGGCGGCCGTGGTGGTGCCGTCCGGCCTGCAGGTCCCGCGCCAGCCCGGCTGCGCGGTCATCACCGTGCCCGACGCGCGGCGCGCCCTGGCGCTGCTGAGCGCGCTGTTCGACGATCGCCCCGAGCCCGAGCCGGGCATCCATCCCACCGCCGTGATCGCCACCGGCGCGTCGCTGGGAGAGGACGTGACGGTGGGCGCGTACAGCGTCGTCGACGCCGGCGCCGAGATCGGCGCCGGCACCGTCGTGGGGCCGCACTGCACCATCGGACACGGCGCCCGGATCGGCCACGGCTGCCGGCTCTTCGCCGGCGTGCGCGTGTACGACGGCGTGACCGTCGGCGACCGGGTGCGGCTGCACAGCGGCTGCGTGCTCGGCGCGGACGGCTTCGGCTACGCGCCGGGGCCGGGCGGCGCGGAGAAGATCCACCACCTCGGCGGCGTGGTGATCGGCGACGACGTGGAGATCGGCGCGAACACCGCCGTCGACCGCGGCACGCTGCAGGCCACGCGCGTCGGGGCGCGCACCAAGATCGACAACCTGTGCCAGATCGGGCACAACGTGCACATCGGCGCCGACTGCCTGATTGCCGCGGTGGCCGGCGTGGGAGGCAGCTCCAGGCTCGAGGACGGCGTCGTGCTGGGCGGCTGCGTCGCGGTGGCGGACCATGTCACCATCCACGCCGGGGCCCGCGTGGCGGGCCGCAGCGGGGTCACCAAGGACATCCCGGCGGGCGAGACGTGGGCCGGCTTCCCCGCCCAGCCCTACCGGCGGTGGGTGCGCGGGCTCTACCTGCAAGGCAAGCTGGAGCGGCTGTGGCAGGCCTTCAAGGGGCACGATGACGAGCCTTGAGGGGATCGGGGTGCACACCGGCGTGCGGTGCCGGGTAACGCTGCACCGCGTGGACGGCCCGGTGCGCTTCCGACGCAACGGGACGGATATCCCGGCGACCCTGGACGCCGTCGTCGACAGCCGGCGGGCCACCACCCTGGGTGTGGGGCGGGAACGGATCGCGGTGGTGGAGCACCTGCTGGCCGCGCTGGCCATGCGCGGCTTCTGGTCGGGCGTGCTGGTGGAGGCGAGCGCCCCGGAGCTGCCCATCCTGGACGGCTCCGCCCGCGACTGGTACGCGCTGGCGGGCGAGCTTGCGGACCGCCCTCCGCCACCGCCCCCGCTACGTCCCGATGCGTCTCTGACCCTCCACATCGACGACGCACGGGCCGAGCTGCGGCCCGGGCCCGCGGAGCTGTGCTACGGGATCGCCTTCGACCACCCCGCCATCGGGGAGCAGCACTGGTGCGGTGGCCCGGACCGTTATCCCGAGCTGGTGGAGGCCCGGACCTTCGGCTTCCTGTCGGAGCTGGAGTCGTTGATTTCACAAGGGCTCGCTTCCGGCGCCAACCTCGGAAATGCTATCGTCTTCGGGGAGGAGGGCCCGCTGGTACCTTTGCGCGCTGAAGACGAGCCGGTACGCCACAAGGCCCTCGATGCTCTGGGGGATCTCTTCCTGCTGGCACGACCGCTCGACGCCCGCGTCGCTTTCTGGCGAGGCTCGCACAGGGTGCACGTCGCCTTCATGAGAGAGCTGGTCGCTTCCCACTCCCACCCCCGGTCAGGACCCGGTCAATGAGGAATCTGCGCGTCGCCGTCGTCGGAGCCGGCGTCATGGGGCGGTACCACGCCAACAACTACGCGGCGCTGCGAGGCGTCGACCTCGTCGCCGTCGCCGATCCCGAGCCGCTACGGCGGGCGGAGGCACTGAGCTCGTTCGATTGCCGCGCCTACCGCACGGTGGACGAGTTGCTCGCGAGCGAGTCGATCGACGCGGCCAGCGTGGCGGTGCCCACCAGCCTCCACTTCGCGGTCACCAAGCGCCTGCTCGAAGCCGGCGTGCACGTCCTGGTCGAGAAACCGGTGGCGACCGAGGTGGCCCAGGCCAAGGAGCTGGCAGCGCTCTCCAGAGACCTGGGGCTGGTGCTGCAGGTGGGCCACATCACGCGCTTCTACCGGGCCGTGCAGCTCCTCGGGGAACGCGTCCGGGAACCCTACCTGATCGAGGCCCGCCGCACCGTCCCCTACGCGCGCATCAAGGACGTGGGCGTGGTGCTCGACCTCATGATCCACGACCTCGACATCGTGCTCAGGATGATCCCGGGCGATCCCGTGGAGCTGTCCGTCGTCGGGCGGGCGCTCAACGGCACCCCGCTGGAGGACGTCGCCGCCGCCCAGATCACCTTCGCAGGCGGCTGCATCGCGCGCTTCCTGGCGAGCCGGGTCGCGCCCGACGCCGAGCGCAGCCTGGTCATCTCGGAGCCGCATCAGACGATGCGGCTCGACTTCGCCAAGGAGCCCTACACCGAGATCGCCATCTACAAACGCCCCGATGCCGACTCCGACACGGGGCACGTCCAGCTCGACCGCCACGTGGTGCACGAGGACAACCCGCTGCGTTCCGAGCTCGAGCACTTCCTCGCCCGCATCCGTTCCGACGCGCCCCCCATCGGAACCCTGGACGACGACCTGCGCTCGCTGGCGCTCGCCACGCGCCTGCTGACCAGCATCGAGCGCGAGCGCGCCGCGGTGCTCGCCTGACCCGCGGTCGGCCGCGAGACGCGGCCAGGACACACGATTCCTCTCTGCGATAGACTACGCCCATGACCGTGGACGTGCGCGCCATCCTGCCTCACCGCTACCCCTTCCTCATGGTGGACGCCTTCGTGTCGCAGCAGGGCGACGCCTTCGAGTGCGTGAAGAACGTCAGCAGCGGGGAGCCGTACTTCGAAGGGCACTTCCCGAACGAGCCGGTGATGCCCGGCGTGCTCATCCTGGAGGCCCTCGCGCAGGCGGCCGCCGTCGGCCTGAGCGTGCGGGAGGGCGACCTGGAGAACGGCGCGGCCGGCTACCTGGCGGCGGTGGACGCGGCCAAGTTCCGGCGCAAGGTGGTGCCCGGCGACAGGCTGCGGCTCACCGGGGAGATCCTGCTGTTCCGCCGCGGCCTGTGCAAGGTCGCCGCGAAGGCGCTGGTAGGGGACGAGGTCGCCGCCGAGGCGACGCTCTCCTTCATGTACGCGCGGTGATCCCGTGACCGTGCCGAACGCCGCCGTTCACCCCAACGCGACCGTGCATCCCGACGCGCGCCTGGCGAGCGGGGTCGTGGTCGGGCCGGGCGTGGTGATCGAGGCCGACGTGGAGGTCGGCGAGGGCACCGAGGTGCTGCCGGGCACCGTGCTCCACGCCGGCGCGCGGCTGGGCGCCCGCTGCCGCGTGGGGCCGTACGCGGTGGTCGCGGGGCTGCCGATGGACCACCACTTCCACGGCGAGCCGACGCTCGCCGTGGTCGAGGACGAGGTCATCATCCGCGAGTTCGTCACCGTTCACCGCGCCACCGGCGAGGGAGCGGAGACCCGCATCGGCACCGGCTCCCTGGTGATGAGCTACGTCCACGTCTCGCACAACACCCGTATCGATCACCACGCCATCATGACGGCCGGCGCGCAGCTCGGCGGGCACGGTCACATCGGTCACCACGCCGTGGTGGGCGGCGGCGCCCTGCTGCACCAGTTCTGCCGCGTCGGCGAGTACGCCATGTTCGGAGCCGCCAGCGCCGGCAACATGGACACCCTGCCCTACACGATGGCCCGCGGCAACCCCGCCAGGCACTACGGGCTGAACCGCGTCGGCCTGCAGCGCAACGGCATCGAGGGCGAGCGCTACGCCGCCCTGGAGCGGGCGGTCCGCGCCTTCCGGCGCCGCGACCGCGAGGCGCTCGATGCCCTGGCCGAGGCCAGCGCCGACGTGCGCCGCATGCTCGAGTTCGCCGCGGGCTCCGAGCGCGGCGTTGCGCGGTTCGCGGGCGGAGGCTGACCATGGCGGCCGAGGCCGTTCTCGTCGCCAACGGCCCGGGCGAGCTGTACACGTGGGCCCGTCCGGTGCTGCAGGAGCTGCGGCGGCGCCGGCCCGACATGCGAGTGGCCATCAGCCTCATCCCCTGCCAGTTCGCCAGCGGTCACGAGACCGACATCGCGCGCGGCTTCGGTGCCGACGTGGTGACCTCGCCCGCGCAGTACCTGCGAGCGACCGCCACCGGCGGCCTGCCGGCCGGGCTCGGGACCGCGAGGGACGAGGGGGCCGGCTTCGTGATCAGCCTGGGGGGGAACGCCGGGATGGCGGTGAGCCTGGCCAGGCGCTTGCAGCGGCCCGCCTACCGCTACAGCTTCGAGCCGGCGTTCGACCGACGCCTGCGCATGCTGTTCGTTCCCGACGAGCGCACGCTGCGGCGTGCCAGGCGTGGCGGCGCCCCGGCCTCGCGCGTAAAGGTGGTAGGCAACCTGGTGGCGGACGCGGTGCGGCTGGACGCTCCGGCTCTGCGACCGGGGGCGCCGCACATCGTCCTCTTCGCCGGCAGCCGGGACGCCTTCTCCGTGCACCTCATCCCCCTCTTCATCGCCGTGGTGGACCGCCTCGCCGCGGCGCTGCCCGGCGCCCGCTTCGTATGGCCCGTCAGCGACATGCTCACGCCCGAGACGCTCGCGGCCGGCATCGGCGGCCGCGAGCGGGCCACCCTCGGCGGCGTCGCGGGCCGGCGGGTGGGCGACAGGGTCATCACGCCGTCCGGCGCCGCCATCGAGATGGTGCCCGAGGGCGAGCGTTACGCCCACATGCGCGCCGCCGACCTGGCGCTCACCATCCCCGGCACCAACACCATGGAGTTGGGCGTCACTGCCGTGCCTGCGGTGGTCCTGTTGCCTCTGAACCGGCCGGAGGTCATCCCGCTCGAGGGCGTCGGCCACTGGCTGGGGCTGGTGCCGCTCATCGGCCGCTACCTGAAGCGCTACGCCGTGCGCCTGTGGGTGGAGGGGCTGTCGACGCCGGTCTCGCTCCCCAACCGCTTCAGCGGCGAGGACCTGATGCTGGAGATGAGCGGCCGGCTCGATCCCGAGGCCGTGGCCGACCGCACGCTGGCGCTCCTGATGGACGAGAGCGACATGGCCCGGCGGCGCAGCGGCCTGCTGCGGGCCATGCCCCGCGCGGGCGCCGCGAGTGCACTGCTCGACGCCGTGTTCGACGATCTCGGGTGGTCGCGGGCCGCGGCCATGGAGGCGGCGTCGTGAGTCGCGAGCCAACCGCCAGCGCCGCCGGCGGCAGGGCCGAGACCCCGCCACGTCCACGCGAGCTGCCGTCGCTGTTGCTGCCGACCACGCCGTGGGCGCTGGGCGGCATGGCCTCGGCCCTGCTCAACGCGGCGCTCCGCGTGGCCATCATCCCGGTCTTCGTCACGCCTATCTTCGACAACGTGCTGAGCAGCAACGACCTCTCGATGCTGCCGCACATCATCGCGACGGCGGCGGTGGTGGCGATCGGAGGCGCCCTGGCGCTGCTCGCCCAGGACGCGCTACTCGGTCGAGCCGCGGCCGAGGTCGCATCCACGTGGCGCGTCGGCCTCTACCGTCGACTCCTGCGACGGGCGCCGGGAAGCCTGCCCGGGACCAGCGGGGGGCTCGCGAGCCGCATCCTGACCGACCTGCGTGAGATCGAGGCCTACTTCCACTACGGGTTGGGAACGCTGGTAGCCGAGGGCGGGGCGCTCGTCGCCATCCTGGCCTACCTCTTCTACACCAACGCCCTGGCGTCGGCGATGCTGCTCGCGTTCGGCCTGCCGGCCGCCTACGCCCTGCGCCGGGTCGGCAGCGGCCTGGAGGCTCTTGCCGAGCGATCGCAAGCCGGCACCGAGTCGCTCGGGCGGCACATCCAGGAGGGCTTGAGGCATCACGAGACGGTCCGAGCGTTCAACGCCGAGGCCATGATGCTCGAGCGCTTCCGGCCGGAGAACGAACGCACCGCGAAGGCGATGGCGCAGCGCAGCCTGGTGAGCGGAGCGCAGGTTCCCATCGCACAGGTTCTCCTCTTCGCCGCCGTGGGCCTGCTGGTCGCCGTGCTGGCGGGAAGCGTGAACCGCGGCGGCATGACGGCCGGCGAGGTCGTGTCGTACGTGACCCTGGTCGCCTTGCTCACGACGCCTGCACAGCTGCTGCCGAACGGGTACGCCATGCTGCGGCAGGCGCGGGCGGCCGACCGGCGATTGCGTACCCTCGCTCAGGTCCCAGACGCGACACGGCCCGACAGCACGTTCGAACAGGCCCCTACGGGTGTCGGGC
>Ga0102953_1000492_pt1 | contig 27150 bp, 29 predicted proteins | sample SalPon2A_C_D2_MG_FD_78509 | JGI IMG/M metagenome (GOLD analysis project Ga0102953, IMG submission 78509) | Soil microbial communities from South San Francisco under conditions of wetland restoration - Salt Pond MetaG R2A_C_D2_MG | ecosystem: Environmental > Terrestrial > Soil > Wetlands | place... | reverse complement strand
GAGGAAAAGCGCCTGCAGGAGGAGATGGAACGGCGCAAACGCGACGAGGAAGAGCGGAAGAAGCGCGAGGAGGAAGAGAAGGCGCGCAAGGAAGACGAGGAGGCCGCGGCAAAAGCCGCGGCGGAGAAAAAAGCCGCGGAAGAAAAACGGGCCGCTGAGGCTGCCGCCAAGGGACAGGCCGCGCAGCCCGCCGCCGCCGAGACTCCGGAGGAGAAATCATGAGCGTCACCGCTGCCGATGTGAAGGCGCTCAGGGATCGGACCGGCGCGGCGATGATGGATTGCAAGGCGGCGCTCTCGGAGTCCGAGGGGGACGTCGACCGGGCGATCGAGATCCTGCGGGTCAAGGGTCAGGCCTCGGCCGCCAAGCGCGAAGGGCGCGGGACCTCGGAGGGGGTCGTCGCCTCCTACATCCACGCCAACGACAAGGTCGGGGCGATGGTCGAAGTGCAGTGCGAGACCGACTTCGTCGCCCGCAACGAGGACTTCAAGGCGTTCGCCTACGAGGTCGCGCTGCATGTCGCCGCGACCGCGCCGCAGTTCGTCACCGCCGAGGAGATCCCGGCGCAGGAGCGCGAGGCCGAGAAGAAGGTCTTTGAGGAGAAGGCGCGCGAAGAAGGCAAACCCGACAACGTGGTCGAGAAGATCGTCGAGGGCCAGCTCGCCAAGTGGGCGAGGGAGGTCGCGCTGCTCGACCAGGCGCATGTCAACGCCGACAAGCACGACTCGAAGTCGATCGAGGAGCTGCGCCAGGAGCTCGCCGCGAAGACCGGCGAGAACATCCGCGTCGCCCGCTTCGCCTACTTCCGGGTCGGCGAGGGCGATTGACCGAGCCCGAGGCCAAATTCTCGCGCATCCTGCTGAAGCTCTCGGGGGAGGCGCTGATGGGGCAGCGCGAGCACGGGACCGACGCCGGCGAGGTCGAGCGGATCGCCAACCAGGTGGCGGCGGTGCGGGCGCGCGGGGTCGAGGTCGCGATCGTCGTCGGCGCCGGCAACATCTATCGCGGCCTGCGCGGCGTCGCCGACGGCATGGACCGGGCGACCGGCGACTACATGGGGATGCTGGCGACGGTGCTCAACGCGCTGACCCTGCAGGACGCGCTGGAGAAGATCGGCGAGCACACGCGGGTGATGTCGGCGATCGACGTCAAGGAGGTCGCCGAGCCCTACATCCGCCGCCGCGCGATGCGCCACCTGGAGAAGGGCCGCGTGGTGATCTTCGCCGCCGGCACCGGCAACCCGTTCTTCACCACCGACACGGCGGCGGCGCTGCGCGCGCTGGAGATCCACGCCGAGGCGATCCTGATGGCGAAGAACGGGGTCGAGGGCGTCTACGACTCCGACCCGGCGACCAACCCGGAGGCGAAGTTCATCCCCGAGATCAGCCACCGCGGGGCGATCGAGCGCGGGCTCAAGGTGATGGACTCGACCGCGCTCTCGCTCTGCATGGACAACGATCTGCCCATCTACGTCTTCAACATGGGAGACGAGACGAACATAGATAGGATCGTCAGCGGCGAGAGGGTGGGCACGCTGGTCGACAGCGGCCCCGCCTGAGAGCGGAGAGAGGACCCCAGTGGAGCTGATCGACGAGTTGCTCAAGGACGCCGAGGAGCGGATGCGCAAATCGGTCGATTCGAGCCGTGGCGAGCTCGCCACGGTGCGCACCGGACGCGCCTCGCCGCACCTGCTCGACCGCATCGTGGTCGAGTACTACGGCTCGCACACGCCGCTCAAGCAGCTCGCCAACATCGCCGCCTCCGACGCCCGGCTGCTCACCGTGACCCCCTTCGACAAGGGCTCGATCGGCGAAATCGAGAAAGCGATCCAGGAGTCCGATGTCGGCCTGACGCCGAGCAACGACGGCAACCTGATCCGCCTGCAGATCCCGGAGCTGACCGAGGAGCGGCGCCGCGAGATGGTCAAAGTCGTCCACGGCGTCGCCGAGGAGGGCCGGATCGCGATCCGCAACATCCGCCGCGACACGATGAGCGACCTGCGCGAGCTGAAGAAAGAAGGCGAAGCGGGCGAGGACGACGAGCGCCGCGCCGAGTCGTCGCTACAGAAGCAGACCGACGAGGCGATCGCCGAGATCGACGGGCTCTTGAAGGGGAAGGAAGAGGAGATCCTGGAGGTGTGAGCGCCTCCGCGCGGTACGTCGCGATCATCACCGACGGCAACGGGCGCTGGGCGCAGCAGCGCGGGCTTCCCGTCGCCGAGGGGCACCGCGCGGGCGCCGATGTGGTCAAGGCGCGGCTGCGCGACGCGGTCGAGCTCGGGGTCGAGGAGCTGACCGTCTTCTCCTTCTCGACCGAGAACTGGGTGCGGCCGGCGGAGGAGGTCGAGGGGCTGATGCGGATGTTCGGCGAGCGGATCGACGCCGAAACCCCGGAGCTCGACGCCGAAGGCGTGCGCATGCGCTTCGTCGGCCGCCGCGAGGGCGTCGCGCCGCCGCTGGTCGAGAAGATGGAGTGGGCGGAGGCGAAGACCGCCGGCAACGAGCGGATCACGCTCTTCGTCGCCTTCAACTACGGCGGCAGGGCGGAGATCGTCGACGCGGCGCGAAAGTTCGGGGGAGACTCCGAGGAGGAGTTCCGCAGTCACCTCTACGCGCCCGAGATGCACGATCCAGACCTGCTCATAAGAACCAGCGGCGAGCAGCGCATCTCCAACTACCTGCTCTGGCAGTGCGCCTACTCGGAGCTCGTCTTCCGCGACGAGCTCTGGCCCGACTTCGACCGCGCCGCCTTCGAGGCCTCGCTGGCCGAGTTCGAGGCGCGCCGGCGCCGCTTCGGGGGGAGGGGCTGATGGTCGAGGACCTCTTCGACGACGAGATGTTCGAGCCCGAGCCGCCGCGCCGCGAGCGCCCGCCACGCGAGCCGCGCCGGCCGCGCCGCAACCTGCTCGGCGGCGAGACGGTGCGACGGGTGCTCGTCGCGATCCCCTGGATCGTCTTCGCGATCGTGATCGCGATCGCCGGCGGCCCCGTCTTCGCCCTGGCGATGGCGGCGATCGGCGCGCTCGCCCTGCGCGAGTACTTCCTGATGACGGCGCCCTTGCGCCCCCTCCAGGCAGCCGCCTACATCGCCGTCGTCGCGATGATCGCCGGCGCCTACTTCGGCACCGCCTTCAACGTGCTGCTGCTGGCGACGGCCTCGTTCCCGCTGCTCTTCGTCTTCGGCGCCCGCCTGCAGCCCCGCAAGGGCGTCGTCGTCGCGATGGGGACGACGGTGCTCGGGGCGGCCTGGATCGGCCTGCCGCTGGTCCACGCGGTGCTGCTGCGCGACCTGCCCGACCACGGGGCGGCGCTGCTGATCGATGTGCTCGTCGGCACCTTCGCCACCGACACGGGCGCCTACGCGACCGGGCGCATGTTCGGCTCGCACCGGATCGCCCCCGACCTCTCGCCGAACAAGACGGTCGAGGGGCTGGTCGGCGGCTTTTTGATCGGCACGATGGCCTTCTGGTTCGCCGGCCTCTACCAGGACTGGCTGAGCGGAGTCGACGCGCTGATCATCGGCGCGGCGGTGGCCGCGATCGGCCCGGTCGGCGACCTCTTCTCCTCGATGGTCAAGCGCGACCTGGGCAAGAAGGACACCGGCCGGCTCTTCGGCCCGCACGGCGGGCTGCTCGACCGGCTCGACGCCGTCTTCTTCACGATCGTGGTCGGCTACTACCTCGCCGTCGGGCTCGTGTATTGACCCTCCTAGACTTGGTCCTCAGATGAAGAAGCTGGCGATCCTCGGCAGCACCGGCTCGATCGGCGTGCAGGCGCTGGAGATCGTCGCTGCTTCCGAAGAGCTGCAGGTCGCCGGGCTGGCGGCCGGGTCGAGCTGGGAGCAGTTGCTCGAACAGGCGCGCCGGCACGGCGTGCCGACCGTGGCGCTGGCCGACGAGGCGGCGGCCGAGCGGGCGCGCGGCGAGTGGGACGGCCACGTGCTGGCCGGCGAGCAGGGGGTACGCGAGCTGATCGCGGCGGCGGCGCCCGACCTCGTGCTCAACGGCATGGTCGGCGCCGCCGGGCTCGGGCCGACGGTCGCCGCGCTCGGCGCCGGCATCGACGTCGCGCTCGCCAACAAGGAGAGCCTGGTGATCGGCGGCGAGCTGACGACGGCGCTGGCCGAGGGGACCGGGGCGCGCCTGCTGCCGGTCGACTCCGAGCACTCGGCGCTCTTCCAGCTGATCGGCGGCGAGCAGCCGGGAACGGTCGAGCGGCTCGTGCTGACCGCCTCCGGCGGGCCGTTCCGTGGCCGCACCGACCTCTCCGGGGTCGGGGTCGGGGAGGCGCTCGACCACCCGACCTGGAAGATGGGCGGTCGGATCACGATCGACTCGGCGACGCTGATGAACAAGGGCTTCGAGGCGATCGAGGCGCACCACCTGTTCGGCGTCCCCTACGAGCGGATCGAGGTGGTCGTCCACCCGCAGTCGATCGTCCACTCGCTGATCGACCTCAACGACGGCGCGACGCTCGCCCACCTCGGCTACCCCGACATGCGGGTGCCGATCTCCTACGCCCTGCACTTCCCCGAGCGCGCCGATGTGCCGGTCCCACGGCTCGACCTGGCCTCGGTCGGCGAGCTGAGCTTCGAGGCGCCCGACCCGGAGACCTTCGCCTGCCTGCGCCTGGCGCTCGAGGCCGGCAGGGCGGGGGGGACGGCTCCCTGCGTGCTCAACGCCGCCGACGAGGTCGCGGTCGCCGCCTTCCTCGCCGGGCGGATCGAGTTCACCGCGATCCCCGCGGTGATCGAGGCCGTGCTCGAGCAGCTTCCGGCGACCCCCGTGACCCACTTCGACGACCTCTTCGCCACCGACGCCGAGGCGCGCCGCCGCAGCGAACAGCGGATCGGCGGGTTGACGAGGGTATGAGCTGGCTCTACGTATTCCTCGGCTTCTCGGCGCTGATCATCCTGCACGAGGCGGGCCACTTCTTCGCCGCCAAGGCGACCGGGATGCGGGTCGAGCGCTTCTTCCTCTTCTTCGGCCCGACGCTGTTCTCGATCAAGCGCGGCGAGACCGAGTACGGGGTCAAATCGATCCCGCTCGGCGGCTACGTGAAGATCAGCGGGATGAACCCCGACGACAAGCTGCCGCCGGGGGAGGAGCACCGCGGCTACTACGAACAGCCGGTGTGGAAGCGGATCTTCGTGATCGGCGCGGGGCCGGCGGTGAACATCGTCCTCGCCTTCGTCGTCTTCTTCTTCGTCTTCCTGGCCGCCGGCGAAAAGGCGACCCAGACGGTCGGCGAAATCGTGCCGAAGTCACCGGCCGCGGCGACCCTGAAGGAAGGGGACGAGATCGTCGCGGTGAACGGCAGGCGCTACTCCGATCTCAGCCTCGCATCGCGCCTGGAAAAGTTCAGGGAAGAGATCGCCGCGCACAGATGCCCGGGCAGGCAGACCGATGGATGCCGGGCGGCAACTCCGGTGCGGATCACCGTGGGGCGCAACGGCACGCTGAAGACGATCGCGGTCAGGCCCGAATACGAATCGTCGCTCGGGCATACCCGACTCGGCTTCCTCTATCGAGCCGTCCCGGCAGACTTCGGAGTCGTCGAATCTTCTGACGAAGCGCTCGGCGCGATGTGGAAAGTGACCAGCGGCACGGCGACGGTCTTCTCCAAGCTGTGGAGCGAAAAGCACCGCAAGGAAGTCTCGGGCGTCGTCGGCGTCAGCGACGTCGCGCACGAAACGATCGAGAAGTTCGGCGCCACGCAGGCGCTGATCCTGCTCGCCCTGGTCAGCCTCTCGCTCGGCCTGATCAACCTGTTCCCCTTCCTGCCGCTGGACGGGGGCCACATCTTCTGGAGCCTGGTGGAGAAGGTGCGCGGCAGGCCGGTCGCCTTCCAGACGATGGAACGCGCCGGGGCCGTCGGCTTCGTGCTCGTCATCATGCTCGCGGTGCTCGGACTCAGCAACGACATCGGACGGATCACCGGCGAAGGGTTCAACGTCCGCTGATGGAGGCCTCCGCCGCGCAGAGCCACGCCAGCGGCGGTCCGGCGCCCGAGCTGGAAGCGGGCAGCCTCTACGAGGCCTTCGTCGCGACCGTGGAGCGGCTCGGCGACGCGGCCGCGCTGCGCAGCGGCGAGTCGGCGCAGAGCTGGAACGAGCTCGCCTCGCAGGTCGGGCGGATCGCCGGCGGCCTCGCCTCGCTGGGGGTGGGCAAGGGCGACGCGGTCGCCCTGATGCTGGCCAACCGGCCCGAGTTCGTCGCCTGCGACCTCGCCGCGGTGGCGCTGGGAGCGGTGCCGTTCTCGATCTACCAGACCTCCTCGCCCGAGCAGATCGCCTACGTGGTCGGCGACGCGGGGGCGAAGCTGGCGGTCGTCGAAGCGGCCTTCCTCGACGTCTTCGAAGCGGCGCGCGCGGAGCTGCCGGAGCTCGAGCAGGTGATCGTGCTCGACGGCGAGGGCGGCAGCGAGACGCTGGCCGAGCTGGAAGCGCGCGACCCGGGCTTCGACCCGAGCGCGACCGGCGGCGCGGTCGGCCCCGACGACCTGCTGACGCTGATCTACACCTCCGGCACGACCGGGCCGCCGAAGGGCGTCCAGCTCACGCACCGAAACCTGCTGACCCTGGTCGCCTCGGTCGACGACCTCGTCCCCTTCCCCGAGCAGGGCGGCTGCGTGATCTCCTGGCTGCCGGCCGCGCACATCGCCGAGCGCGGCGCCAACTACTACCTGCCGGTGGTCAAGGGGCTGGAAATCCAGATCTGCCCCGACCCGCGCGAGATCGTCCAGTTCCTGCCGCGGGCGCGGCCGACCTGGTTCTTCGCCGTGCCGCGGGTCTGGGAGAAGCTGAAAGCCGGACTCGAGGCGATGCTCGCCGGGCTGCCGGAGGAGCAGCGGGAGCCGGTCGAGCGCGGCTTCGACGCGGCGCTGGAGAAGGTGCGGCGCGAGCAGCGCGGGGAGGGGGTGCCGGAGGAGATCGCCGCAGCGGCGGCGAGCGCCGACGAGGCGATGTTCGCCGGCCTGCGGCAGCAACTCGGCCTCGACCGCGCGGTCGCGGTCAGCGTCGGCGCGGCGCCGACCCCGGTCGAGGTGCTCGAGTTCTTCCACGCGATCGGCATCCCTGTCGGCGAGCTCTGGGGGATGTCGGAGACCTGCGGCGTCGCGACCTACAACCCGCCGGAGCGGATCAAGCTGGGCACGGTCGGGCCGCCGATCCCCGGGGTCGAGCTGAGGCTTGCCGCGGACGGCGAGGTGCTGGTCCGCGGCGACGCCAACATGCCCGGCTACCGCAACATGCCGGAGAAGACCGCCGAGACGATCGACGCCGAGGGCTGGCTGCACAGCGGCGACATCGGCGAGCTCGACGAGGACGGCTACCTGCGGATCGTCGACCGCAAGAAGGAGCTGATCATCAACGCGGCGGGCAAGAACATGTCGCCGGCCGGGATCGAGGCGAAGCTGAAGGCCGCCAGCCCGCTGATCGGCCAGGTCGCCGCGGTCGGCGACGGACGCCGCTACAACGTCGCCCTGATCGTCCTCGACCCCGACTTCGCCCCGGTCTGGGCGCAGGGCCAGGGGATCGAGGACGCCTCGCCGCAGAGCCTCGCCCGCACCGAGGCCGTGCGCGCCGAGATCGAGTCGGCGGTCGAGGCCGCCAACCAGCGCATGGCCCGCGTCGAGCAGATCAAGAAGTTCAAGATCCTGCCCGCCGAGTGGGCCCCCGGCGCCGACGAGCTGACCCCGACGATGAAGCTCAAACGCAAGCCGATCGAGCGCAAGTACGCAGCCGAGATCGAAGCTCTGTACGCGGACTGACCCCCTGACTCCCGGCGCGGTCGAGCTTTGCACCGCTATCCGACTCAAACCTCGACCGCGGCACGTAGGTAGCCTTCGTTTATGAGTTCGAAGCGGCAGATATTCGTCGGCACGGTGCCGATCGGCGGGGGGGCGCCGGTGGCGGTGCAGACGATGACCAAGACCGAGACCGCGAACCTGGCGGCGACGATGGAGCAGATCGGCAAGGTCGCCGAGGCGGGGGCGGACATCGTGCGGGTCGCGGTGCCGCGCGAGAAGGACGCCGAGGCGCTGAAGACGATCGTCAAGCAGTCGCCGATCCCGGTGATCGCCGACATCCACTTCAACCACACGCTGGCGCTGAAAGCGATCGACGCGGGCGCGCACTGCATCCGGCTCAACCCGGGCAACATCGGTGGCCGCGAGAAGGTCGCCGAGGTGGCGGAGAGGGCGACGACGGCCGGGGTGCCGATGCGGATCGGCGTCAACTCCGGCTCGCTGCCCAAGCACCTGCACGAGCTCGAGCGCGAGGCGCCGGTCGAGGCGCTGGTCGCCGCCGCGGTCGAGTTCGTCGAGTTGATGGAGGGGCTCGACTTCGAGAACTTCAAGGTCTCGATCAAGTCGACCAACGTGCCCAACACGATCGCCGCCAACCGGCTGCTCGCGGAGAAGATCCCCTATCCGCTGCACCTCGGGATCACCGAGGCCGGGACCAAATGGGCGGGCTCGCTGAAGTCGGCGGTCGGGCTCGGCACGCTGCTCGCCGACGGGGTCGGCGACACGATCCGGATCAGCCTCTCGACCTTCCACGCCGAGGAGGAGGTCAAGGTCGCCTGGGAGATCCTCAAGGCGCTACAGCTGCGCGAGCGCGGCCCGGTGCTGATCGCCTGCCCGACCTGCGGCCGTCTGCAGTTCGACATGGACTCGGTCGTCGCCGAAATCGAGCAGCGGCTGGAGGGCTACGCCGAGCCGGTCGAGGTGGCGGTGCTCGGCTGCGCGGTCAACGGGATCGGCGAGGCCAGCCACGCCGACTTCGGCATCGCCGGGGCGAAGAACGAGGGCCTGATCTACTCGCACGGCAAGCCGCTGCGCAAGGTGCCGCAGGCGCAGCTCGTCGACACCCTGTTCGAGGAGATCGACAAGTCGCTCGACCGCGGCGGCCAGGTCGAGTTCGACGAGCGCGAGTCGCGCGAGGGCGCCGCCTGGCTGGCCAAGATCGAGGAGGAAAACGCGGGCGAACTGACGCCGGAGAAGATCGCCCAGATGGAGAGGGAAGCGGTCGAGCGCGGCGAGTCCGACAAGGTGCTGCTCGACGAGGCGGCTTCGCCCACCGCGGGACGGAGATTCACCAGGGCGTAGGCGCCCGAGACGCGTTGTTCGCGGCTATCCGCTCAACTAGTGGATAGGTTTCCCGCATGACGCGGCTGAGCCAGGCATTTCTCCCCACCCTCAAGGACCCGCCCTCCGACGCGGAGGCGGTGTCGCACAAGCTGATGGTGCGTGCCGGGTTGATCCGGCAGCTGGGAGCGGGGCTGTGGACCTGGCTGCCCGCCGGCTGGCGGGTCGTGCGCAAGGTCGAGGCGATCATCCGCGAGGAGATGGAGGCGATCGGCTGCCAGGAGCTGCTGATGCCGGTGCTGCAGCCCGCCGAGCCCTGGAAGCAGACGGGGCGCTACGGGATCGAGGAGATGTTCAAGCTCGAGGACCGCAAGGGCGCGCCGCTGGTCCTCGCGATGACGCACGAGGAGAGCATCACCCACCACGTCGCCCAGGATGTGCGCTCCTACCGCGACCTGCCGCTGATGCTGTTCCACATCCAGACGAAGGAGCGCGACGAGCCGCGCCCGCGGGCCGGCGTGCTGCGCACGCGCGAGTTCACGATGAAGGACGCCTACTCCTTCGACCGCGACGAGGAGGGCCTGGCGCGCTCCTATGAGCTGCAGAGCGGCGCCTACGCGCGGATCCTCGACCGCTGCGGGCTGCGCTGGTACCGGGTCGAGTCCGACGTCGGGATGATGGGCGGCTCGGCAGCGCACGAGTACATGGCGCCCTGCCCGGCGGGCGAGGACGCCGTCGCCCTGGCCCCGGGCTTCGCCGCCAACGTCGAGGTCACCGAGCTGAGCGCCGGCGACCCGGGGCCGAACGGCGGCACGGTCGAGGTCGAGCCGGCGATCGAGGTCGGCAACATCTTCAAGCTCGGCAGCCGCTACTCGGAGCCGCTCGGCGCCAGCTTCCTCGACGAGAACGGGGTCGAGCGACCGATCGTCATGGGCTGCTACGGGATCGGCCCGGCGCGGATCGTCGCCGCGGCGATCGAGCAGGGCGCCGACGAGCGGGGCATCGTCTGGCCCGCCGCGCTGGCGCCCTGGCAGGTGCAGCTCGTCTCGCTCGCCAAGGCCGGCGAGCCCGAGCGCCAGGCGGCCGACAAGCTGTACGAGGAGCTGCGCGAGCTCGGCGTCGACGTCCTCTACGACGATCGCGACGCCGGAGCGGGGGAGAAGCTGACCGACGCCGAGCTGCTCGGCTGTCCGCTGCGCATCGTCATCGGCCGGCGCGGCCTCGCCAAGGGCGTCGTCGAGGCGAGCGAGCGCGCCTCCGGCGCCGAGCACGAGCTGCCCCTCGAGGAGGCCGGCGAGCGCGCCCTCGCCCTGCTCCAGGCCGGGGATGGCTAGCCGGGCGCCGTTCGGCCGCGGCCGAGTCCGCCGCCTCTTCGGGCTCGACCGCAGCGGCCCGCCACCGCGCCAGACGCGGGAGGGAGAGCCGCTCAACCCCTGGACGCTGCCCAACCTCGTCGGCTACCTGCGCCTCGCGGGCATTCCCGTCTTCCTCTGGCTCGCCTTCGAATCGGGCGACGGACGCAGCGCCGGCTCGGCGCTGCTCTTCTGGCTGATCGCCGCGGGCGACTACCTCGACGGCTTCCTCGCCCGCGTCACCGGCCAGTACAGCCGCCTCGGAGCGATGCTCGACCCGCTGATCGACCGGCTGACGATCCTCGCCGGCGCGGTCGTCTGCTGGCACTTCGAGCTGCTGCCGCGCTGGGCGCTGGCGCTGCTCGTCGTCCGCGAGCTGGCGATGCTGGCGCTGGCCCAGTACGGGCTGCGACACGGGGTCCAGATAGCGGTCAACTGGCCGGGGCGGCTCTCGGTCTTCCCGATCATGGGCGGGATCTTCTTCGCCCTCGTCTTCGCCGGCTGGGTGCCGGCGGCGCTGCTGATCGTCGGCGTCGCGCTGGCGATCCTCGCGACGGTGCTCTACGCGCAGGTGGGGATCCGCGCCGTGCGGGCGCAAGCCGCCTCTCAGGTTCCATAACCTTCAAGCTGGAGTTGAACCTTTGGCCAGGCGAGCTATGATCCGCCTCAGCGGCCAACGGAGGCGCACACGCCCCCCGATCAAGGAGCGAGATGGAGGACACCTTTCCCGATCTCGGTTCGCTCAGCGACGAAGAGCTGAAGGACCTGATCGACAAGCTCACCACCGAGGAGAACGAGATCTCCTACAAACGCCGGGTTCTGCACGGCAAGATCGACATCCTGCGCGCCGAGCTGGTCAACCGGCTGCGCCAGAAGCGCGAAAGCGGCGACTCGCTGATCTCCGGCGACGACGTCGCGCAGCTGACCGAGATCCTCGCCGGCAGGCAGCAGCAGTCGGGCAAGCCGGAGGGCGACGCGGCCGCCTAGGCCCGCATCCGTCCGATGGCCGTCCACTGTCCAGAGTGCGGGTTCGTCAACCCTGAGGGGGCGAACTACTGCCAGAAGTGCGGCGCCTACCTGGGCGGCCCGAAGGACGAGGCCGACGAGCCGACGACGATGACCTATCGCGTCGACGACACCGGCGAGATGCAGCCGATCGACATCGACGAGGTGCTCGAGGAGAGCGGCGCCGCGCTGGTCATCCGGGCCGGCGGCGGGCGCGCCGGGGAGAGCTTCACGGTCACCGAGGACCGGGTCAGCATCGGCCGCAGCCCCGACGCCGGGGTCTTCCTCGACGATGTGACGGTCTCGCGCAACCACGCGCTGCTGGTGCGGCGCCGCGACGGCTTCTACATCGACGACCTCGGCTCGCTCAACGGCACCTACGTCAACCGGCGGCGGATCGAGTCGCACCGGCTCTCGGACGGTGACGAGATCCAGGTCGGCAAGTACAAGCTCAGCTACCTGGAGAAGTAGGAGGCGACGGTGGCGGTGTCCGAGCAGCAGGGGGCGGGTCGGCGCGACTCGCGCCCGCGCAAGGCGCTGACGATCGGCGCCGTCTGCAAGATCCTGCAGAACGAGTTCGACGACATCTCGATCTCGAAGATCCGCTACCTCGAGGACCAGAAGCTGCTGACGCCGCGGCGCACGCAGGGCGGCTACCGCCTCTACAGCCAGTCCGACGTCGAGCGCCTGCGCACGATCCTGCGCCTGCAGCGCGACGAGTTCCTGCCGCTGCGGGTGATCCGCCAGGAGCTGGCGGCGGGCGGCGACATCGACCTCGGGGCGGGCGGCAACGCCGACCGGCGGCCGGCGGCCGGCGCGGTGCGGCGGGCGATCCTCGTCAACACCTCGAGCGCCTACCTGACGCTCGACGAGGTGATCGAGGAGACCGGCGCGCGCTCCGAGCTGATCGCCGAGCTGGAGAACTTCGGCATCGTGCAGCCCGAGAAGCGCGACGGCAGGACCGTCTACGACGAGACCGACCGCGAGATCGTGCGCGCCGCCAACGAGCTCTCGCGGGTCGGCGTCGGCGCCCGCAACCTGCGCGTCTTCCGCTCCTCGGCGGACCGCGAGGCGAACCTGCTGGAAGCGCTGCTGGGGCCGTCGCTGCGCTCGCGCAACCCCGAGCGCCGCAAGGAGGCGCTGGAGAGCCTGGAGAGCCTGGCGGCGACCGTCAGCCACCTCAAGCACCTGCTGCTCGTTCGGGACCTGCGCCGTCTCGCCGGAGACTGACGGCGAACCGGTGCCCCGCGTCACCCGCCGACGCACGATCGCGGCTCCCGTCGATCAGGTCTGGGAGCTCGTCTCCGACCCCTACAGCCTGCCGCGCTGGTGGCCGCGCACGAGCCGGGTCGAGAGCGTCGACCGCAAGCCCGAGGGCAAGCGCAGCCAGTGGACCAAGGTGCTGGAGACGGCGGAGGGGCGGGGGGTGCGGGCCGACTACCGCTGCGTCAGCTCGGCCGCCGGCGAGCGCTACGTCTGGCAGCAGCAGCTCGCGGGCAGCCCGTTCGAGCGCCATCTGCGCAGCTCGTCGGTCGAGATCGGCCTGCGGCCCGCCGACGGCGGCACCGAGGTCAGCCTCACCTCCGAGCAGAGGCTGCGCGGCATGTCGCGCTTCGGCTCGCCGATGCTGCGCGGCGGCCAGCGCAAGATCCTCGACGCGGCGCTGGACGGGCTGGAGCGGGCGCTGACATGAACCCGCGCCGCGACTCGAAGTGGTGGGGCTGGGGCGACCCGGCGGTCGAGCCGCGGCTCGACGAGCCGGCGCGGGCGACGCTGCGCGAGCGAATCGGCGAGCTCGAGCCGTGGCCGCTTGCGGCCGAGCTGGAGCGCTTCGAGCTGCCCGCGGCCGAGCCGCTGCCGCGGGCGCTGGTCGACGCGGTCGGCGAGGCCAACGTCTTCGGCGGAGCCGAGGACCGGCTGCGGCACGCGACCGGCTGCGGCTACGCGGACCTGGCGCGGCTGCGCGACGGGCGGCTCGACGCGGCGCCCGACGCGGTGCTGCTGCCGCCGGACGCCGGCGCGGTCAGGCGCGCGCTCGAGCTCTGCGCCGCCGAGGGCATCGCCGTGGTCCCCTACGGCGGCGGCACCAGCGTCGTCGGCGGGGTCGAGCCGCTGCGCGGCGGCCACGCGCGGCTCGTCAGCCTCGACCTGGCGGCGCTGCGCGAGGTCGCGGTCGACCGGCGCTCGCTGACCGCGCGGCTCGGCGCCGGCCTGCGCGGCCCCGAGGCCGAAGCGGCGCTGAACGCCGAGGGAGTCGTGCTCGGCCATTACCCGCAGTCCTTCGAGTACGCGACGATCGGCGGCTTCGCGGCGACCCGCTCCGCCGGGCAGGCGTCGAGCGGCTACGGCCGCTTCGACTCGCTGGTCAGCTCGCTGCGGCTGATCGCGCCGGCGGGCGACCTGCGCACGCTGGAGACGCCGCACACGGCCGCGGGACCGGCCCTGCGCGAGCTCGTCATCGGCTCCGAGGGGGTCTTCGGCGCGATCCCCGACGTGACCGTGCGCGTCCGCCCCGAGCCGGCGCAGCGCCGCTACGAGGCCTGGGTCGCCGAGGACTTCGAGGCGGGGACGGAGATCGTCCGCGCGCTCGCCCAGGGTCCGGGGCTGCCCGACGTGATCCGCGTCTCCGACGCCGAGGAGACCGAGATCTCGCTGCTGCTCTCGGGGCCGCGCGGGCTCGCCGGCCGGGCCTTCGACGGCTACCTCGGCCTGCGCCGCAGGCGCGGCGGCTGTCTGATCGTCGTCGGCCTCGAGGGCGAGGAGGAGTCGATCGCGCGGCGGCGGGCGCTCAGCGTGCGCGCCCTGCGCCGCGGCGGCGCCGCCTACCTCGGCCAGGCGGCGGGCCGCTCCTGGGAGCACGGACGCTTCCAGGGCCCCTACCTGCGCGACACGCTGATCGGAATGGGGGCGATGGTGGAGACGCTGGAGACCTCGCACACCTGGTCGCGCCTGCACGAGCTGCACGCCGCGGTCGGCGCCGCGATCCGCGACTCGCTCGCCGCGCAGGGCACCCCGGGCCTCGCCTTCTGCCACCTCTCGCACGCCTACGCCGACGGGGCGTCGCTCTACTTCACCTTCATCTCCCGCGCCCGCCGCGGCGCCGAAGTCGAGCAGTGGCAACGGGTCAAGCGCGCGGCCTCGGAGGCGATCGTCGCCACGGGCGCCACGATCACCCACCACCACGCGACCGGTCGCGACCACGCCCCCTACATGGAGGCAGAGGTGGGCCGGCTGGGCCTGGACGTCCTGCGCGCCGCGAAGGAGCGCCTCGATCCCGCGGGGATCATGAACCCCGGCAAGCTCCTGCCGAGCTAGCCGCCCTGCGAGCCGGCTTTGACTACAGGGCCGGTGATCTTGCCGGTCAGGACGGTTTCGCCGGTGTAGCGGGGGAGGCCCTTTTCCTTCTTCGCCTTCGCCACCTCGCGCTGGTAGGCGGCGTCGGAGGTGCGCGAGACGTAGACCTGGTTGAAGGCGCCGCCGGCGACATAGGCGAGCAGTTCGGCCGGGACCGTGAAACGGGCGCCGAGCTTGCCGTCTTCGCCGACCGGGACGCTGCCGACCCGCAGCGAGAGCTTCGGCGTCCGGTAGAGCCAGACCGTGTACGACTGGCCCTTCTCGGTCGCTTCGAGGCCTTCGGCGGTCACCTGGAGGACGATTTCTTCCTTGCCGACGCGGCCGAAGATCGCCCGCCCGCCGGCTTCGCCGCCGTCGGCCGGCTCGAGCACGGCCTGGGTCACTTTGCCTTCTTCGCTCGCAGCGAGTTCGCTGCCGGGTTCGACTGCGGAGCCGCTCGAACCAGAGCCCGAGGTGCCGCCGAACAGGGCGACCGCGCCGAGCACGATCGCGACGATCGCCAGCCCGCCGCCGGCGATCGCGACGAAGCGGCGGCGCTCGACGGGGACCGGGCGGCGGCTCGGTCCGGGCTTCTTCGGCGCCGGCGCCGGCTTGGGCTCGGGGGCCGGTGGGGGAGGCGGAGGCGGCTCGGGGGGAGGCGCGTCCAGCGCCTCGAGTGCCGCGCGGACTTCCCCGCGCACCTCCTCGACGCTCTTGCCCTTCAGCGCCGCGATGTCCTCGTAGCCCTGCTCGCGCTGCGCAAGCAGGCGCAGCAGCGCCCTCTGGTCGTCGCTCAAAGCCATAACCCGGCGGAAGACTATGCGACCGACATTAAGCCGAGATGTGCGAGCGGTAGGGTGCGCGCCGATGGCGGATGACCGAAGCGCCCCCGAGTCGCACTTCGACGGCCTGATCGGCACCGAGTGGCTCAGCGACGATCCCGACGGCGCCCGCGCCCGTGTGCCGATCCGCGACGAGCTGCGCCAGCCGTTCGGCCTGATGCACGGCGGCGTGATCTCGAGCCTGGTCGAGAGCGTCTGCTCGCGGGTGACGGCGCTGGCCGTCTACGGCGACGGGATGGCGGCGATGGGCCAGTCGATCTCGGTCAGCTTCATGCGCCCGGTCAGCTCGGGCCACGCCGAGGTGCGGGCGAAGGCGCGGCACCGCGGTCGCACCACCTGGGTCTGGGAGGCGGAGGTTCTGGATGCCGAGGAGCGGCTCTGCGCGCTCGCGCAGATGACGATCGCCGTCAGACCTATTCCCCGAAGCGATTCGTGATCGGCAGTCGCCGGTCGCGGCCGAAGGCCCGCGGCGTGATGCGGATGCCGGGCGCCGCCTGGCGGCGCTTGTACTCGGAGTGGTCGACCATGCGCACGACCTCGTCGACGACGTCGCCGGGCATCCCCGCGGCGACCATCTCCTCGCGGCCCTCGTCGCGCTCGACGTAGGCCTCGAGCACGCGGTCGAGCAGCTCGTAGGGCGGCAGGCTGTCGCTGTCGAGCTGGTCGGGGCGCAGCTCGGCCGAGGGCGCCCGCTCGATCACCGAGGCCGGCACCAGCTCGCGCCCCTCGCGCTCGTTGCGGTGGCGCACGAGCTCGTAGACGAGCGTCTTCGGCACATCCTTTATCGCCGCGAAGCCGCCCGCCATGTCGCCGTAGAGCGTCGCGTAGCCGACCGACATCTCGCTCTTGTTGCCGGTGGTCAGGACCAGCCAGCCGTGCTTGTTGGAGAGCGCCATCATCATGTTGCCGCGGATCCGCGCCTGGATGTTCTCGGCGGCGAGGTCGCCCAGCGACTGTCCGAGGCCGTCCTCGTAGGCCTTCATCGTGGCCTCGATCGAGATCTCGATCGTCTCGGCGCCGAGGTTGGCGGCGATATTTCTGGCGTCGCCCTGGGTTTCAGGGCTGGAGTGGGGGGAGGGCATGACGACACAGCTGACGTTCTCTGCGCCGACCGCGTCGGCGGCGAGCAGCGCGACGAGCGCGGAGTCGATGCCTCCCGAGAGGGCGATGCCGACATGGGCGAAGCCGTTCTTGCGCACGTAGTCGCCGAGGCCGAGCGCCAGCGCGGCGTAGACCTCGGCCAGGTCGGGCAGCGGCTCGGCGAGGCGTGCCGGCGGTCCGGCGGCGGGGATCTCGCAGAGCAGCAGCTCCTGCTCGAACTGCGCGGCGCGGGCGATCACGGCGCCGCTCGGGTCGACGACGAAGCTCTGGCCGTCGAAGACCAGTTCGTCCTGACCGCCGACCAGGTTGCAGAAGGCGAGGTGGGTGCCGTATTCGCGCGCCCGCAGGGCGAACATCGCCTCGCGCTCGCGGCCCTTGCCGCGGTGATAGGGCGAGCCCGACGGGTTGGCGATCAGCTGCGCTCCCTCGGCCGCCTCGCTGGAGGCCGGCGGGCCGGCGTCCCAGAGGTCCTCGCAGATCGTCAGCCCGACTCCGACGCCCGCGACGTCGACCGTCGCCGGCGCCGCGCCGGGGATGAAGTAGCGCTGCTCGTCGAAGACGGCGTAGTTGGGCAGGCGGTTCTTGCGGTAGACGGCCTGGACCGCGCCGTCGCGCAGCACCGCGAGCGAGTTGTGGGCGTGCCGGTGGTCGCCGCCTCCGGCGACCGGCTCGGCGAAGCCGACCAGCACCGTCATCGCGCCGACGCCGCTCGCCAGGCGCTCGATCGCGGTGCGGTTGGCGGCGACGAAGTGCCGCTTCAGGTAGAGGTCCTCGGCCGGGTAGCCGGGGACGCAGAGCTCGGGGAAGATCGCCAGCTCGGCGCCCGCCTCGGCGGCGCGGCCGATCCAGGCGGCGATCTTGGCGGTGTTGCCGTCGAGGTCGCCGACCGTCGGGTCGATCTGGGCGAGGGCTATGCGCAAGGGGCGCTCCGCACGTTCACCCATGAAGTATCGCCGCCGAGACCTCCGGGACGCGCCTCAACGGTCGGTAGATTGACTCGGATGCGGGCAAGAATGCGGCCGATCGGCGTCCTGCTCGCCTGCCTGGGCGTCCTCGTGGCGCTGCCGGCGGTGGCCCAGGCGGGCGACCAGTGGACCTTCCGCCAGCCGCGGGCGCGGCCGACCGATCATCCCGACCCGGCGCGCCACTCCTACTCGGTGCCCGAAGCGCCGAAATCGCCGGCCTGCGCGGGGCGCTTCTGCGTCCACTGGGTCGCCGAGGGCATCGACGCGCCGAGCCTCGCCGACGAAAACGGCTACCAGGACGGCGACGGCGTGCCCGACTACGTCGAGCAGGTGCTCAAGGTAGGCGCCCACGTACACGCGGTGGAGAACGGCAGGCTGGGCTGGCGCGAGCCGCGCTCGGACGGGCGGCGCGGCGGGCGTCAGGGCAAGACCGACATCTACCTCAAGGAGCTCGGTCGCCTGCTGTTCGGCTACGCGGCGCCCGACCGCGGCCAGGTGCCGAAGGGGTACCGCCTGCCGCGCCGCATGCATGGCTACCTCGTGCTCGACAACGACTACGACCCCTTCCAGTACCCGGGGACCAAGCAGCTCCCGGACCTCGAGGTCACCTTCGCCCACGAGTACTGCCACATCCTGCAGATGAACTACGACGCCTACCAGGACGCCTGGATGGCCGAGTCGACCGCGGTCTGGATGGAGGACCAGGTCTACAACGGGATCAACGACTACCTGCGCTACGTGCGCCGCTGGGTCCGCCTCTACAGGACGCCGCTGACCGCCAACTCGATCCGCGAGTACGGCGCCACGGTCTGGAACGAATGGCTGGTCCGGCGCTACGGGCGCGAGATCCTGCGCAACGCCTGGTCGCGCGCCCTGCACACGCGTCCCGGCGGCTTCTCCGTCGGCAGCTACGACTCCGCGATCCACGCCGCCGGCGGCTCGGATTTCAGCCGCGACTTCGCCGGCTTCGCCCGCGACGTCGCCGAGTGGCGCGGCAACGGCCGCTTCCGCGAAGGTGGCCGCTACCCAGACGTTCCGCGCGAGGGCAGCCTGCCCGCCGACGGCAAGCCGCTGCGGCGCTCGCTCAACCACGCCACCTTCCAGCTGTTGCGGGTACACGCGACCGGTGGCCGCGCCGTCGTCGCCCGGGCCGAAGCCCCGCCCGGGGTCGCCGGGGGGCTGGCGCTTGTCGGCCGGATCGGCAGCGAGCGCCACGGCCGGGTGGTCTCGCGGTTGCGCTACAGGTCGCAGGGCGGGCCGCTGACCGTGCGGCTCGGCCGCCCGGGGCGCTTCCAGCGGATCACCGCGGTCGTGATCAACGCCGACACCAGGGCCGAGGGCTTCAGCGCCCGGCGGCTCGACTGGAACTACTTGACCGACACGGCGCCGTTTCGGGTGCGCGCCCGCTCGCTGCGCTGATCGGCGTCCTCTGCGGCCGGCGGCGCGGTCGCGACGGCTTCGGCCATCGCGCCTTCGAGATCGAGGGCGAAGCTGTCGAGGTCGGCCATCGCGTCGTAGTCGCCGACCAGGCCGAAGTCGATCTTGCCGTCGTAGGACATGATCCCGACGCAGAGCGCCTGGCGCCGCGCCAGCGGCACGAGCGGGAAGATCGAGGTCATCCGGCGGCCCAGCAGGTAGAGCGGGAACTGCGGCCCCGGGACGTTGGTGACGACGAGGTTGAAGAAGCGCTGCGCGGGCTGCAGGCGGGCGGCCTGCGAGGCGATCGTCGTCGGTGCGAAGTCGGTCAGCCTGGTCAGCAGCTCGGCGCCGACCGCCTGGCCGGAGCCCTTCAGGTCGCCCATCGTCTCGCTGACCAGCCGCAGGCGCTCGATCGGGTCCTGCGCGAAGACCGGCAGCGGCGCCATCATCGCCGAGATGCGGTTGCCGAGCGCGCCGCGCTCTTCGTCGGCGCGCACGCTGACCGGGACCATCGCCCGCATCTCCAGCTCCGCGGTGTCGTGGCCGCGGGCCCGCAGGTAGTTGCCCAGCGCGCCGGCGACGACCGAGAGGACGACGTCGTTGACCGTGCCGCCGTGGGCGTTCTTGACCCGCTTGAAGTCGGCGAGGTCGCCGCGCACGAAGGCGAGCCGGCGGTGCGGCCCGATCTCGACGTTGAACGGCGTGTGCGGGGCCGCGGCGGCGCCCTCGAGGAACCTGCCGGTGTCGACCAGGCCGCGCAGCACCTGGCGCGGGCCGCGCAGCGCGGCGCGCACGCCGCGGACGAACTCGCGCGGGCTGGTGGCGCGTTCCCGCAGCGCGTCCCCGAGCAGCTCGAGGTCGGTCGGCTCGGGGCGCGGCGCCCACTTCGGCGGCCGGATCGGCGACTCGCTCGGGGCCTGCTCGAGGTCGAAGAGGACGGTGGTTATGTCTACCCCGGAAATCCCGTCGACCAGCGCGTGGTGGCTCTTGCCGATCACCGCGAAGCGGTCGTCCGCGACCCCCTCGACCAGCCACAGCTCCCAGAGCGGCTTGGTGCGGTCGAGCTGCTGGGAGAAGATCCGCGCGGCGAGGTTGCGCAGCTGCTCCTCGGAGCCGGGGGCGGGCAGCGCCGTGCGCCGCACGTGGTAGTCGAGGTTGAGGAAGGGGTCGTCGACCCAGACCGGCCGCCCCTGGTCGAAGGGGACGCTGCGCAGCTTCTGGCGGAAGCGGGGGACGAGGTGCAGGCGCGATTCGATGTGGTCGCGGAACTCCTCGTGGCTCGGCGCCGAGCCGTCGAAGAGGATGCTCGAAGCGACGTGCATGTGGGCGCCGGCTCGCTCCAGATGGAGGAAGGACGCATCCAGTCCAGTGAGTCGGTCCTCGTTCACGACCCCATCTTGGCAGCTTTGCAACGCAACGTGCGGGATCTCCGCGTGTGAGTCCGCTCACGTTTCGGGCCCCGGGGCGACCCCTACCGTCGATGTCGCACAAGCCATCCATCTGCCGTCAAATCACGCGAGCCGGGACCGGCTCGCCGCGTAGGCAGAGAGAAAGCGAGCTGAGACACGATGCGATTCATCCTGCCCGCGGCGCTGACCGCTGCCGCCCTCCTCGCCGGGGCCGTCCCGGCGACGGCGCGCACGCACAGGCGCCATGCACCGGAGCGGGTCCGCTCACACATCACCCTGCACATCTCCAGCCACGATGTGGCCGGCGGGCGCCGCCTGGTCCTGCGCGGGCGGGTGCGGCCACGCGGCGCCCACCGCGTGAAGCTGGTCTTCCGCGGGGCGCGGGGGGCGACGGTCGGCGCCGCGAGTCGTCGCAACGGCGCCTTCTCGGTGCGCTGGCGGCCCAACGGCCTCGGCACCTACCGGGTGCGCGCCTACGGCCTGCACGACAAGCGGGTGCGGGCGTCGGTCAGCCCGGCCCGCCGCGTCACCGCCTATCGCAGCGCCGCCGCCTCCTACTACGGGCCGGGCCTCTACGGGGGCGCGCTGGCCTGCGGCGGGACGCTGCAGCCGGGGACGCTGGGAGTCGCCAACAAGACGCTGCCCTGTGGCTCCAAGGTGCGGCTGCGCTACCGCGGCCACAGCGTCACCGTGCCGGTGGTCGACCGCGGGCCCTACGTGGCGGGCCGCGACTTCGACCTCACCGCGGCGACGCGGGCGCGCCTGCACTTCCCGAGCACCGGTGTGCTGCTCTCAAGCCGCTGAGGGCTGCTCGGCGAGGCCGAGCTCGAGCTGCCCGGGCGGGGCGGCGGGCTCGGGGCGCTCGTCGCGGCCGAACCCCGCGACGCGCACCCCGAGCAGCCGCACCGGCCGCGGCGGCGCGTAGGCGCGCAGCAGCTCCAGCGCGACCGGGGTGACGACTTCAGGGTCGTTGGTCGGTTGCTCGACGGTGTGCGCCCTGGTCACGTTGGTCCAGTCGTCGAGCCGCACCTTGATCCCGATCGTGCGCCCCTCGAGGTCGCGCGAGCGCAGGCGGCGGCAGAGCTCCTTGGCGAGCGCGGCGACATGCTTGGCCATCTCCGCCTGGTCGGCGACGTCGACGTCGAAGGTGGTCTCTGCGGACTGGGACTTCGTCTCGCGGACCGGCTCGACCGGGGTCTCGTCCTCGAAGCGGGCGCGGGCGGGCAGCCAGTGGCCCATGCGCGGGCCGAAGGCGCGCTCCAGGGCGACAGGGTCGTGTGCGCGCAGGTCGGCCAGACTGCGGATCCCCATCACCTCCAGCTTCTCGACCGTCTTCGGGCCGATGCCGGGGACGAGGCCCGGGGGGGAGGCGGCGAAGCGCTCCAGCGCCTCCTCGCGGGAGAGCACGACGAGGCCGGCCGGCTTGCCCAGCTCGCTGACGATCTTTGCCAGTAGCCGGTTCTCCGAGATCCCGACCGAGCAGGTGAGGCCCGTGTCCTCGCGAATCTCGGTGACGATCCGCCGCATCGTCGCCTTGGGGGCGAACAGCCCGCTGAGGTCGAGGTAGGCCTCGTCGAGCCCGACCACCTCGACCGTCTCGGCGTTAGCCCGCAGGACGTCCATCACCCGCGCCGAGGCCTCCCGGTAGGCCGGAAAGTCGGGCGTCAAATAGACCGCATCGGGCAACCGCCGCCGTGCCACAGCCGCCGGCATGGCCGAATGGATCCCCGCCAACCGCCGCGCCTCATAGCTCGCCGTAGTAACCACCGCCCGCGGCCCCGACCCACAGACCACAACCGGCTTCCCCCTCAACTCCGGCCGCCGCCGCAGCTCGACCGACGCATAGAAGGCGTCCATATCCAAATGAGCGATTCTGCGTCCGTCGGCCATCGCATCGATGCTAGGAGGAGCTCGGGACGGCACCGCGGACCAAGGCGGTTCCGCGGAACCGCCTTGCGGGTAGCATCGCGACATGGCCGACGTCACGCATACGAGGATCGACGAGATGGAGGCGATCGACGGCTTCTTCGAGGGGATCAAGTTCCACAAAGCCGCCGCCGGGCTCGAGATCTCCTCTTTCGGCATGGCAAGTGGGGCACTGTAGAAAGATGTAGCTGTCTCATGGCGCTATAATTTGGCGACATGACCGCCACCGCCACCATACGTGTCTCGCGCGAGACTCGAGACCTGCTTGCCGCGCGTGCTCGCCGTCGTGGCGTCTCCCTCTCATCCCTGCTGACGGAACTGGCGCGTCGCATCGAGCGAGCCGACGCCTTGCGCTCTGAGCGCGAGGCCAGTCGTGTCGATGCCGGGCGCCCTGACGTCGCTGCAGAGGAACGAGAGTGGGAGGCGGTGCTCGGCGATGGCATCGGCTGATCCTCGTCGCGGCGAGATCTGGCTGGTCTCCCTGGGCGCCGGGCGCAAGGGCGAGCCAGGTAAGAACCGCCCAGCCGTCGTGGTTTCGGTGGATGGCCTGTTGACCGGCAGTGACGAAGATCTGCTCGTGGTCGTGCCGCTTTCCAGCTCACGAGCGGCCTCGGCACTGCGCCCGCCCGTGCCGCCGAGCACAGGCATCGACGCAGAGAGCGCCGCCATTCCGCGCGCCGTCCGCGCGGTGGCCCGCGGTCGCTTTCTGCGCCGAATAGGGAAAGCCGGGGCGGAGACGCTCACTGAGATCGAGAGCACGCTGGCCACGGTGCTCGGCCTGGAATTGGCTTGACCAGGCCACTGACAGCCAGGACCTAAGATCCAACGCATGGCTTCCCCCGAGGCGAAGAACCTGGAGGCGATCTCCAAGGCGATCGACCAGCACAACCGCAACTGCCCGTTTCCCGCGGCGGAGGTGCGGATGAACCCGTTCGAGGTCGAACGGCTCGGTTGGGAGGAGATCCGCGGGCTGCCGGTCGTCCCCGACTCGGCGGTCGGCACCGGGCGCTTCCGCATCGTCTGCTCGCGCGAGCTCGACGATGCCGGCCTCGAAGAGACCGAGGCGATCGGGCGCGAGCTCGAGACGGTTAGCCCCGGAAGCAGCTGACGCAACCTGCATCCGACCCCTATTTGGGGCTCGATGCAGGTCGGATGGCTTAGACGCTGTTCCAGAAGTCGAGGCCCAGGCCGCTCAGCCAGCTCTGGGCTTCGCTGTTCAGCTGGGTCAGTTCGCCGGTCCAGATCAGGATGCCCATCGCTATGAGGATCAGGCCGCCGGTGGCGACTATCGCCTGGTAGTGGCGCTTGACGGCGGTAAAGGCCGTCGTCATGCGGGAGAAGGCGACGGCGGTGAGCAGGAAGGGGATCGCGAGGCCGGCTGAGTAGACGGCGAGTAGGAAGGCGCCGCGGCCGGCGGAGCCGGAGAGCGAGGCGGCGGAGAGGATCGCGCCGAGGGTGGGGCCGATGCAGGGGGTCCAGGCGATCGCGAAGGCGGCGCCGGCGACGATCGGGCCGCCCTTTCCGGCGCGCTCGAGCAGGGCGTCGACATGCCACTCGCGGTTCAGCCGGGTGACGAAGAGCGAGGCGACGAAGAGCACGCCCATCGCGACGATCAGCGCCGCCGAGATCTTGGTCAGCAGCTGCTTGTGGTCCTGTAGCGTCGCGCCGAGCCCCGTCGCGGTGAGGCCGAGGAGGATGAAGATCGCCGAGAAGCTGGCGACGAAGAGCAGGCTGGGGCCGAGCACCCGGCGCCAGCCGGCGCTGTCGAGCTCGGACGCCGAGACGCCGCTGACCGCCGAGAGATAGCCGGGGACGAGCGGCAGCACGCAGGGGGAGAGGAAGGAGACGACCCCCGCGGCGAGGGCGGCGAAGACGCCGATCCCGGCGGTCGGATCGCTGCTCAGGTCGGCAATGATCACGACGCCCGAGGATACTTGGGGCGGGCATCCAGCCCCGCGCTTAGACTCGCCGCAAGCTGGCCGCGCGCTCGAAATCGACGCTCTTCAACGCCTCCGGAGCGGCGCGTGCGCTGCGCGCCGGGCCGCTGTTCGCGATCGGCCCCGCGGCGCCCGGCCCCTCGCTGCGGCGCGGCTTCCTGCTGGCGATCCCGGTCGCCGCGACGCTGCTGCTCGAGCTCGGCCTCGACTCGCCGACCAAGGGGGCGATCGGCACCGGGGCGATGCTCACGGGCTTCGCCGGCATGGACGCTGTGGCGAGGACCAGGGCCGCCTGGCAGGCGGCGCTCGCGGCCCCGATCGGAGCCGCCGCCGCGCTCGGCGCCCTCACCGCCGGGTCGACCGCGGTCGCGGTGGCGACGATGGCCGTCGTCGCGGCCGGCGCCGGATACAGCTTCGCCGTCTCGCTGCGCTTCTCGATCGCCGGCCTGATGGTGGCGCTCTCGCTGCTGATCTCCCAGGGCCTCTTCCTGACCCCGGCCGACGCCGTCCCGGCGTTCCTCTTCGCGACCGCCGGCGGCATCGTCCAGGTCGGCTTCTCGCTCGCCATCTGGGCCTGGGAACGACCGCGCCCGGAGCCGGTCTGGGACTGGCGTGGGGGAGTGGCGGACCTGCGCGCGAACCTGACGCTGCGCTCGCACGCGTTTCGCCACGCCATGCGCTTCGGCGCGGCGATGGCGGCCGGCGTCGCCACCTACAGGCTGCTCGGCATGAAGGGGCACGGCTTCTGGGTCCCGCTGACGATCCTCTTCGTGCTGCGCCCGGAGGAGGACGAGACGATGCACCGGCTCGTCCTGCGCGCCGTCGGCACCGCGCTCGGACTGATCATCGCCACGGCGCTCGGCGAGGCGCTGGTCGGCGACGAAGTCGTCGTCGCGCTCGTGCTGGCCGTCGCGATCGGCTTCGCCTACGGCCTGCTGACCGTCCAGTACGCGCTCTTCACCACCGCGATCACCGTCTTCGCGGTGCTGCTCGCCGACACGCTCGGCGAGGGCGCCCTGCGCGCCGCCGGGCAGCGCGCCTACGCGACCGCGATCGGCATCGCGATCGCCGCTGTTGCCTTCCTCATCTGGTCGAACCCGGGGCGCGGGGAGGAGGCCGCCGAGGACGCCGCCCTGGCGCGGCCGGAGCCGGCCCGGTAGATTTCTTGGCCAGCCAGCCAAATCGCCGCGCGGAGGCGGCGCGACCACAGGAGCAGACTTTGAGCAACCGCACGTACGTGATCGGGGTCGGCATGACCAAATTCGAGAAGCCCGGGACCAAGGAGGGCGACTACCCCGACTGGGCCAAGGAGGCGGGGGAGAAGGCGCTCGCCGACGCCGGCATCCCGTACGAGGACGTCGAGCAGGCCTACGCCGGCTACTGCTACGGCGACTCGACCTACGGCCAGCGGGCGCTCTACCAGCTCGGCCTCACCGGAATCCCGGTGGTCAACGTCAACAACAACTGCTCGACCGGCTCCTCGGCGCTGTTCCTCGCCCGCCAGGCGGTCAAGGGCGGCCTGGTCGAGTGCGCGATGGCGGTCGGCTTCGAGAAGATGGAGCCGGGCTCGCTCGGCGTCAAGTACACCGACCGCACCAACGCGCTCGACAAGCACGCGATGCGGATGTTCGAGATCCGCGATCCCGAGCAGTCGCCGCCGGCGCCGCAGATGTTCGGCAACGCCGGTCGCGACCACATGGAGAAGTACGGCTCCAACCCCGACCACTACGCCTGGATCGGCTGGAAGAACCACAAGCACTCGGTCAACAACCCCTACGCCCAGTTCCAGGACGTATATAGCCTCTCGGAGATCAAGGCGGCGAAGATGATCCACGACCCGCTGACCAAGCTGCAGTGCTCGCCGACCTCCGACGGCTCGGCCTGCGCGATCGTCGCCTCCGAGCGCTACGTCGAAGAGCACGGCCTCGGCGACCAGGCGATCGAGATCGCCGGCCAGTCGATGATCACCGACCTCAGCTCGACCTTCGCCGAGGACACCGACTGCATGAAGATCGTCGGCTCCGACATGTCGAAGACCGCGGCCGAGCAGGCCTATGCCGAGGCCGGGATCAGCGCCGAGGAAGTCGACGTCTGCGAGCTGCACGACTGCTTCAGCGCCAACGAGCTGATCACTTACGAAGCGCTCGGCTTCGCGGCCGAGGGGGAGGCCCACAAGCTGGTCGAGGAAGAAGCGACCACGTTCGGCGGCAAGGTCGTCGTCAATCCCTCGGGCGGACTGATCTCGAAGGGGCACCCGCTGGGCGCGACCGGCCTGGCGCAGTGCTCGGAGCTGACCTGGCAGCTGCGCGGGGAAGCCGACAAGCGACAGGTCGAGGGCGCGAAGACCGCCCTCCAGCACAACATCGGCCTCGGCGGCGCCGCCGTGGTCACCGTCTACAAGCCGGCGGCCTAACGGCCGTTGCGGAGGAGGAGGGCACGATGGCGAAGCAGAGACGCTCGCTGAGCGGCAAGGTCGTGGCGATCACCGGGGGCGCCCGGGGGATCGGCAAGGCGACCGCGGCAGCGCTGGTCCGCAAGGGCTGCCGCGTCGCGATCGGCGATCTCGACCTGGAGCTGGCCGAGCGGACGGCGGCGGAGCTGGGCGGCGGCACGCTGGCGCTCGCGCTCGACGTCACCGACCGCGCCTCCTTCGCCGGCTTCCTCGACGAGGCCGAGCGCCAGCTCGGGCCGCTCGATGTGGTCGTCAACAACGCCGGGATCATGCCGGTGACGCCATTCGCCGAGGAGTCGGATGACTCGATCCGCCGCCAGCTC